>Ga0194062_1000001_pt1 | contig 305991 bp, 292 predicted proteins | sample SepL2225m_MetaG_FD_155481 | JGI IMG/M metagenome (GOLD analysis project Ga0194062, IMG submission 155481) | Anoxic zone freshwater microbial communities from boreal shield lake in IISD Experimental Lakes Area, Ontario, Canada - Sep2016-L224-25m | ecosystem: Environmental > Aquatic > Freshwater... | reverse complement strand
ATGGGAAAGTTATGGGTCTTGTTGATCTGGATGTGATGTGTTTTGGGGACCCATTATTTTCATTAGGCTCAATCGTTGCTACTTGGCCGGATTCAAAAAGGGGAATGTACTATATTAATGAAATTTATAAAAATTTGCACCTGACTTTTGAAAAAATAAAAATTGTTGAAATGTATGCTATATTCCAACGATTATGGTGGCTTTCAGAAATCGGTAAAAAGTTTAACGACAATACCGTCAAGGTAGTAGATCGAAATATAATATCCGCGGGTTCTAGTATTCTTGATATATTGATAAGTAAATACGAAGAGAAAAAATTTTTTGAATATAAGATGAAAAATATTACCTATAATAAAGAATATCCAAAGATGTTTTTAAAGGAAAGGAAGAAAATATTATCTTTATTTGGGGAAAATGTTCAAGTTTTTCATATTGGCAGCACGGCGATTCCTGAAATGTCAGGCAAGGGAATAATAGACATTTTGATAGTAGTCCCTGCGTTTAAGATGGCCGTTGTTTCAGAAGAATTGTTGGCTTCCGGACTACTTTTGCGCGAAAATGCAGGTTCGTCTGGCAGAATATTCTTTTCCGATAAACCACTCGAGGCTTCCAATGTTCGTTTTCACTATCATTTAGTCAGAGAAAACACCCCAGATCATCTGAATCCTATTAAATTTCGAGATTATCTTATCGCACATCCAGATACTGCTGGTGAATATCAGGCTTTAAAAGAAACCCTAGCGCAAAATAGCGCGACCAGCCGAGAATATCTTGAGGGGAAGGCGGAGTTTATCCAATCTATTCTTAATAAATAGTGGTACAATAAGTGCAAATTATATTGGAGAAACGTGAGGAAAGAATTTTCGAATAAATTTAAAAATGCGTACGCGGAATTGTATAAACTTCATCCTCAAGTAGGTGAGCAAAACCCGCGTTTCCGTTATCTAAGAGTAGACTGGTTCTTCCCGAATCATATACACAATGTTCTCGAACAAGTGAAGGATTTGGGTCAGAAATATTTTACTAGCATAGATTATGAGGTGTGTCTATATGCGGGATTGCTTCACGACTCTGGACTGGTATATAAACGAGAAACCGCAGAGGCGACTGGTCATGAAGAAAGAAGTATTGAATACGCCGAAAAAGAACTAAAAAATTTGGGTTACAGCCAAGATTTTATTATTAAAGTTCTCGAGTGTATTAGAGCAACCAATGTAGGATATGATTCTAAATTGCCAGAAGCAATATTGGTAAGAAATGCAGATGCATACGCTCATCTTATTTCTATGCACTTTTTTGCGAAAGCGAATTTTGCAAATGATATTATTTCTTTTATCGATTGGTTTGAGAACAAAGTCGAAAGAACATATAAAAAGATATCTATCCCAGAGCTACGTTTAGAGATTGGGCCACTAATGAATTATTATCAGAAAATGCTAGAAAATTATCGGAAACAACAAGTCTCAGAAAAAGTCTATTTGAATAATATTACAGGCGAATAGTGAATACTTATAACAAAATCTATAGCGAAAATAAAAACGTTTTTGGTCTTAAGCCTACTGCCATACTAGAAACTGCGTTAAAGGTTGTGAGCAATAAGAGCATTGCTCTCGATATCGGCGCCGGGCAGGGGAGAGATACAATATTTCTAGCGAAATCGGGCTTTGCTGTAGATTCCATTGAAAAATCAGATGTGGCAATAAACTATTTGAAAAGTTTGAATAATAGTAATATATGTCCTATTCAAACTCGGATAGAAGACTTTGATATTGTTGAAGATAGATATGATCTAATCAACGCAATTAATGTACTTCAGTTTGTGGAAGATGAGAACATTCCTAATGTAACTACAAAAATAAAAGCTGGTTTAAAGAGCGGTGGAGTAGTGGTTATCGCTTCTTTTACAGAGGAAGACCCGTCTTTTTTAGAGCAGTCGTTTAAGAAATATTTTGCGAAAGGCGAACTCAAAAAATTATTTTCTGATTTCGAAATCATTTTTTATCGTGAAAAGCTTGTGGACGATAATCCGCACGGCGGCACGCCTTACCCCCATCAGCACGGAGCTGTAGAAGTGGTGGCTAGGAAAAGGTAATAATCAACTATAATACTTAACTTGTGAACGGCATTCTTTCTTTAATCTTCCAATTTATGACCCTAGATGATAATATTTTAGTAACACGGAGGGTGAATGTCAAAAAAGCTTGATCATAGATTTTGGGCAAAATATTTTAAGGTTTACGATGTACTGAATATGGTAATTCCTTACCAGGAGTTATTGGGCAGTATTATTAACGAGTTGGATATTAAAAAAGGCGACCTTGTTCTCGATGCGGGTTGCGGAACCGGTAACTTGGCGGTAAAGATGAAGACCAAGGGTGCAAAGGTTATTGGTATAGATAATTGTATAGAGGCACTTGATATTTATAAAGAAAAGGATAAACAGGCAGAGATTTTAGTCCATGATCTTACTATGCCACTACCGTTTCCAGATGGTTTTTTTGACAAAATCGCGTCAAACAATGTTCTATATACAATTTCAAAAGCAAATAGACAAGCTGTCTATAAAGAGCTTAAGAGAGTCCTTAAGCCAGGAGGACTTTTAGTAGTAGCAAATATTCAAAAGGATTTTAAGCCTCTGAATATTTACAAAGATCACTTAAAGCAAGATTTAAGTGTTAATGGTTATTTCAGATTAATGATAAAAATAGTTAAAATGTCATTTCCAACAATTAAAATGTTTTATTATAATTCAATAATAAAAAGTAATAACAAATCAGGTTTCTATAACTTCATTGAGAAAGGTGAAGAGGCGAAAGACTTAGAAGGTCATGGTTTTAAAATATTATCCGAACTACCCGTTTATAGTCAACAAGCTTTCTTAACAACAAGTAAAAAAAATGTATAAAAACTTTTCTGTGAAGATAGGAGAAGAGACTATAGATTTCGGGATTGCTGTTGGTAAGGAAGAGATCGAAGACTTTGTAAGGCTAAGAACATATATTTATAATAAAAATGATTATTATTCGGAGAAGAAGAAAATTGATGTTGACGAATATGATAATAAAAAAACAATATATATTGTGGCCCATTCAAGGAAGAAAGTTGTGGCAGGTCTAAGACTAATATTTGATAAATATTTACCTACCGAGAAAGACTGTTTTAGCTTTAAGGAACCAGTAGAAATGACTACCATACCACGAAATAAAAGATTTGAAATTGGCAGACTGGTTGTAACGAATAGCGCCGGCAGGGTACCGCGAAATATTTTAATGCTTGGTCTTTTTAAAGTTGTCATGAAATATTCGATTGAAAATGGACTTATGGGAGGATACGCTTTTATTAAACAAAAGCTTTATAAAAAATTAGTATTTATTAATGCACCATTCCATGTAATAAAGAATTCAAAGTTAATATATGAAAAAGAAACATTAAGAAACTATTTCGGGGATCCTTTGAATCCCGTTATCCCTATTTATTTTCTTGTTTCTGAATTTAAGAAATATGAAAAGAAAATTTTTAGTAAATATTTATTCAAAAGTGTTGATGATGTTTATATTTTGAGAAGCGTTACTAGCTGGAATATACTGAGGCGCTTTTTATGATGTTTAATTTTTCTTCTATATTACTATTAATTATTAGCGCAGTTAATTTAGTTCTGGGTTTATTAATTATAGTTAGAAACAGGAAAAGCATTCAAAATATTTTATTTTCTATTATGCTTTTTGGTATCACCTTTTGGTCACTTTCCTTAATCCTCTATAATTTAGGCTTGCCAGAAACTATATATATATGGGGACAATTAGCCTATCTTTTTTCTGCATTAACTATAAGTTTATTTTTACAGTTTACTTTATACTTTCAAACAAAATTAGTAAATAAATTTGTTCAATACCTTTCTATTTTTTTGTGTACTGTGTATTTAGTTATAGCAGTTATACCATTTTCAATTTTTTCAAGTATTACAATAGCAGATGGTTTAATCGAAACTAGCTTAAACTGGGGTTATTATTTACATTCTATTATGACATTTGTTCTTTTCGGATGGGCTTTGATAAACCTAGTAATAAAGTACAATAAATCAACAGGAATATATCGTTCTCAATTAGTATTAATTCTTGTGGGTGCAACAATTTCAACAGTCATTGCCATTTTTTCGAATGTTATATTATTTTCGAGTACAGGACTGTATAACTGGCTAGGACCAACAGGCACAATTTTTTTAGTTGGGTGTATAACATATGCCATTGTTAAACATAGATTAATGGATATTAGAATGGTTGTTGCTCGTTCGGTAGCATATATCATTCTTATTGTTACTTTGGCTGGTCTATATGCCGGTGCAGTGCTCGGAATGGAATTTATCCTTTTCCCAAAAGAATTGACATCTTTCAGCTTAACCCAAGGAGGCTTAAGAACTGTTGTCGCCGTAATTATGGTATTCCTCTTCCAGCCATTAAAAAACTGGATTACCAAAGCAACAGATAAAATATTTTTCCGAGGTAGATATGACGCCGATCAGCTACTTTCTGAGCTTTCAAATACAATGAGCTCGACAATCGTTCTTGTGGAGCTACTTTACCGAGTTAGCGATCTGATTCAAAAGAATATTAAGTCTACAAGAGTTCTTACGGCACTCGTTAAGGATGACACCAGAATGTATAATGTCCAGGCAAATGGCTATAAAGAGACTCCCGATGTAGATCCCAGAGACGTCTACCATCTGGCCAAGGATGGAATTATCATCAAAGATGATCTGGAAGACGGCTCAAAATCAAAAAAACTCTTAACTGAATATAATGCGACTATGGCTGTGCCACTAAAGACAGATAGTGAGGTCATCGGAGTGATTCTTCTAGGTGAGAAAAATTCAGGGGAGATGTACAACCAGCAAGATATGAAGGTGATGGAGATTATTGGTCCAGAGCTAGCAGTTGCAGTTGAGAACGCCAAATCATACGAAGAGATATCAAAGTTCAATGTCACTCTGCGCCAGGAAGTGAAGAGAGCGACTTATCGCTTGAAACAGAAGAACTCGGAGCTACAGGAGCTAGATAAGGCCAAGGACGAGTTTATCAGCATGGCATCTCATCAGCTGCGAACGCCTCTGACGGCCATTAAGGGCTATTTATCGATGCTACTCGAGGGAGATGCTGGAGATATCAAAGTAAGTCAGTATGACTTCATTAACGAGGCATACAGCGGTGCAAATAGAATGGTAGGACTGATCAATGATCTTCTTAACGTATCTCGCATGGAAACAGGTCGTTTTTTTCTGGAGCCGAAGGAAGTGGATATTGAAAGGATTGTTAACGAAGAGGTTAAACAATTATCACAACAGGCTAGGACTAAGGGTCTTTATCTAAAGGTTGAGAACAAAGGCAAGGTGCCCCATATTTGGGCAGACGAAACTAAAATTCGCCAAGTGGTAATGAATTTTATGGACAATGCTCTCTACTACACCTTGACCGGAGGAGTGACCGTGACGCTAAGACATGATAAGGTAAATCTATATTATGAAGTCCATGATACTGGCATAGGTGTTCCTGCAGACCAAAAACGGCATCTTTTTGAAAAGTTTTTCAGGGCAGATAATGCTCGTACTACACGGCCAGACGGTACCGGGCTTGGTATTTATCTTGCGAAGAGAGTCATAGAAGATCATGGTGGAGAAATTATTTTCGAATCGGAAGTGGGCAAGGGCTCTATGTTTGGCTTCAAGTTTCCGCTTAAGAAAAAAGTTGGACCAAAGCCGATAAGTGCTCCTGCGCCACGGACGGTACATACAGCCGAAACAATGCAGGCAGTACAGACAGAGATTGTTGAAAAAGCTGCAATAAAATAATACGCGAGGTTTAAAATGGCTATAATACCAAAATATCATCAGTTTGATTGTGTTGAAAAGAATGAGCCTGACGATAGGCAAGCGGACGCGATACTAAAATATAGACCGGATATCATAATCTTAGAGGGACCAGAAAGAGAAGGAAAACCCGACCTAATATTCAATGCATATGGCCCCCACGAAAAACCAAAGAAAGAAATAGCTGACGTAATGGATGGTCTCAGGATAGCATCAAAACAATTTGGTTACGCTGTTTCAGATATGAAGGCCTTTGAGAATGTTCAGAGGCTTTGGAACGAGGGACATAATGTCTTAGAATACGGAGTTGACGGGCCAAAAGAGCTTAGATCTGAGTTTTATGAAGTTTGGAACCATTGTTATCCTTGTGCAAAAAAGAATTGGCTCTGGTGGGTCCATATCTATCTCAGAGAGCGAATAATGGCAAATCATATGGCCAATATTTTAAAAAACTATCAGGACAAACCGAATCCTGTTATTTTGATATTTCTTCAAAGTTTCCATTGGAAACATGTTAAATTTCTCTTAACTAATCCGACCAAGGAAGAGAATTGGGAATATTACTTTGGCAGTTTCCCAGAAGTAACACCAGAAACGATTGCAGAAATGATTAAAAGAAATAATAAAGTATTTTATAAATATTGGATGAAATACTCAGATTTTAAGGAGTAATATGGCACAAGTTGGTGAGAAATTTGAACCGACCGGGAAAGATAAAGAGTTTTTTGACGACCTGGGTAGGCGTAGTGAGGAGCTTCTAAGCGATAATGAAGAAGACTACCAGGCGCGGTATAATGAGCTAAAAAGAATTTATATAAAAAAACAGAGAGAAATAGACCACGATACAAATAGTAAGGAATTTAAAGTAGCTTTTCTAGGTGAAATGAATACAAGTGGCTATTTTCAAGAAATACTCACAGGCGAACCTATACCTGCGGAGGAGCGAGCAACACAGGATTTTCTAAGAGAAATGGGTATTGATGAAGCAGAATTACCTAAAGATGAAATAGAAGTATCATATAAAAAAGAAAAAATTGAAGTCCCAGAAGATATTGCCAAAGAAGACATCCAGGAATATTTGGACAGTTATGGAGATTTACGTTTTTTTTATCGTCAAATATTTGAAAAATACTTAGGAGAGACTGATAGCCCATCTTTTATGGCTGATTTACGGGAAGTAATGCCTAGTATCAGGATAGACGATGCTTATACAAGTCCCATAAAGACAAGGGCAACAGAGGATTTCTTCAAAGAGATTGGATACGAAGACAAATCTCAACTAGAATTTGACGTATCAGACGAGGATAGGGTTTTTCTGGCTGAACTAAGCGGTAAAAGTCAGGAATTACTCAGAGATTATTCAGATTACTACCACGATTCAATGTGGGAAGATTATAACGAATTGGCCCACATTTATAGTGGAAAAGAAGACAGCCCCGAATTTCAAAAAAAGGTCGAAGATCTATTGGAAAAATATAAGAAACAACTGGGAAAAGAAGATTTACAATTGTCAGAACGGAAAGCTATATTAGATTTCTTAAGAATATTTACTAGAGAAGAGCGTGAGAACACTTAGAAAATATTAAGTATTGTAATGATTAAATATATAAAAAGAGACTGATTATTTCCACAAATAATCAGTCTCTTTTTTGGCTCGCCAAGCGTAGCTTTAGCGAAGTTTGGTAGTCCCAAGGGGAGTCGAACCCCTGTTACCAGGATGAAAACCTGGCGTCCTAACCACTAGACGATGGGACCGCTTTATATAATAATCACAACAAAAGCTCGAATATTATAGCAGAAAAGACCCTGCCTGACAATAATTTGTCTCAGTTTGTGTCATATAAATATTAAGTAATATATGCACACTCACTTCTTGTTATTAGGATCGGCGTTTATATAATTGTTATAAGATCGGGGAAGAGATTCGGGCTCGCGATCTGACCCATCAAATCTATTAATTGGTAGAGAGGTTCTAAAAGTGGGAAAATAGACTTCGGATATTCTTATAATTGAACAAAAACATCATAGGATATCAATAATAATTCTAACCTGATTTTTATATTAAAAGAAAAGCAATTAATAACTTTAATTTTTACATTTTTCAAGTTAGAATAATACTGTACACACTATATTAAATAATAAGCCCTTCGACTTCGAGAGTCGCTCAGGGCTGGGCTGTAGCCCAGGAGGCAAAATGAAGCTCGCAATAAATGGTTTTGGACGTATCGGTCGCCAGGTATTTAAAATCCTTACCCAGGAATACCCTGAAGTTGAAATAGTGGCAGTAAACGACCTTACAGATGTCGCCACCCTTGCTACTTTGCTTAAATATGATTCGAACTATGGTGTTTGGGATGAAAAAATAACTCCAGAAGACAGCGATATCATGGTAGGAGGTCAAAAGGTAAAAGTATACTCTGAAAAAGACCCCTTAAATCTACCCTGGAAAGAGCTCGAGGTAGACGTTGTTTTAGAATGCACGGGTTTCTTTACTGATGGCGAAAAAGCAAAAGCACACATTACTGCTGGCGCAAAAAAAGTTTTGATTTCTGCACCTGCAAAAAATCACGATATTACTTTGGTTCTTGGCGTTAATGAAGAAAAATATGATAAAGAAAAGCACCATATTGTTTCAAATGCATCTTGTACTACGAACGGCCTGGCACCTATCGTGAAAGTACTTGTCGACAACTTCGGTTTGGAAAAGGGTTTCCTAACCACTATTCACTCCTATACCAACGACCAAAGAATATTAGACGCACCACATGAAGACTTACGAAGAGCAAGAAATGCTGCTACGAATATTATCCCCACATCAACAGGAGCTGCGAAGGCTCTCAAAGAGGTTATCCCAGAAGTTGAAGGCATAATTGATGGAGTTGCCGTTCGAGTACCAACACCAACAGTATCGATGAATGATCTTACGGTTGAGCTTACAAAAAGCACAACACCCGAAGAGATAAAAGAAAAAATGCTCGAAGCTGCTAGGGGTAGGATGAAGGGCCAGCTTTGGGTTTCCATGGATCCAACAGTTTCTATGGACTGGAGAGGAAGTCGTTACTCGTCAATTTATGATGGATTACTTACTAAGAATATCGGCGGTAATTTCTTTAAAATTATGGGTTGGTACGATAATGAATGGGGTTATAGCTGCAGACTTGCAGATATGGCAGTATATATTAGTAAATAATCTATCAGATGCATCATCCTGATAAATAAAGTGATGATATGCGGGAGGAAAATGAATAAAATAGAAGATATCACAGATTTAGCTGACAAGAAAGTACTTGTTCGAGTCGATTATAATGTTCCGGTAAAAAAAGGTAAAGTTACAAACAATGAGCGTGTTATTGCTAGCCTTGAAACTATTAATTTTCTTATAGAAAAAGGAGCAGGCGTAGTTCTTTGTTCTCATTTGGGTCGCCCTGATGGGCAAAAAAAAATAGAATTCAGTCTAAAGCCCTTAGCAAAAGAGTTAGAGTCTTTAATAAAGACAAGGGTTAAGTTTGTTGATGATTGCATTGGTTTAGATAAAGATAAAGCTGTTATGGGCCTTAAGCCTGGAGAGGTTTTGTTGCTTGAAAATGTTCGATTTTATCCTGAAGAAGAAACAAATGATGCGCTTTTTGCGCAGAAATTATCGAGAGGATGCGACATTTATATTGATGATGCATTTTCTTCGTCACATAGGGCGCATGCATCGGTTGTGGGTGTTTCAGAATATTTGCCTAGTTATGCAGGATTTTGTATGGAAAAAGAGATTGATAATCTCTCCAAACTACTCGGCAATACTGCCAAGCCTTTTGTATTTATTTCTGGTGGCGCAAAAATATCAGACAAAATCGGCATTTTAGAAAACTTATTGGGCAAAGTAGACACCATGCTTATAGGTGGAGGAATGGCGAACACATTTCTTTCTGGGCAACAGGTTGAAGTAGGTTGTTCTCTATATGAAGAAGATTTTGTAAAAAAATCACAAGAAATTATAACCCTCGGACAGCAAAAAGGCATTAAAATTATATTGCCAATCGATGTTGTTATAACTAGAGATATCACAGAAAATGCAAAGGGGCTAAATGTTCCGATTGACGAAGTGGGGGAACTTGATATTATCGCAGATATAGGCTTTGACACGATTAGTCTATTCGAAAAGGAAATAGCTAAGGCGGGGACAGTTTTCTGGAATGGTCCTTTGGGTGTCGCAGAATTTCCTGAATTCGCGAAAGGCACTGTTTTGATAGGAAAGGCAATAGCCAGAAATGAGAGTGTTTTTAGTGTTATAGGTGGCGGCGATACAATTGCAGCTATCTCTGAAGAAGTAAAAGACAACTACAGTTTTGTTTCCATGGCAGGAGGGGCATCAATGGAATTTCTTGAGGGCAAGGAATTGCCAGGAATTAAGGCACTCGAGTATAAGGTCGTTTAGTGGTACAATTATGGCAAGCTGATTGAAGCATTTCTAGGAGGGGGATATTGGGTAATAAAGATAATACAATTAAAAAAAATGTGGTAGAACCAAGCGTTGGAGATAATGCTGTTCCTGTGGTTAATGTTGATCCAGAAAAAGTAGCAGGACCTAGCGATGACGTTACCTCTTCTGAAGTGACGGCGGAAATACCAACTTCGCTCGATTCTGCTAACTCAGAGGGGGCAATTCCTTTAGGTTTGCCAACTGAACAGCCCTCTGTAGTATCAGACGTTCCGCAAGAAAATTCCGAGTCTGCGGTCACAGAATATTCAGCTGAAGCTCCTCGGGAACTACCAAACACCGAGCAAACAATTCCGGAAAGTGTGCCTCTAGTTTCTGAAGATATACCCGAGGCGCCTTTGTATCAAGAACAGTCACCATTTTTATCAGAGCAATCGGATGTTAATCCAATTATTCAGCAACCGATATCCCCAACAACAGGACAGATATCTGCTTTGCCACCGGATGTCGGCGGTATTAAGGGTTTTGATCCTGCTAACAAATATAATAAGAGGTTTGTATACATTATCTTCGGGAGCGTTGTTGGCCTACTAGTCCTCATTTTATTAGGCTTCCTAGGTTATAATTTTTATATTTCAAGTTCAAATGAGCGCATTCTGGGTTTGGCCGCTAAGAATATAATTAACAGTAAGAATATAGAAGTAGATTTCAGTGTAGGTGTAGATAGCTTCTCATTAAACGGCAAATTATATGTTGATAAAACTCAGAACCTTAAGTTTCTAGTTTCTGTAAGTGGATTTTCATTAGAGGCTCTATATCTGAAAGAGAAAGACATCGTTTATTTAAAAGAACTGGACTTGTTTGGTTCGGGCACAAGCACAGAAAGTAAAGCTGCTTATTATGAGGGCAAAAATGTTGAAAAGGCAATAAATAAATATAGCACAAAGGATTTGGGGTTAGATTCTCTTAATCCAACAAAAGACTATTTTTCGTCGGAAAATATGAAACATTTTAAACGAGAAGACGATGAAAAGAGAGATGGTATTGACCTATATAAATACAGCTTTGTTGCAAATGAGGCAGATATTAAAAAAGCTACCGATCAAGCAAATACAAAAATAGCAGAATATTCTCCAGATATTAAGGTTAAGCATGTTAAAAACACTACAACACTTTTGATCAAAAAATCAGATTTTACTCTTTATCGAGTCGATGGTAATACCGAAATAAGCTATTCTCAAAAAATGCCGGATACATCGAAATGTTTGTCCTTATCATATGAAGAACAGACCACATGTGCAGATAAGGCCCCAACAAAAGAACAAACACAGAAATATGTGTTCAAATGGGCTTTGGATATAAAGGGTGGTTATAAAGACACCATCGCACTTCCAAAAGGTTCGACGATTTCTCAGTCCGTTGATTTGTCAACATATGAAGATGATATAAAGAAAACTACGAATGATAGCGAAAGAAAATCGAATTCTTGGTCTATAGAAACTGCCCTCGAAACGTATTATATAGACAATAAGAGCTATCCAACGAAATTAGCTTTATTAGTACCGGATTACCTGAAGTCTTTGCCGAAAAATCCAGGTGATACCAAATTCTTATATGTAGCGAAAGACAATGGCTACACGCTGTCGGTTAAACTTGAAAATCCAGATAAAAATGACTCTAATGTAAAGAATGGATCGTATATAGTAACTAAAACTGCAGATCAAATAAATGTTTTCGATATGCCAGTGCCCACCGAAGTAAATAATGTTGATTTGCCAGTGTCACTTTTAGAATAATATGGATAATACTAACATGAACAAGAAAATAGTAATTGGTAATTGGAAAATGAACCTAACGGTACCGGAAAGCACTATTTTAATTGAAAAATTAATCAAGGGCTTGAGAAGTGTCTCGGATACGGAAGTAGTAATTTGCCCAACTTTTTTGGATATATATTCAGCTTCAAAGGAGCTAAACAACACCAATATTTCACTTGGGGCACAAAACATATTTTTTGAGGATGAGGGTGCCTACACGGGGGAGGTGTCACCTGTTCATTTGGCGCATTTTGTGAAGTATTGTATCATTGGCCATTCTGAACGTCGTGTTAATTTCGGGGAAACTGACAAAATGGTGGCGAAAAAAGTAGCCTCTGCCGTTGCCCACGGGATAACTCCAATAATCTGTATAGGTGATACTTTACACGAAAAACGAGATGGACTTAGTCGAGTCGTGGTGATGAGCCAGTTGGAAACCTCTCTTTCATATTTAACAGAAAAGGAAGTGGCTGAAGTTATAATTGCTTATGAGCCAGTGTGGGCCATTAGCACCAGCGGCGGCATGGTATGTGAACCTTCGGACGCTGAACAAATGGCTAAAAACATTAGATCTCTTGTAAGTGCACTGTATGGCAAGCAGGCAGCCACAAAGCTACGTGTTTTATACGGAGGCAGTGTTAACGACTCTAATGTAGATGGTTATGCTAAAATAAAAAATATGGACGGAGCCCTAGTTGGAGCTGCCAGTCTCGATTATAACAAGTTCGTGAACATTGTTATAATGTATGATAAGTTGAGAAAGGTACAAAAAATATGATTTTTACTACTAAAGAGCTATTTATTAGAGCAGCTATAGGTAATTATGCAATCGGTGCATTTAATGTTTCAACACCTGAGGCTATAAGAGGTGTTTTAGAAGCTGCTGAAGAGCTTAATTCACCAGTGATTATAGAAACTAGTGAAGGCGAGATGGGCTATATGGGGTCAAAGGTGGTGGCGGATATTGTTAGGGGATTAGCTACAGACTTGAGTATACCTGTTGCCTTGCATTTAGACCATGGACAAAGTTTAGACTCTGTTAAAAAGGCTATTGGAGCCGGTTATACATCTGTCCATATTGATGGATCAGCGTTAGAATATGATGAAAACGTTGCATTAACAAAGCAGGTTATGGAATATGCACACGATAGAGGAGTGACTGTAGAAGGTGAGCTCGGGCATATAGGCGGAGTAAGTGAGATACATACAGAAAGTTCTAAAATAGAACCAAGTACTTATACTGATCCTGAAATGGCAAAGTTTTTCGTTGAGGAAACTGGAATAGACGTTTTAGCCTCATCTATAGGGAACGTTCATGGTATTTATAAGAATGAGCCAGAATTAGACTTTGATCGACTCAAAAAAATTGGGAAAATCGGTGTACCTCTTTCTTTTCATGGGGGTTCGGGAATTTCCGAAGTAAATATCAAGAAAGCAATTTCATTAGGCGTCACTAAGGTTAATGTAAATACTGAGCTTAGGGTTGCCTATACAGAGACACTGAGAAGAGAATTAATCGCAGACACAGAAGTAGAAATTCCATATAAATATTTGCCCAAAACTATTGCAGCTGTTAAAAAAGTAGTCAAAGAGAAAATAAAAATTTTTGGTAGTGAAAATAAGGCATAGTAATACTGTATTTGTTATATAATGTTAAGAAAATTTGATAAATAAACATAGATAAAGGAGGGATAATAAATGTCTAAAAATATAGTTTGGTTTAAAGAAGTTGGAAAAGACGACGGTGCGACTGTTGGTGGTAAGGGTGCTAATCTAGGAGAGTTAACGTCGGTTGGTTTGCCCGTTCCTCCTGGATATATTATTACTGCAGACGCTTATTTTGATTATATTAAATCTACTGGTCTTGAACAAAGTATTAGTTCAGTTATTGAGGGTTTCGACAAAGAAGACACAAAAGATTTACAAGAAAGAGCAGAAAAATCCAAAAAGTTAATTTTAGAAACGCCACTTCCAGATTCTTTAAAACAAGAAATCCTAGAGGGCTATCATAAGTTAGCCGAAGAAAGCGGCACTTTGCTAGAAGAGTTATATGTTGCAGTCCGCTCAAGTGCAACTGCAGAAGATTTGGCAGGCGCTTCTTTTGCTGGACAGCAGGCCACATATTTAAATGTTATTGGCGATGACGATTTGCTAGTAGCTGTCCTTAAATGTTGGGCTTCTTTATTTGAGGCAAGGGCTATTTATTATCGAGCCGAGCAAGGATTCGGACAACTTGAAGTTGGCATAGCTGTCCCTGTGCAAAAAATGGTTAATTCTGAAGCTGCTGGGGTAATGTTTACAATTGATCCATCAAATAATGACCTTGACCATATTTCTATAGAAGCAGCTTATGGTCTTGGTGAAGTCGTTGTTCTTGGCGCTGTTACCCCTGATAGATATTTGGTAGACAAAAAGACCCTAGAGATAAGTTCAAAAGAAATTTTCAAACAAGAGTGGAAGCTTACTAGAGATTCTGGTTCTGGTGATACTGGGGATTTGTCTGTGCTAAAGAGCGAAAGCATTCCTGTTCCAGTAGAGCTACAAGACGTGCAAAAAATTACGGATGAACAAATATTGGAGCTCGCTAAGTTAGCTCTTAAAATTGAAGAACATTATGGTAAGCCACAAGATACTGAGTGGGCGCTTGAGGAAGGAAAGATGTACATGGTACAAAGCAGACCAGTTACAACCCTTGGAGACTCAACTAAAGATGATAGTAAAGCCGTAAAGCCGGATGAAGGCAAACATGAAATAATCATGAAAGGCCAAGCGGCTAGTACTGGTATGGCATCAGGCCCAGTAAAGATAATTCATAGTCCTACCGAAATCGATTTAATTAAAGAAGGTGATGTCTTAGTAACAGAAATGACAACACCAGACTTTGTTCCAGCAATGAAGAGAGCGGCGGGTATTGTGACTGATGCTGGCGGGCGTACTTGTCATGCAGCGATAGTTTCGCGCGAACTCGGCATACCTTGTGTTGTTGGTACGGGCGAAGCAACAACAAAATTAAAAGACGGACAGATTGTTACAGTCGATGGCAAGGGCGGAAATGTATATGACGGTAAGATAGAGGTAAAACAACCCGAAATTGCCACTGGGACAGTCGTAGCAGGCCAGACAGCGCCAATAACCGCGACTAAGATATATGTTAACCTAGCAGAACCTTCACTCGCCGAAAAAGTCGCTGCAATGGATGTTGATGGTGTTGGCCTACTTAGAGCTGAATTTATTATTATGGAATCTATTGCCGAACACCCTAAAAAAATGATAAAAGAGGGCAGACAAGAAGAATATGTCACTAAACTGGCTGAGGGAATGGAGACATTTGCAAAAGCCTTTCATCCTAGAAATGTTGTTTACCGTGCAACAGATTTCAAGACAAACGAATATCGTGGACTTAAAGGTGGTGAAGAGTTTGAACCAAATGAAGAAAATCCAATGATTGGTTACCGTGGTTGTTTCCGTTATCTTAAGGATCCAGAGGAATTTGGCCTTGAGCTTGAGGCGATTAAGCGTGTTCGTAAAAATTATAACAACCTACAGCTCATGATACCGTTTGTTAGACGAACTGACGAATTTGCAAAAGTAAAAGCAATAGTAGAAGGAAGTGGTCTTAATAAGGAACTAGATCCAGACTTTAAGCTTTGGATTATGGTAGAGGTGCCAAGTGCGGTGATTGAAATTGATAAATACTGCGAAATGGGTATCGACGGTGTTTCTATAGGCTCAAATGATTTGACTCAGCTAACTCTTGGTCTCGATCGTGATTCCAGCGTAGTAGCTGAAGAATTCGACGAAAGATATCCAGCCGTACAATGGATGATTAAACATACTGTTGAGACATGCGCAAAATATGGGGTTACTTGTTCAATATGCGGCCAGGCCCCAAGTGTTTATCCTGAGGTTGCACAGCAAATGGTTGAATATGGTGCTACGTCTATTTCAGTAAACCCAGATATGATTGATAGTACTCGTAAACTTGTTGCTGCCGTTGAAGAAAAGATTGTTTTGTCAGAAATTGTAAATATGAAAAACGAAATAAAAGATTTAGAGAGCAGACTTAGTTCTGATGGGAGCTAGATAAAGTATAATGTTATGTCCAAACTGTAAAACCGAATTAGTTGAGGTAAATGGTCGATATATTTGCTCTGAGTGCGGTAAGGAAGTGCCATTAAATGAAGTGAGCGTTGGTACCTGGGATGAATCAGGTGAAAAACTCAAGATTCATCCTGCCCCAGGTTCTGAAAATGTTTCTAGTACCAGCAATCCAATGGAAGAATCAACAGATTATATCGAAGATGATGTATCGTCTATAGACAACAAGGATGGAAAATCAAAGAAAAACAAGGAGAAGGTGATTAGCCCAAAACCTTCTTCGGGTGGAGCAAAGTGGACCCCAAAGGTTATTGAACCAGTAAAGACTGTAGATTCATTTGAGGATATTGATAAACAAGTATTCGGTAAAAATGCCCCACAGAAACCGGCAGATAACCCAGAGATACCTCAAGCTTTTGAACGCGGGGCGCTCGAAGTAGAGAGTGCTGGAAACATTGATTTAAATAATACCGGAGTTGATGTAACTCTTGACTCTGACATATACAAAGACCCAATATTTGAAGAATCTACACTCCAGGAATCTACTACAAACCGTCAGGATAATTCAATCAGATCTAAAATACAAAGAACTTTTAAAAATGATTCTGAGATAGAATCAAAGATTAATATAATTATCATAGCAGTGGGCACGGTTTTTTTATTTACTTTTATAATAGTTGGAATAATTTCAATTGTTTCATTGAGCAGAAAGGCAGTAGTTCCCTTAACAAACGGGAATAACTTAAACGATATTGTTGTCAACTGCGGTGACGCAGATACACAAGAAGATAAGGCTCTTTGTATTGAACAAAGATATAGCGTCTGCAAACCCGCCAAATGGTTTGGGGTGTTCCCTGCTATACCAGATACAGAAGCTGCCTATCAGATTATGGGAATATCGGATGATCTTTGCCAAGTCTCTATCACAATGGAAAAATATGTGGATAAGCCTGAGATTGAGAACGAAGTAATGTCATGCCAGCTAGATTTTAGCCAAGAATTTGTAAAAGCAGAATTATTACTTTCAGAAAAAAACTGTAGTGGCACGCTCGCTAACCTTCTTTATGGGTCACAGTTGAAAACCCCTAGCGTTACCCCAACCACAAGCATTACACCATCACCTAGCGTTACCCCAACTTCAAGTGTTACCCCAAAACCTAGTGTTACTCCAAAACCTGCAATCTAGATAAGTCCAGAATCATTCTGGGGGCAGAGTCTAGTAATTAATAGATTAATCGGTAATAATATATTTATGAGAATCACAGAACTAAACGCAATCCAAATACTAGACTCCCGAGGGAATCCAACACTTAAAGTTTTAGCTTGGGTGGATGGTATAAGCGGAGAATTTTCTGTTCCGAGCGGTGCATCTACGGGTAGTCACGAAGCACTTGAATTACGTGATGGCGGTTCAGCTTTTGATGGACAAGGTGTCAAAAAAGCAATTGAAAATATCAAGGGTCCTATTAGTGATCTTATTGTTGGACAAGACCCCTTTGATTTACGTGCAATAGACAATATGATGAATAGACTAGATGGTACTGACAATAAAGCCGTTTTGGGTGCAAACGCAATTTTGGGTGTTTCGGGGGCTGTTACAGTTGCCTCGGCGAATGCGTTAAAGATCCCCTTATTCCAATATATTCGCGATATTTATGAAAATGATGGACATTGGCAGTCAGATTTAAATATCAAGGTAGATGATTATATAATGCCTAAAATGTATTTTAATATTTTAAATGGCGGTAAGCACGCCGAGAACAACGTTGATATTCAAGAGACTATGATAGTTCCACAAAAAAAGACCATAGCTGAAAATATAAAAATCGCTTCTGAGATATATCATTCTTTAAAAAAGGTGTTAATTAGTAAAAATATGTCTGTTGGCCTTGGTGATGAAGGTGGATTTGCTCCAAATCTGGAGTCAAATACTAAGGTTTTCGAAGTTGTGCTCGAGGCAATAGAAAAAGCAGGCTATGTTTCTGGAAAAGACGTTGCAATCGCAATAGATGTTGCTGCCACAGAAATTTTTTCTCATGACAAAGATGATAAATATATACTTGGAAGTGAGGGCGTAGGCTTAAATTCACAGCAACTTGTCAGTTGGTATAAAGAATTAGCAACGACTTATCCGATTATATCTATAGAAGATGGACTTTCTGAAGATGATTGGGACGGTTGGAAGCATATGACGGAAAGGATTGGAGATAAAATACAGTTAGTCGGAGACGATCTTTTTGTAACGAACCCAGTCAGAATAAAAAAGGGAATCGATGAGGGCGCAGGGACGGCAGTGTTAATTAAAATTAATCAGATCGGTACCATAACCGAGACTTTAGATGCGATCCATCTAGCTTTGAAAAATAAAATGAAATGTATGGTTTCTCACCGGAGCGGCGAAACAACTGATTCTTTTATTGCTGATCTGGTTGTGGGGACCGGTGTTGGGCAGATTAAGTCAGGGGCACCTGCTCGTGGTGAAAGGACAGCGAAGTATAATCGACTTTTAGAGATCGAGGAATATTTAATTAATAATAAATAAACACAGGAAATCTGGTATGGTAACGGCACAAAAAAAAGTAAAAACAAGAAGTAAACCCGTATCGACGACAGAAACGACTTCAAAAGAAAGTGGTCAAATACGCTCATTTAGTGTTTTATTAAGCGGTTCTTGGCAGATTTTCAAGCGCTCTTTTGTAAATTATCTTTTACTGCTACTAGTAGCAGTGGGTCTAGTGGGAACAATTATCATTATAACTTTTTCTTTCACATTTTTTCCTAATTTTAACTCCATGACTACAAATTTGTTTTCTACTCCTGTCGGATTAATTCTTATAATTTTTTTAATTTTTTTGTATTACGTAGTCGCTTTGTTTATACCTATCTTTTTCGAATTAGCCATAAAACACATTATTATAACAACAGGTGAGGGCGAACCAACTGATTTCCGATTATCTCTTAAATATAGTTATAGAAATTTAGGATCATTTTTCTCGGTTTCATTAGTTTCAGGGATTTTATCAATAATGGGGTATTATTTGCTAATTATTCCTGGTGTTATCATTTCTATAATTTTAAGTCAGGTGGCTAACGTCTTTGTTCTAGAAAATAGAAATGGACTGAGTCTGGGGACACTTGATAAAAGTTGCGAGATAACAAAAGGCTATCGTTGGATTGTTTTGGGTAGATATATTTTACTGTATGTATTTTTGTTAAGTCCTTTATTAATATCAGCCTTACTTACCCTAGTATCACCGGTAATGACTATAATTTTTTTCGTGGTATTTGTCTGCACAATTATTTCGTTTTCACCCATTACGACTGCCTTCAACTATCTTATTTATAAAGATCTCGTTAAGATTCAGTCTAATTAATTCACAATTAAAATATTCAAGCTGAAATATTTTATAAATTGGGCTATAATAGTTCTATGAAAAGGAGGGTATTGCTAGTAATTCTTGATGGCTGGGGTTTGGCTCCGGCCGGCTCAGGCAATGCAATAAGTTTGGCGAGAACGCCAAACTTTGAGTATTACTGGTCCAATTTTTTGCATACAAAATTATCTGCCTCAGGAGAGGCAGTCGGTTTGCCAGTTGGGCAAATGGGAAATTCTGAGGTTGGGCACTTGAATATTGGTTCAGGAAGAGCGGTTTTACAAGATTTACCTCGTATTACTAAAAGTATTAAAGACGGCGATTTTTTTCATAATAAGTCACTGTTGGGTGCTTTTGCAAGCGCTAAAGCAGCGGGGAGCTCTCTCCATTTGCTGGGTTTGGTAAGTCCTGGTGGTGTACATTCTCACCAGGAACATCTATATGCCTTATTGGAAATGGCAAAACAAGAGAAAGTTCACAATGTTTTTGTCCATGTATTTACTGACGGTCGTGACGTTAAGCCAAAGTCAGCATTGAAATATGTACAAAATTTAGAAAAAACAATGAAAGACATTGGAGTGGGCACCATCGCAACTGTTTCTGGGCGATATTATTCTATGGACAGAGACAATAGGTGGAACCGTATTCAGTCTGCTTATGACGCAATAGTTTCGTGCCAGGGCGAGTTAGCAGATTCTGCAGAAGAAGCAATAGAGAGGAGTTATAAAGTGGGTATCACTGATGAATTTATCAGACCTACGATTATTGACAAGGAAGGAACAATAAAAAACGGTGATAGTGTTATTTTTTTCAATTTTAGGTCAGATAGACCCAGAGAGCTTTGCCATGCACTCCTGGATACGAAATTTAAGAGCTTTATCCCACATCAGCAACTTAAAAATTTATATTTTGTAACAATGGCGGATTATGACCCTTCTATACCAGTTAGCGCCGTGGCCTTTCCCTCTGTTGATGTCTCTAACACTTTGAGTGAAACAATTTCTCAATATGGTTTAGAACAATTTCATATTGCAGAAACCGAAAAATATGCACATGTTACATTTTATTTTAACGGTGGCAAAGAAAAGCCGGTAGTCGGAGAAGAAAGATTGCTTGTTCCTTCTCCTCAAGTTTCTACTTATGATCTTAGGCCTAAAATGAGCATTGGCAAAGTAGAAGAAGAGCTTTTACAGAGGATTGGATCATACGATTTTATAGTAGTTAATTTTGCCAATCCGGATATGGTTGGGCATACGGGTAAATTGAAACCCGCTATTGAGGCCTGTGAGTACGTTGATGAAGCGTTAGGGCGCGTGGTCCGGGCAGCACAAAAAGAAGATTATACGATTTTAGTGACGGCAGACCATGGCAACATAGAAAAAATGTTGAACAGTGACGGGACCCCCAATACGGCTCACACCACAGACAAAGTTCCTTTTATTTTAATAACTCAAGATGATTGCATAATAAAGAAAGTTGTTGAACCGAAGCTATCGAATATCGCTCCAACCATACTTTCTATTATGGGCTTACCAAAACCAAAGGAAATGAGCGCGAGCTTATTAGTGGAGTAAATATGTTTGATATTGTTACAATCGGTGGAGCTTCAAGGGATGTTTTTTTTATGACTGACAAGGGAAGAGTAATAAATGACTTAGTTCACCATCAGAAAATTCTCGGCTTTGAGCATGGATCAAAAGTAATCCCAAATGATAGTAAATTTACATATGGCGGCGGTGGCTTAAATGCCGCAGTTAGTTTTGTGAAACTTGGTCTAAGTGTTTCGACCCTTCTTAATATTGGTAGTGAGGGGAGTGGTAGCCTTATTATTAACAGTCTTCATAGCTATGGAGTAGATATTGAGCACGTCAATCGAGATTATGTTAACCATACGGCTATGTCTATAATCATCAGTATCCCCGGTGAAGACCATATTATGTTCTTATATCGTGGGGCCAATGATTTTCTTAAAGTTCACGATTGGAGACCCTTACGAGCTAAATGGTTTTATGTCGCATCTCTTACCGGTGATTCGGCGGATCTCTTGCCTGAGATTTTTACATTTGCAAGATCCCAAGGTATAAAAGTGGCTTGGAACCCGGGAAGCGAACAGCTTGCAGGCGGGTATTCAGATTTGAGCAGTTTTTTAGAGGAGACTGCAATTCTTTCTTTGAACCGTTCAGAAGCCGAAGAATTGGTCCGTAGTAGGAAAAGAATTAAGCTCGGTGATGAAAAGTTATTACTTCGTGAATTGTATAATATGACAAAAGGCTTAGTTGTAATCACTGATGGTAAAAATGGTAGTTATGCGACTGATGGAGAAAAAGAATATTATATGCCTGCTAGTACGTATCATAAAGTATTGGAAACAACTGGAGCTGGAGACGCATTTGGTTCAACTTTTGTGGCTATGAAATTATTGGGCTATGGGACAAAGCATTCCATGAAAGCGGCGGCTTTTAATGCAGGAAGTGTTATCGAGCACATAGGAGCACAGGATGGGCTAATGACTTTTAACGAATTAAGCGCTAAAATAGAGTCTAAGAACAATGGATAAATATATATTAATTTTCGCGATGAGGAAAGATGGATAAACAGCAAACAATTATCACAATCACAATTATGGTCATAGTTGTTATTTTATCGTTTGTTGGTTCATATTTTGCTGCAAATATGGGCTATCAAACTAAAGTAGACGAGTTGACGAAAGCAAGGGATAAAAAAGCTCAAGAAAACATAGCCATTGTTGCTAAACAGGATACAAATCTATTCGTACCTATCGATTTGGTGAAAACATTTATGTCTGAAGTAAAGGCGAACAACGATGGAAACGCAAGACTATATTTGTCGGCTAAAGTCCAAAATATGGATATTAAAAATACTCTTAAGCTTGGTGATGATTTAAATAACCTGATTTTCGGGACACCAACAGAAACCCCAAATGGCGAGGGCTATAAAGTGTCGATGGATTTTGTAGTTGGAACAGATGGTGCCAAAAGAGCCTTTGTTCTAATCAAAGAAGGCGGACTGTGGAAAATAAGTGAGATTATTGCTGAATAAATGGGCAAGAGGCGATATTATGGTAATAAAAATTCTTTTTCTGCGACGCAGAAAAAGAATTTCATGTTTTTTTTAGTAATTATATTTTCATTATTTGTCATTATTTATAGCGTTTACTATTTTATGGCCCAGAAGCCTGGTAGCGGACAAAAAATAGTCAGCAAGATTCAAACAGGCGATCAACCGTTAACAAAAGAATTAGTAGTTTTTATCAATGCAGACGGTGGACTTAGCTTACGGAATGATCGTAGTACTACTTCTAAGAGACTTGCTCTAATCCCGAATGGTACTAAACTAACAATTACGCAAGAGTTGGATGGTTGGTACAAAGTATTATATGAAAGTAAAGAAGGATGGATTTCAAAACAATATACAACCACAAATGCACCACCGGAGGATCCAACCAAAGATTGGCAAATATACAGTTCTGCTTCAGGTTACAAAATCAAATATCAGCCAGGCTGGAAAGCCCAAGATTACGGCAATAATGAGTCCTTGGCAACCACCTCAATAGTTGCTTTTAGCAACCAGGATCTGCCATCTACAATTCCCGCTGGAAGTGATTTTATAGCCCCTATAATTGTTAAAATATTGACAAAAAATATTGATGATATTACAAAAGAATATACTTCTATGTCTGGAGTTCAAATTGAAGCAATCACGGTTGCTGGTAAACCCGGGCAAAAGTACACATATATGATGCTTAGTACAAACACGCAGGTGACAGCAGTAATCTTAAATACAGGTCCCCAGGTTTTTATTCTTTCTGAGGCGGGCGGTTATGGAGACGATTTGCTTAAAATGTTAAACACACTTACAATAGGATAAAAGAGGGAAAATGGCAGACACTATCGATTCAGCAGGCAGTTTAGGCACAAGTGCTGACCAACCAGTAGTGGGTGGTCTTTCTTCTCAACCCTCTCAACCTATGCAGGATATTGATTTAACGAAATCTACTACACCCACTCCGGTATCGGTATCGACTGAATCATCTCAAGTGCCACAACCTGTACAGCCGGTGGTAACGACAGAAACTCCTGCACCGGTCGATAGATTCTATGATGGCTTTTCTCCTTCTGGCGCCGTAAAAATTAATTTAGCTTCAGGTGTTTCTTCTGGACCGGAAGTTTTATTGCCGCCAAAAGAAGACCCGCAAATAGAAACAACGATTACGGCTAATGAAAGTGATCCTCTTGATAGCCTTAATAACTCAGGCATTGAACAAAATCTTCCTAGTATAGAAACCCCCACTACTGGCTTTGAGACAACGCCTGCTACAGACAAGCCTATTTCTCAGCTTGCTTCTTCGGGTGTACAGAGCGTTCCTAGTTCTAGACTTCCACAAAGCAGCGGATTTAATAATATGCCAATAAGTGTTGGTGTAGACTCTATTGCACCACAGCTACCGCCAACGCCTTATGATAATCAAGGTGTTGTCGACGTTTCGAATCCAATTAATCTCCGTGGACTTTTGGTTATAGTCGCTATAGGTGCGGGAATAGCTTTACTCGGTAGCGCAATAATCTATTTTACAATCAGCTATTTTAATGATGCTAACTTAAAAAAGCTGATTGATGAGTTAGCAAACGAGAATAGCAATAATGAGAGATTGATAAAACCACCATCGCCACTTGTCAACCCAAATGTAACGCCAACGCCAACACCAGAACCAACGCCAACGCCAGAACCGACGGCTACACCAGAACCAACGCCAACGCCAAATATTATTATAGTGGACCCCGCAAAAATAACTGGTGATGGTACGGGTTAGAAATAATGGAGGGATTTTGAAAGATATATTACAGCCCAAATCAGTAGCAATTATTGGAGCGTCTTCTCATCCTGAGAAGATCGGTTTTTCAGTATTAAAAAATATTATCGACGGGGGTTTTCAAGGAAGAATTATTCCTATTAATCCTGCTTCTGATAATATTTTAGGTCTCAATTGTCTGCCTAGTGTCTCTGAGATCCGGGGAGTTTGCGATCTTGCCGTTATTGTAGTCCCGGCAAAAATTGTGCCTGAAGTTTTGACCGAATGCGGTAAGAAACGAATAAGAACAGCAATAATTATTTCTGCGGGCTTTGCGGAGGCTGGCTCAGACGGAAAGGCCTTGCAAGACGAGTTGGTAAAAATTGCGAAGCTTTATAGTATCAGGATATTGGGACCAAACTGCTTAGGAATCATTGACCCTGTCCACAAGCTAAATGCTTCATTTGCAACCAATATGCCCGCAAAAAGGAATATCGCTGTTATTTCCCAAAGTGGTGCTACGTGTACTGCTATTTTGGATTGGGCAAATGGTAATAATATCGGTTTTTCTCATTTTATTAGTTTAGGCAATAAGGCCGATATTAATGAAAATGATTTTCTGGAATATATGATAGACGACAAAGATACAAAAGTTGTTGTCGGATATCTTGAATCAATATCTGAGCCAGAAAGATTTTTAGATATTGCGAAAAGATTAACAAAAAAGAAGCCTTTTATACTTCTCAAAGCAGGCAGAAGTACTCGTGGTTCAGTCGCTGCCGCTTCTCATACCGCAGCACTTGCCGCTGATGATGAAGTTATCGAGACTGTCTTCGCCGAAACAGGAATAATAAGAGCAGAAACATTGGAGGATTTATTTGAATTATCAACTATATTCTCAGACATGAAATTGCCGACCGGAAATAAAGTTTTAGTTCTAACCAATGCCGGTGGCCCTGGTGTGATGACAACAGATGCAATTGCTAATAGTAAGAACCTCGAATTCTATGAGATTGCCCAGAAGGAGCAGGATATATTGTCTAAGATATTACCTTTGGGGGCTTCAGTAAAAAATCCTATTGATCTCCTTGGTGATGCTAACAGCAAGACATTTGAGAATACCCTTAAAATTTTAAAAGGGAAAACTGACGCAGATTTGAAATTGATTCTTATCACCCCGCAAACTTCGACAGATGCGGAGGAGATAGCTAGGGTTATTGTAAAAAATACTGCTAAAGACGTTGTTGTGGCGCTTATAGGCGGTACCAAGCTTGAGGAAGCCAGAAAGATTCTTTCAGAAAATAGAATATGCACTTTTTTGTATCCTGAAAGGGCAGTATTTTGCCTCGATAAGTTAATTTTTTACGCAAAATATATTCACAAAAAATCAAGACTAGAAACTTATACAAAGGTAAATAAGGGTCTTGCTAATAGGGTTATTAAAGCCTATAAGCTTTTAGATGATGCAGACATAGCAAAAATATTTATGGCTTATGGAATACCGATGGCAAATTCAAAATTAACGACGAGTGCGAAAGACGCCATTAAAGCTGCTGAAAAAATCGGTTATCCAATAGTTCTAAAGGTAACTTCTCCTGATATTCTCCACAAAACAGAGGTGGGGGCTATAAAAATCGGCATAGATAATCCCGAGGATTTAAAGAGTTCATATCAAGAAGTTTTAAAAAATGCTAGGAAGCATCATCCCAAAGCCAATATTCTAGGGGTTACGGTTTATCATATGGTCCGTTCAACTGTTGAAGTAGCGATTGGGGCAAAGAGAGATCCACTTTTTGGTCCTGTTATTATGTTTGGTCTCGGCGGTACTTATATAGAACTATTTCGGGATTTTAAGCTTGGGCTTGCTCCAGTAAGCGTTGGTAGGGCTAAAGACATGATTCGTGGAATCAGATATTTTGAAATGTTAAATGGTTATCGTAATGGTGAAAAATTTGATATAGAAGCACTTGCAATCGCTATTTCTGGGCTTTCTCAATTAATGCTAGATTTTCATAGTATCAAAGAAATTGACGTAAACCCGATAAGAGTAAACACAGATCACAAAGGAATATTAGCCCTAGATGCGAAAATAATTTTTGATGGCGAGAGATAACAATCTAGGCTATAATACTTATACATTGGAGGGAATACTTGGCTAGTAAAAATACTAATAACATTATCACAAAACAGCTCCTGACGGGCAACGAAGTCGCCTTAAAGGGAGCTCTTGTTGCTGGTGCAAATTTCTTTGCTGGTTATCCTATTACCCCGACAACAGAGATACTTAGTGGCTGGGCGAAAGTAGCTGCGAAAGATAAAAAGCTCAAATTCCTCCAAATGGAAGACGAAACTGCTTCTGGATTTGCCGTAATTGGCGCTCTCTTGGCTGGGAAAAAAGCCTGGACGGCGACGGCAGGTATGGGACATGTTTTGATGCAGGATCCACTGGCTCTTGCAGAATCATATCGACTTCCTTTTGTTATGTATGTAGGCCAAAGAGGAGGACCATCAACTGGTACTGTAATTTATTCTCAGCAGGAGCTCACCTTGGCTAGATACGGTGGTAATGGCGAGGGACTTAGGATAGTTTATGCACCGGCTAATGTCAGTGAACTTTATCATTATATGCAAAAAGCTTTTGATACGGCTTGGAAGTATCGTTTTCCGGTTATAGTACTTGGCGATGGCTATCTTTCAAAAACACAAACAGCCGTTGATCTTTCAGAAGAAGTTGATGTTGTTAAGGCTAGTCCTTATTTTCTAAATGGGCAAATAAAAAATATGAGAAATTGTTTTTCGACCGAGGATCAGCTGGTTGATCACCTTGGCTTTATGTTTAAGGAGTTTGCAGAAGCTAGTAAAGAAATAGTTGAATCAGAAAGCTATCGGACTGCAGATTCAGAAATAGTTATTTTTGCTTGGGGTTCTGTTGGCTATGCAGCAAAGGTAGCGGTAGTAAATTTACGAAATAAAAATATCAAAGTCGGTTTATTTCGGCCGATAACAATGAGGCCATTTGATACCAAGGCCGCGATCAAGGCTGTTAAAAAAGCAAAATATATAGTAATTGCAGAATCAAGCGCAGGGCATTTCGGTAGAATAGTTCGAGAGACGCTCGCACAGGCCACAGACGCAACATATATTCGACTTTACAAACCCGCTGAGGGAATTACGACAGAAGATATCGAAGAGAAGATTCTGGAGGTAGCAAATGTCTAATCCAAGATTCCCAAAGGTTGTAAAAACAGAGAGCAAGCCGAGTAATTTTTGTCCTGGTTGTGGCTATGGCATAATATTGAAAATTTTAGGCGAAGTTATTGATGAGATGGAAATCGCACCTAGAACTGTTTTTGGAATAGATATCGGTTGCAACTTGCTTGCCTGGGATTACTTTAACCTCGATACGGCTCAGACACATCATGGTCGTGTAACGCCGATGATTTCTGGCTACAAGATGTCACAAAAAGACAGTGTGGTTATTGGCATCGCCGGTGATGGTGGCCTTTATGCTATTGGGCTACAGAGTTTTATACATACTGCGCACAGGAATGAGCCAGTAACCGTAATCGGGGTTAATAACTCTGTTTACGCAATGACTGGCGGACAGTCAGCTCCTACGACCTTCGACCACGAGGTAACTGATACTACTCCAGACGGTAAATTTACAAGCAAGAAGCCGATATTTGGCCCTGAAATGTTAACTGAGTTTGCCGACGAAAAAGCATTTTTAGCCAGGGGGAGTGTTAATAATATTCCTGTACTGAAGTCATATTTAAGAAAGGCAATCGAAACTCAGCTAGCGGGTAACTTTTCTTTTGTAGAGGTTATTTCTTACTGTCCCACAAATTGGAAAACCAATGCTGAGGCAACAATAGATTTTTCAAAGAAGTTAGAATCAATTTACAAGACAGGAATAATCAGTGGAAAATAGGGTTTATAAAGTATTATTGGCGGGTGAGGGTGGACAGGGCGTTCAGACAATTGGCCACGTTCTTGCTAGGGCTGCGTTCGAGCAAGGTTTGAATGTTGCCTATATGCCGAACTATGGTGTTGAACAACGCGGGGGTGTTTCGCTGGGTTATCTCCAAATAGGAGCGGGGATTATTGGGTTTCCTAAATTTTCCAAGGCTGATTATATTGTGAATATGCGCGCGAGAGCGATTGAAAGAATTATTCAATATGTCGATGCGGATACATTGTATATATACGATAGCGATTTGATTAATAACTCAGAACTTAAGAACACAAATGCTCAAAAGCTACCTATTGCCGCAACCTCAACTGCCTCATCACAGCTTAGCCCACAGATATTTAATATGATACTTACTGGTGCCATAATAAATGAATTAAAAGTTATAGAACGAGTATATGTAGAAAAAGCTTTAGATATTATTTTAGCGAAAAAATATAAAGATAAACCACAACTTAGAAACTTTAATAAAAAAGCTCTCGAAATCGGAGCAAAGCTTGCCAAAGAGGCCTTTTCTCCTGTCAAGAAAACCTCTGTATTAGATAGCCTGGATGGAAATAAATGAAGCAGATAGAGCCAAAAAAATTCGAAGATAAGGGGAAGATATGGATGCAATTCCCCGAGCAATGCAAGAGTTGTGGACTGTGTATAGAAATATGCCCGAAAAAGGTACTTTCTTGGGATGAGGAAGTCCTTGGTCATTTCGGACGAGCAACAGTGAAGTGCGATATTAAAAATTGTATTCAATGCAAGATGTGTGAGCATATTTGCCCCGACATGGCGATAAGAGTGAAGGACTAGATGATAGAAACGGTTGGTTATATCGCAGCTTTTCTAACTACAATTGCTGCTATCCCTCAATTGATAAAAATAATTCGTTCCAAGCATGCAAATGACATATCAATCTATATGTTTTTGATAAGTTTTATTGGATTTTCTTTATGGTTGATTTACGGCTTTTTAACATCATCAAAACCACTCATTATTGCAAATATTATTACTCTTATAATCTTTGGGTTGATCATATTTTTTAAACTGAAATATACGAAGAAATAATTTCTATCACATCGAAGCTCTTGGATGTATGTATCAACAAATCAAAACCAGCTTTTGTGCTTTTTCTACTGTTTTAAGCTGCAAAATTCGCGTATAATTAGTTACATGCAAGAAATTCTAAACGGTTTAAATGACTCACAAAAAGAAGCAGTTCTGGCCACAGATGGGCCAGTTTTGATTTTGGCGGGAGCGGGAACTGGAAAAACGAAGGCGCTAACTCATAGAGTGGCTTATCTCATTCGTGAAAAGAAGATAGCGCCTGGAAACATCTTAGCTGTTACTTTCACGAATAAGGCAGCGAAAGAAATGAAGGCTCGAGTAGCGAAGCTGGTTGGTGGTAGCACTCAACCGACCATGGGAACTTTCCACTCTATTTGCGCCAGAATCATGCGGGAAGATGGCCATTACCTTGGTTATAAACGAAGCTTTACTATTTTTGACACTGCAGATTCCCAGTCGGCAATGAAGCAAGCAATGAGTCAGATAGTTCTCGAGGACAAAAAAGTCACAGCTTCAACTCTGCTAACGTATATTTCTAGTGCAAAGAACGAACTTATGGGTCCAAAAAAGTACGCCACAGTTGCTAGTGGGTATTTTCAGGAGATTGCTGCGAAGGCGTATCCAGTCTACCAAGACAACTTGAAGCGAAATGACGCTCTTGATTTTGACGATTTGCTAATGCAGACCGTTGTTCTTTTCCAAAAATTTCCTGAAATACTTGAGAAATATCAAAGTCGCTGGAAGTATATTCATATAGACGAGTATCAGGATACCAATCATGCTCAATATTTGTTTGCAAAGTTACTTGCAGCAGAGAGCCAAAATCTATGTGTAGTGGGGGATGATTGGCAGTCTATATATTCTTGGCGTGGAGCAAACTTTCGCAATATTCTAGACTTTGAAAGAGACTGGCCAGAAGCAAAAGTAGTGAAACTAGAGGAGAACTATCGTTCAACAAAAGTGATATTAGACGCTGCCCACAATGTTATTACTAAAAACGAAAATCGTAGTGACAAGAAGCTTTTTACTCAGAACGAAGCAGGTATACCCATAATAACTATTGATGCTTATGACGAGCATAACGAAGCGCAAACCATCATCCGTGAATCGGAGAGATTGGTTCGCGAAGAAAACTATAAACTTAATGATATTGTGGTTCTTTATCGTACTAATGCTCAGTCCAGATCTATTGAGTCAGAGTTTGTCCGATTCCGTGTGCCATATCGAATTATAGGAGGTTTTCGTTTCTTCGAACGTAAGGAAGTTAAGGATATTGTAGGCTATCTCCGGGTAATCAGTTCTGATAGTGATTGGGTTGCTTTCGAACGCATAATCAACGTTCCGGGCAGGGGAATCGGTGATACTACAATCAAAAAATTGATAGAATTTGGACGATTAAATAATCTTCATATTTCCACACTATTAGACCGAATACCCGAGATGGGCTTAGGGCCGAAACAAACAGGTTCTCTCACTGACTTTGCAAGGCTACTTAAAATATTCCGTAATTCAGCCGAGATTGAAACTTTACCGGAGCTAGTTGCATTGGTTATTAAAAAGAGTGGCTACGAAGAATTTCTCAACGATGGGACCACTGTTGGAGAAGAGAGAGTGGAGAATGCCCGAGAGCTATTGTCAGTAGCGGTAGAGTACATCAACGCTCATGCAGAGGCAAGGCTTGAGGAATTTCTCGAAGAGATGGCACTGGTCGCAGATATCGACAACTGGAATCCAGACGAGGAAGCGATTACTCTTATGACACTTCATGCTGCAAAGGGTCTTGAGTTCAAAGCTGTCTTTATGGCCGGAATGGAGGAAAATCTTTTCCCTCATGCCAATAGTTCGTATGATAATGAACAGCTTGAAGAGGAGCGGCGTCTTTGTTACGTAGGAATTACTCGCGCTAGAGAGCGTCTATACTTCACCCTTGCAAATACTAGAATGCTTTATGGTAAGACGCTTAGTAATTCCCCAAGTCGTTTTCTTGCGGATATCCCTAGCCATCTAATGACAGGATATGAGAGTGTACTTTCTTCAGGGACCACCCCGATCGTTGCAGAGGAATCTATCGGCGGTTATTTAAACGTTGGAGACAAGGTTGAGCACGAGGATTTTGGTACTGGCGAGGTAACGGCGATTGATGATGATGAGATTACTGTTAATTTTGACGAATATGGGATAAAGTGGCTATCGCTAAGCTACGCAAAATTGAAAAAGGTTTAAATATAGGCAAAATATCGCTGTGGACAAAGATTGACACAATCAAAAATCCGTCATAGAATAGCAGTTACGCTAAACAAAAGCACACAAACCTTGAAGATAAACACAATAATAAATACCCTCCAAAAAATACATTTCAAATTCAAGAACACCTACTTGGTATTCTTTTCTTTGGCTATTATATTAGCTAGTTTTGCATCCCAAAAAGTAATGGGTGAGGGAGTCGTTAGTTCGGTTACAACTAATATCAAGTTTATTACCGAAGAAAAAACCACAAACTTCACTTCTAATGAAAACACTATTCAGAATGCTTTAATCAAGCAGGGAATTAAGTTGGATAAGAATGATTTAACAAATCCAGAGCTATCGACACATCTCATCGGTGGGGATGTGATTGTGAAACTAATCCCAGCGAGACCAGTTCTCATTAACGATAATGGTCAGTCCTGGGTAGGCAAAAGTGCTTACAAAAATACCAGCGAAATATTGGGTCAGCTTGGTATCGCGGTCGATAAGGTTGATATCGTAAATACTGAGCTTATCTTAGATCCAGTGACAGATAATATGGCAGGTCAAAAGATCAATATCAAAAGAGCTCCAGTATTTACAATCTTTGTAGACGCCAAAGAAGTCTTAGTCCATAGCTGGAAAAAACTGGTCTCAGATATTCTTGCTGAAGGTAGTGTAGTTCTTAATCAAAACGACACAGTAAGTACTCCTCTGGACTCCACAGCGCCTGTCAGTGGGCAGCTAGAGATTACTAGGGTAAACTATGCCGATGTTGAGGAAAATACCCCTGTGGAGTATGAAGAAATTACCGAGAATAGTTATGAAATGTACAAAGGCCAATCAAAGGTTACTCAAAATGGTGTAAATGGTAGTAATAAACAAATTGTCCATGTTGTATATCATAATGGCGTAGAAGTTTCTAGAGATGTTGCGTCATCGGTTGTTACTTTGTCACCACAGAATAAGATTACGATTGTAGGTGTAAAGCCCTATGGAATGGATGTTCTGTGGCCATATATAGTCGGCGCAAGTCAAAGATATGGAGTTAGTGCAGATGATATGGTTAGAGTAATGTTATGTGAAAGCCATGGGGATGTTGATAGTGGGCGCTATAATAATGCTAAATACAAAGGATTGTTTCAGTGGGATTCTGACAGCACAATGTATTCCGACCATGTAGCTAGAGCGGGTTTCCCAGGGGCTGGTTTTTATGACCCCGAGGCACATATATACGCAACCGCATTGAGGGTTAAAGAGGCTGGATATCACTGGTACGCATGGGGAAGATGTAGTGTCGGTTAGAAATAATAAACCATTTTCTTCGTTATCCTAAACTTGCCTGCCCGCCCGTAACTCAAAGAGTAAAGGAAGGATTTAGCTTGCCTGCGGTAAACAGGGATCTATTCCATAATTTTTTGATACTTTTGTCTATCGTCACAAAAGTATCTGAAAAAGACTCTTTTTTCGCGATCAGCAAGCAGATCCGCGATCTCTTGCGTTAAAGATTAAATATATCTCTAAGATTTATCTTACACTCTCACGAACTCGGATATCGTGTATCGCCTAAAGTTGTTTCAATGATCCGACCCTAAGTTCGAAAAGCGAAGTGTAGTCTGAATGCGATTTTGTGAATAATTTTGTCTGAGCAAACCAAAATATTTTGCGAGTCAATTTTCACAAAACAAAGTGAAGACTAAGAATGACACTTTGAGAATCTTGTGTGGTCGGGAGGTTTGGCTACTTTTGCCGATACAAAAGTAGAATTAATATCATCAAAAAGATATAAACAATACCATACGGAAAGCGTTAAAAATAAATTTATAGATAAAATCTTAAATACTATCCCGTAGACTCTAAGCACGAAATACGCTATAATAAAGCCCGAAAGGGCCCTTTTTTATGGATTTAACTGATATACCTGAAATAAAGAGAACTCTAAAAGCTTATGGGGCTTACCCTCAGAAAGATCTGGGGCAGCATTTTTTAATCGATCATAAAATAATTGAGACCATAGTAGATGCCGCAGATATTAAAAGTGATCAACTCGTTTTAGAGGTAGGCCCCGGAATGGGAATACTTACTCAGGAACTTTGTAAGAAAGCAAAAGAAGTGCTTGCCATCGAACTAGACCGTTCAATGATTGCCATCGTGAAGACTAGCTGTATAAAGTATCACAATCTCCGAGTAGAAAACGTAGATATTCTGAAGTACAACACAGATGAACTTGGTGAATATAAGGTGGTCGCTAATCTGCCATACTATATTACTAGTGCAGTAATCAGACTTTTTCTCGAGTCATCGAATAAACCAGAAGAACTAGTTTTGTTGGTCCAAAGAGAGGTGGCTGAGCGCATTTGCGCCAAACCTTCAAGAATGAGTGTTTTGGCAGTTTCGGTGCAATTTTATGGCAATCCTTCCATTGTAGATATTGTACCCAGAACAGCATTTTTCCCTGCGCCTAAAGTTGATTCAGCGGTTTTAAAGATAAAATCCTACAAAAATCCACTTTTTGATGTTGATAACCGTTTATTTTTCCGTATTGTAAAAGCCGGTTTTCATGAAAAGAGAAAGCAATTAATCAATTCACTATCTGGCGGTCTCTTACTTCGTAAAGACATAGTCGAAGTAATTCTCAACGAAGCTGCCGTCAGCCCTCAAGCTAGAGCGGAAAGCCTAGCGATGATAGACTGGTATAATATTTACAAAGCATATTTAAAAATCCACACCGAGGAGTATTGGAATGAAAAGGTATAAAGTATACGTGATAGGCGATGTCCAGGGTGTTTTCTACCGTCATAATGCTAAAAAACAGGCGAATGAACTAGGTATAATGGGCTGGTGTCGTAACGAGTCTGATGGTAGCGTTTATGTCGTTGTTGAAGGTGAAGATAAGTCGATTCAAAAGTTTTTTAAATGGTTGAAGTTAGGGTCTCCTCTTTCAACTGTAGAAAAAGTGGATACTTTTCAGGAGAAATACACGGGTCTTGAGAAAGATTTCGAGATAAGATAATGGGTAAATTGTACGTCGTCTCAACACCGATAGGGAATCTGGGAGATATTACTTTACGTGCCCTTGAGACATTAAAAAATGTTGATATTATCGCTTGTGAAGATACGAGACATACATTGGGTTTATTAAATCATTTTGAGATTAAAAAACCTCTAGTTAGTTATCATCAGCACTCTAAGGACAGTAAGGTCGAACAAATAATTAGTTCAATTTTAGAAGGCAATAATGTGGCAATTGTTACGGATGCCGGGACCCCTGGCATTAGTGATCCGGGTGAGTTTTTGATACGTAGAGCAATAGAAAACAAGATTGAAATTGAGCCAATACCAGGTGTTTCCGCAGCTATAACGGGCTTATCAATTTCTGGTTTGTCGACTGATGAATTTGTTTTTATCGGTTTCTTGCCTCACAAAAAAGGCAGGCAGACCAAGCTTAAAGAAATAGCAACAGAAAAAAGAACAATTATTTTATACGAATCGCCATTTCGAATTATTAAATTATTAAATGAATTACTTGAGTTCACTGGTGACAGGGAGGTTTCGGTATCTCGTGAGCTTACAAAGAAGTTTGAAGAGACATATCGAGGCAAAATATCTGCAATATTACCCACAATCAAGGAAAAAGGGGAGTTTGTAGTTATTTTAGAGGCTAAGATTGATTAAGACTATTATTTTCGATAATAATGGAGTCCTCACGGATAGTGATAAAGAAGCTACTATTTCTAACTTTGCTAAATATTTTGGCATAGAAGAAAGCGAACTAGTAAAAGTGTTTGATACTTTTGCAAAGCCCTTAGATGACGGGTCAATATCTACTAGTCAATTTTATCAGTTAATTGCAGATAAATTTGATAAAAAATACAATTATGCAGAGCTTAGAAATGTCCACATAAACAGTTATCAGCCTAAACTAGGCATGAGAGGATTGCTAGAGAGGCTAAAAACGACTCACGAAATTGCTTTGTTGACAAATTTTGGCGATGTATTTGACGAAGCTGATAAAAAGGTTTGGAAATGCACTGAGATATTTGATAGCAAAAATATTTTCGTTTCATCAAAGTTAAAACTAAAAAAGCCAGAACTAAAAATATATGAAGTCGCACTTGAAAGTCTTGCTCGAGAAGCTACCGAGGTTGTATTTATTGATGATCGAGAATCAAACCTGGTTCCTGCTCGCGTCCTCGGCATGAACACAATTCTTTTTACCTCTCCCAAGCAGTGTGAAAATGAGCTACAATTACTATTAGAGGAATCAAATGTCTAAAAATAAATTTTATGTAACAACTCCTATATATTATGTAAACGCAGAGCCACATGTCGGCCATGTATATACCTCCACCGCAGCTGATGTTTTGGCGCGTTATTATCGAACTCAGTATGGTAAGGAAAATGTATTTTTTATGACTGGAACCGACGAACATGGTGCAAAAATCCAAGAAATAGCCGAAGCAAAGAGCATGAAACCAAAAGAATTTACAGATGAAATTGTTGCAGGATTCAAGGGAGTCTGGAAAAGTTTAGATATTTCTTATGATAATTTTTTGCGAACTACCGACAAGGATCATATAGAGGCCGTAAAGTGGGTTACACAGACCCTTTATGATAATGGAGATATTTACAAAGGATCTTATCAGGCGCTCTATTGTGTAGGTTGTGAACAGTATAAGACTATTTCTGAGCTTATAGACGGGAAAATATGCCCGGATCACAATAGGGAGTGTGAAGTCCATGAAGAAGAGGCCTATCTGTTTGCGCTTTCTAAGTATCAAAAACAGTTAGAAAAACTTATTTCTTCAGATGAAATATTAATTAGTCCTGTGGCGAGGAAAAATGAAGTACTTTCGTTTATTCGAGGCGGTCTCGAAGACGTAGCGGTTTCAAGGAAAAAAGAGAAAGTCTCTTGGGGCATTGATTTGCCTTTCGACGAAACACAAACAACTTACGTTTGGGTAGACGCTTTTTTAAATTATTTAACAGGTCTTGGCTGGCCAACAGAACAAAAATTAGTAGACAAATTTTGGCCTGCAGATGTCCAGCTAATGGCAAAAGATATTATTCGAGTTCACTCAACAATTTGGCAAGCCATGCTTCTCGCCTTAAATTTACCAACCTCAAAACAGCTTTTTGTCCATGGATATTTTACAGTTGATGGTAAAAAAATGAGCAAGTCACTGGGTAATGTTTTGAGGCCAAATGAGCTTATAGAAAAGTTTGGTGCTGACGCAGTCCGCTACTCTATATTGCGCGAATTCCCTTTCGGTTCAGACGGAGACATTTCTGAAGTTAAGATTTTAGATCGCTATAATTATGAGCTTGCGAACGGAGTCGGTAACCTAGTTCAAAGAGCTCTTTCGATGATTAATAAATATTCGCTTAAACCGACAAAGAAAACGACTGATGTTTGCGAAATCGATGAGTGTTTCGAAGACGTAAAAATGAGAGAATCAATAGCGCGTAACATGAAAGAGCTTCATTTCGAAGCAATCCTCACCGACGTTTGGCAAAATGTAATTCGTCCAACCAACCAATATCTTGAAGAGAAAAAGCCTTGGGAGTTGGCGAAATTTGATTTAGTCGAACTTGCTCGGGTGATGGAGATTGTCTACAATGAGCTATTTTTAATTGCGGATTATCTAGAGCCTTTTATGCCCGAAACAGTCGAAAAGATGCGCTTTCAGTTGGAAAATTTAAAACCAGAACCATTATTCCCGAGAATAGAAAAAGAACAGTAAGACATTACAGGAGGGGTTTTTGTCCGTAAGTGATCATCAAAATATTCAGCATCAGATTTTTCGTATTAAATATACTGAGTTAAACGAAATATTTTTAGTTATGGCTTTGCGTTCTTTTGTTTGTGGGATGATTACAATTTTTATCCCCATATATTTATACAATATTGGCTACTCGCTTAGAGATATATTATTTCTTTTTCTTATAATGTTTTCTGTCGAATTTGTTTTTGAGTATTTTTCTGCAAGATTGAGAACCGAGCTTGGGCCCAAACATGCTATTGCTATTTCATTCCCTTTTCTTATTGCCCATATGTGGCTACTTGCCACCATCCAAACGTATAATTGGCCTCTTTGGATACCGGCACTTTTCGGCGGTATTTCACTTGCTTTATATTGGCAAGGGTACCATTATGATTTTTCCAAGTCTAAGCATAAAGGACAGGCTACACGAGATGTTAGTAAAATGTATATTATCCTTGCTGTGCTAGGAGCAATAGCACCATTCGTAGGAAGTTCTGTCCTTACATATTTGGGTTTCAATGTTTTGTATTTTATTGTAATTTTTGCTTTAGCTTTTGCATTTATCCCTCTCGTAAAACAAAAAGAATTTAACACAAAAGGTATTCTCAAGCTGAAAAAGTTAAAGCCTAAAGATATTATTTTAGATATGGTTTCATATGGCGGTTCGGGAGTTGAGGCGACGATATCATTAGTTATTTGGCCACTTTTTATTTATATAATTTTAAAGAGCTATCAATATTTGGGAATAATAACTTCTGCGGCACTTATTGTTACCATTATCGTTACGTACTTTGTTGGTAGAAGGGTTACTAACAAGAATAGACATCTGTACATTCGCAATAGTAGCTTTCTAGATAGTTTAATATATATTATGTTAATTTTTGTTGAAAGTTTTATCCAGGTTGCCTCTTTGAATATGGCTCGGAGTTTGGTTAGTTCTCTTCGATCTGCTCCTTACGTATCGGAATATTATTTACATGCAGACGAAAGAAGCCGCTCGGAGTATATTTTTTATATGGAATCGGCAATCGATTTTTTTAAAATATTAATGTACGCATTTTTAATAATCTTAACTTTCTCTTTTACCGATAAAGAGGTTCTAATCGCAGGCTTAGTTATAGGTGCCGTTGGGGCACTAGCTGCAAGTTTGATGCCACGAGCAAAATGCGAAATGCCCGTAAACACACAGAGCCTAATAGCAAAAAAAATTAAGATAACACCAAAATTAAGGGCGCATAATGAACTTAATCGATAGCCACGCACATGTAAATTTTGCTGTTTATTCTGATGATTACGACGAAGTATTACGTCGTTCTTTGTCGCAGGGTGTCCGGGTAGTCAATGTAGGGACTCAGTACACCACTAGTAACAGAGCCGTGAAATATGCTCATCAGTTTGAAGGGGTGTGGGCAGCCGTTGGCACCCACCCCGTGCATTTGAAAAAGGGGAGTTTTGATTATTCTGACAGCGATGAACTTGATAGTACAGAGATACAGACAATTGGTGAGGATTTTGATTATGTAAAGTATCTCGAGCTAGCGAAAGACAGTAAGGTAGTCGCCATCGGTGAGATTGGTCTTGATTACCATCATTTCGAGGACGGTGACGATATAAAGGGTCTTAAGGATAGGCAAAAAGAAGTTTTAATTGAGTTTATCCAGTTAGCAAACGAAGTTGATAAGCCGGTGATGATACATTGTTGGGATGGTTACCCTGATTTACTAGAAATACTTACAGAACACCCTGTAAATAAGAAGGGAGTTATTCACAGCTTTATTGGAGGCTATAAGACTGCCAATAAGTTTATCGAACTTGGTTATAAAATAGGTTTGAACGGAATGATAACGTATTCAGATACTTATCATCGTTTGATCAGAGAAATAGATTTAAGCCATATTATTCTGGAGACAGATTGCCCATATTTAGCTCCGGTCCCTCACAAGGGTGAAAGGAATGAGCCAGCACTGGTTTTCGAAGTTGCAAAGACAATTGCTGCAGTGAAAGATATTGCTATAGAATTAGTTGCAGAAAGTACTACAATTAACACAGAAAGACTATTTAATATTTCAAAATAAGGAGTGCCATGGATGCAAAAAGAAAAGCCACTCTGGATGAACTAATAGGGCAACCAGAAGAGTCTGAAGAAGAGAAGAAAAATCCTGACATGTTGGATCTTGAAGAGCCAAAAGAAAAATGGAAATTAAAAACTTTTATTATAGCGGTCCTTACTCTTGCTATTATGGGACTTGCGTATACGGCTTATCTCTCGATAACCAGTACTAAAAATGTTATTAGTGAAGAGAAAATAGAAAATCTGATCGAGAAGGAAACCGCGGAAGTAACCCCAGAGTCAGCAAAATCCGTATATGTTTATGTCAATGCAGATGGCGGTCTGAACCTTCGTGAATCAGCTAGTGCTACGGCAAAAGTCGTCACTACCGTACCAAATAAAGCCAAATTATCAGTAGTTGCCACAGAAGGTGATTGGTATAAAGTGAATTATGAGGCGCAAACTGGCTATGTTAGTAAAAAATATACTGTAGAAACGTTACCAACAATAACACCGACAATTACTGCTACACCTACACCTTTACCGTAATAATATTATGTTGACAAAATGTTACCCCTAATGTTACCCTAGATGTAGGGTAACATTTTATTTATTAATAGTTCTCGACTTTGCTCGAACAATAAGTTTTATTCTTCGAGTAGAGCGAAGCGGAATCGAGAAGTAAATGAAAGAAAAATTCATTACAACCGCTGAGCTCGCAAATGGAGCTTCAAAGGTATTATCTAATCTAAGGAATGGTACAGGAACCGTCATTTTGAGATATTCAGATCCTGTTGGAGTTCTGATATCTTGGGATGATTATAAAAAAATAGAGAACCTAGAAATGCAACAAGTGAAAGAATGTAAAAGTTGCATTTCAAATACAAAAGATATAATACAAAATACAAAAAAGGAAATTTAGTGAATAAAGAATTCGATATAAAAAAACGAACGCTTTCATTTTCTAAAGAACTATTGGCTTTTGTTGCTAAATTACCCAAAAACGATGAAAATAATATTCTTAAGAAACAGATAATACGCAGTGGCACAAGCATCGGGGCAAACGTTTATGAATCGAATGGCGGACATTCAAAAAAAGATTTTTCGAATTATATTAATATAGCTTTAAAATCAGCTAATGAGACACTATATTGGTTCGAATTAATTGAATCTGTTAACAAGAATTTATCGGCAGAAATAGATATTCTATCAAAAGAGACGGCTGAATTAACAAAAATATTAGCTACAATAGCTATTAATTCGAGAAAGGATTAACATGTATTTTGTATTTTGTATTGAGAGTTTTGTATTATGAGGATTTATCTCGACCACGCTGCCACTACGCCCGTAGACGATATCGTTTTGAAATCGATGCAACCATATTTTGCAGATAAGTTTGGTAATCCTTCGAGTATATATACACTTGGCCGGGAAGCCAAAGATGCTCTTTGTGAATCTAGGCATGCTATCGCCGAAATGATCGGGGCAGACAAACCAGGAGAAATAATATTCACTTCTGGAGCTACAGAATCAAATAATTTGGCGATAAAAGGTGTAGCTTTCTATGCTTCACAAATATTCAAGGTTAAGCCCCATATTATGGTTTCTAGTATTGAACACCATTGTGTCCTAGACTCCGTGAAATATTTAGAAAAATATTTTGATTTTGAGGTGAGCTACATTCCAGTCGATCATGAAGGTGTTGTAGATCTCAAATATATTGAGAACAATATCAAAGAAAATACGGTATTGGTTTCTGTTATGTACGGCAATAATGAGACTGGGACTATCGAACCAATTTCTAAGATAGGGGATATTGTAAAAGCAAAAAGGGCAAAAAGAAAAGATGGTGGTGACGACTTACCATTATATTTTCATACAGATGCGGTCCAGGCTTTTCAATTTCTCGGCTTAGATGTGAATGCACTCGGCGTAGATTTACTTTCTCTTACCGGACACAAATTTTACGGGCCTAAGGGGGTTGGTATTTTATATGCGAGAAGGGGTGTGAAATTTTTGGCTCAGCAACAAGGTGGTGCACAGGAGAGGAATCAGAGAGCTGGAACAGAAAACGTGCCATATATTGTTGGCATGACAACGGCAATGAAAAATGCAGAAGCCAAAAGAGGGGAATATAATAAAAATATTACTGAAATGAGGGATTATCTAATAAAAGAGGTAGCTGAGAAAATCGATGACGTAGAACTTATCGGACCCAAAGACGTCGATAAAAGACTGCCGCATATAGCTTCTTTTCTAATTCGAAGAATAGAAGGAGAATCAATTTTAATAAACCTCGACTTAATCGGCATAGCGGCTTCTAGTGGTTCGGCATGTACTTCGGGCTCTCTCGAGCCGTCTCATGTAACAAAAGCCATGGGGTATGGTGATATGGAGGCGCACGGGGCAACCAGATTTAGTTTCGGTAAACTAAATAAAAAAGAAGATGTCGATGAGTTAATGAGTAATTTACCAAGTATTGTGGAAAAATTAAGAGCAATGAGCCCGATAAAGTAACCCCATCCCGTCATCCTGAACTTGATTCAGGACCCAAATATTAAATAATAAATTCCAAATCAAGTTTGGAATGACGATAGAAATAAAGGAGAAACAATGGCAGATTTATATACAAAAGAAGTGATGGACCATTTTACAAACCCGCGTAATGTAGGGACAATCGATGATGCTAATGGGGTTGGAGAAACTGGTAACCCGACATGTGGAGATATTATGAAGATATATCTGAAAATAGAAGATGTTAAAGGTAAAGAAATTATTAAAGACGTCAAGTTTCAGACTTTCGGTTGTGGCGCAGCTGTAGCAACATCGAGCCGAATCACCGAGATGGTGATGGGCAAAACCGTTGATGAGGCCGAAAAAATTACTAATGAAGCGGTAGCAGCTTCCTTGGGAGGATTGCCACAGGTTAAGATGCATTGTTCCAATCTAGCCGCGAACGCCCTAAAAGAAGCAATTAAAGACTATCGAAGTAAGAAATAATAAAACAGGAGGCACGAATGGGTTTTCGAATAGCGCAGATTTCCGACATTCATTGTGGGGACGCTAGATTTTCAGAAAAAATATTAAAACATTTTATTTCAAAAATTAATTCTTTTGAACCAGACTTAGTAGTAATCGCAGGCGATCTTACAGCTGATGGTTATAAAGAACAATTTGAAGCAGCAAAAAAATATATCGATTTGATAAAATGTTCCGAAAAAATGATTATTACCGGCAACCATGACTGTCGCAATGTTGGCTATGAACACTTTGAAAATATTTTTGGTCAGAGATTTGATCAAAAAACATTTGAGATTAATGACAAAGGAGAGCCAGATAGAAGACTATCTATTATGACAGTTGATTCGAGCCAGCCCGACATGAATGAAGGTGCTGTGGGAAGAGATAAATATAAGTATATCGACTCTTTTTTTGGCGGAAAAGACAAAGAAAAAGATTTGAAAATTCTCGTTTTGCATCATCATCTAATAGCTATCCCGGGTACTGGTAGAGAAAGGAATGTTGTAGATGATGCAGGGGATTTACTTAAAAAAATAACTGATCTGGGTATCAACGTAGTCTTGTCTGGACATAAGCACGTGCCATATATTTGGAAACTAAACAATACTCACCTTATCTCAAGCGGGACAGGAGGAACTATGAGAATAAGAGGGAGTGTTATGCCTTCAATAAATTTATTTGAAATGAATAAAGATAATATTGATTACAACCGCCTATATTCAGATGGGATAGAAGAAAGTGAGATTTTGAAGTTATGAAGAGCGTTATAAAAGTATCCGGAATGCATTGTAAATCCTGTGAGATGATTTTAGAAGAAAAAATAAAGGATATCCCTGGAATTACAAAGGTAAGTGCCAGTACTAGTCGGCAAGAAGTAAAGATAGTGGGTAATGATTTTGATACTAAAGCCGTAGGAAATGCAATTACAGCCGCTGGGTATAAGTTAGGGGCCGAAGAAGAAACTATTTTAACTCGTGAGAAGCAGGTTTATCTGGATGTGATATTATTCTTTCTAATTGTCGCAATTTTCTATCTGATATCTTCGATTATTGGTATTTCTAATATTATTCCATCTATTGGGGCAGACAGCTATACATTTGGCGTCGTTGTACTTTTGGGTATTACCGCAGGTTTTTCTACTTGTATGGCGCTTGTTGGCGGTTTGGTTCTCGGCTTTACGGCTAGATATCGTGAAAAACATCCCGAAATAACAGGCTTTAAAGCGTTTATACCAAACATATATTTCAATATTGGCAGAATAGTCGGATTCTTTTTTTTAGGTGGTTTACTCGGTGAAATCGGGACAGTTCTACGAGTTTCATCGGTCGTAAATGGTTGGTTACTACTACTTGTTTCTGCGGTAATGCTTTTAGTAGGGCTTCAACTAACAGGTTTATCGCCAGCTATTTCTAGAATTAACTTCACAATGCCAAAGTTTATTGCTAATTTATTTTCTAGCAATAAAAAAAGTAATAGCGGCTACACTCATATTGGCGTACTAACAGCTGGGGCATTAACTTTCTTTTTACCTTGTGGGTTTACTCAAGCAATGCAACTTGTTGCGGTTGCTTCGGGCGGTTTCTTATCTGGCGCTCTTATTATGTCATTATTTGCAATCGGAACTTCGCCAGGGCTACTTTTGGTAGGGTCTGTTGCTTCTTTTGCCAAAGGCAACATGGCTACAAAATTATTCCGATTTATGGGAGTAGTAGTGGTGGTGTTGGCGATTGTAAATCTTCTCGCATCACTTAACCTCATCGGTATCCATCTGCCAAAAATTAATTTTCCTTCAAACACTGAGAGCTCTCAAACAAATAATAATGTCGCAGTGGTCGATGGTAACGAGCAAGTAGTAAATATGGATGTTGATTCATCTGGCTATTCTCCTAATTCATTTACAGTGAAAAAAGGTGTCCCTGTTCGTTGGGTGATAAACCTTAAGGATATCTCAACTTGTGCGAGCTCTCTGGTTTTTTCTGATATGGGGATCCAGCAAATACTGAAAAAGGGAGAAAATGTGATAACTTTTACCCCTAGTCAGACCGGCACTTTAAGGTTTACATGTTCTATGGGAATGTATAGCGGAGAATTTAAAGTTATTGATTAGCTCGACTAATCTATAACCTTGAGGAAGACATTATGAAAAAACAATTAAAAATTGAAGGTATGCACTGCACATCTTGTTCGCAACTGATAGAAACTAAACTTTCTAAAACACAAGGCGTCCAGCGAGCGAATGTAAATTATGCAACCGAAACAGCAACAGTGGAGTATGTAGAAGATCAAGTTTCTGTAAAGGAACTTTTAAAAGTCGTTGAAAGTGCTGGTTATAAGGCCTTAGATAAAGAGTCTTCTGAAAATGCGAAAAAGGCTTCTTGGTTTGGCGGCGATACTTTCAAATTAATTTTTTCTGCCATCCTATCGATACCTATTCTTATTATCTCTATGCCTCAAATATTGATGATTTTTGGTATTAATGCCGAGATGCTTACGGATTTTCCTGAGAGGAAATTGCTCCTATTCCTGCTTACAACGCCGGTACAGTTCTATGCTGGCTGGGAATTCGTTCGCGGAGCTTATGTAGCAGTAAAAAATAAAACTGCTAATATGGACATTTTGGTCATAATGGGAACGATGTCGGCTTATCTTTTTTCTGTTTATAATACTTTTTTTGCAAATGGAGATGTTTTTTACGAAACTGCGGCACTTCTCATTACCTTTATTCTCTTTGGGAAATACCTAGAAGCTAGAGCAAAGGCCAGAAGTGGCTCGGCGATACAAGAGCTTATGAGTTTACAGGCACCAACAGCAAGAATTATCAAGGGTGGTAAAGAGATTATTGTACCGATTGAAGAAGTTAAAAGAGGCGATACTATTTTAGTAAAGCCAGGAGAAAAGATCCCGGTTGATGGTTTAGTGACTGAGGGAAATAGTTCTATTGATGAATCAATGATCTCTGGCGAGTCGATTCCAATCGAAAAATCAATTGGCTCTAAGGTAATAGGCTCCACTATCAATTTACACGGCGCCCTAACAATAAATGTCACCACCGAGCTAGAAGGGACAGTTCTTTCGAAAATAATAAAACTTGTCGAAGAAGCACAAGGGAGTAAAGCCCCAATCCAAAGGCTTGCAGATATTGTTTCAAGTTATTTTGTTGTTTTTGTAATCGGTATAGCTCTTTTGACTTTCCTTTTTTGGTTAACAATAGGCGGAATGGGTTTTGAATTTGCTTTAATGATGGCCGTATCGGTTCTGGTTATTTCTTGTCCATGTGCTCTTGGGCTTGCCACCCCCGCAGCGATAATGGTTGGAACTGGAATCGGAGCCAAGAACGGGATTCTGATCAAGTCGGGTGAGGCTCTGGAAAAAGCTGAACAATTAAAGGCGGTTGTTTTTGATAAAACAGGAACATTAACAAACGGTAAGCCAGTGGTAACGGACATTTTGCTGATAGACAAAAAGACACCAGAAACAGAACTTATTTCGATAGCAGCTGCTATCGAGAAAATGAGCGAACATCCATTGGCGGATGCGATCATAGCAAAGGCAATATTAGAAAAAATAGAGTTACCAAGGGCAACTAGTTTTGCATCGGTTCCTGGTTTCGGGGCTTCTGCCTTTATCGGCAAAGTGCAATATTTTATAGGGAATGAAAAGTATTTTCTAAAAATAACGGGCTCGAAAATTGGCCTTAAAGCTATGGAAAATCTGGAGAAATCTGGCAAGACTGTTGTTATTGTTTTTAAGAAAAGTGCTCCGATTGGTCTTATCGCGGTTGCCGATCAACCGAAGAACAATGCCGCTGAAGCAATCGAAAATATCCAAAATCTCGGAATTGCCACTTATATGGTCACCGGTGATAATCAGCGGACTGCGGATGCGATTGCATCTGTTTTGGGAGTGGAATATGTGATTGCGGGTGTATTACCAGATGAAAAAGGCGAACACGTTGTTTCAATAAAAAATAATGAGGGCCCCGTTGCATTTGTCGGAGATGGCGTGAATGATTCGATTGCACTCGCTAGAGCTGATGTCGGGATTGCGATGGGCAGTGGAACTGATGTGGCTATCGAGTCTGGTGACATCGTCCTTGTAAAAAGTAGTGTCACGGACGTTTATAAGGCAATAAAACTTTCAAGGCTCACAATGTCAAAGATAAGAATCAACCTTTTTTGGGCATTTATCTATAATATTATCGGTATTCCTATAGCTGCTGGTGTTTTGTATTCGGCGTACGGTATTATTCTGAGACCAGAAATCGCAGGTGCAGCTATGGCACTTTCTAGTGTGAGCGTTATTACAAACTCACTTTTGTTGAGAATTCGAAAGCTATAATTTATAAATGTTCCAAAGTTTGTTAGAATGTAGAATGTGAACTATGTAGATTTATTATTTATCATTGTTACCTTGATTTTCGCAATCTGGGGATATTTTAGAGGTGGGATAAAAGAATTTTATTCATTATTTTCTTTTTTTATTTCTATATATATCGCCCTAGTGTTATATAAAAATTTCTTATCATTGGTGGGTTGGATCACCTTCATGCCTGAAAGTTATGTCAAAGCTTTAGCTTTCTTTGGTATTTGGTTAATAGTAGAGGTGTTATTCTTTACGGTATTTTATTTTGGCGCAGATAAATTGCCTCAGAGCTGGGAAAAATCTCGAACAAACGCAGCATTTGGTATACTTGGAGGAGGTTTAAAGGCACTTCTCATCTTATCATTAATTTTTTTGTCACTACTTATGCTCCCTCTACCTAAGTATGTTCAAAAAAGTATTAGCAAATCATATTTTAGTAAGTTTGGTCATGACAACAGCCCTCAGTTAGTTTCTTTCGTAGACACAAACTTTAGTGGTCTTGGCAGTAATGTGATTAAAGCCGTTGCTGTTAGCCCGGATCAAAAAAAGATAGTCAAGCTTGGTTTTACGGAAAAAAATCCTATAATAAATATTGCAGAAGAAAAAGTAATGCTAACCAAAATTAATAAGGCTAGAACCGAAATCGGTGTTGATAAATTGGTTTTGGATGATAAGCTTTCGGAAGTTGCGCTTTCGCATGGGATAGAAATGTTTGCAGGAGGATTTTTATCTCATCTATCAGCAGACGGCAGTAGTCCGTTTGATAGGTTGAATAAACAGCAAATAAGTTATTTTTTTGCTGGAGAAAATTTGGCGATTGCACCAGATTTGGATAGTGCCTTTAACGCACTAATGGAATCACCTGGGCATAAAGCAAACATTCTTTCTGGAGATTATGGCAAGGTGGGAATAGCGGTTTTAGGAGCTGGGAGCAAGGGTAATATATATGTACAAGAATTCACGGATTAGTTATGGTTAAGAAGTTGATCATCGCAACACTTGTGGCAATACTCTTTGTAGTATTCCTTCCTTATGGAATCGCACTATACTTGTCGCCGCAAAATACTTTAGCAAAAAGTGATGCCATAGTAGTAGTCTCTGGTGGTGATACCGACGCCAGAATTTCCGAAGGTGTAAGACTCTATGAACAAGGGTGGTCAAAAAAAATTATTTTTTCTGGGGCTGCTGCAGAAGGAGATGTCTCAAACGCTTTAGCGATGAAGCATATAGCCATAGATAGTGGAATTCCAGAATTGGCGATAATGGTTGAGGAAAACTCCAAGACTACTCTAGAAAATGCTCGATTCACTGCCCAGATAATCAAGAAAAATAATTATAAGAGTATTATTCTGGTTACATCGCCATACCATCAAAGGCGAGCATATAGTTTATTTAGAACTGAACTAGGTGATAATTTCACTATTATTAATCATTCGGCAAAAGATACAAATTGGAGTAAACGAAACTGGTGGGACAATAACGTCGCTCGTTTTTTAACATTTGGTGAAGTTTCAAAGCTTTTTGTAATATTTTTCCAGAGTTTGGGGAGTAACTAATGAGAGAAAATGAGATATACGATAACGAAGGCCGTATTCTAAAAGCTGGTGGAATTATTATTAATAACAATAATGATATTTTGTTATATTTGAACGAAGATAGAGGATTTGCATTCCCTAAAGGCCATTTGGAACAAGGTGAGACTTTCGAAGAGTGCGCGCACAGAGAAGTAAAAGAAGAAACAGGCTTAGATGTAGTGATTGTTGATTATTTGTCACCAATTATCTATTTGAACCAGCACGATAACAAAGAAGTCTATATTGAGATGTTTCTAATGAAGCCATTGAATTTGGAACTTTCAACAGAGCTAAACGACGACACCCTACTGTGGGCAGATTATAATACTGCTGTTGTAAATTTGAAGCCCAATAATAAGCACCAGCATAATAGTCTTTCAGACTATTTGGTTAAAAATAAAGACAGTATATATAGAGAAAAGGTTCTTTCGGCCAACGGAGAAGTAATGAAGGCGGGAGCTTTGATTTATCGAGATTGTGGAAAAGAATTTTTACTAACCCATAGAATAAAAAGGGCGGATTATAGTTTCCCGAAGGGACATCTAGAAGCTGGTGAGTCATTTGAAGAAGCTGCAAAAAGAGAGATTATCGAAGAAACAGGCTGTGCCGTTAAAATTATCAAACCACTCGAAGATTTTAACTATGAATATCCCGAGTCTGGTAAAGTTTGTGTCAGGATGTTTTTAGCAGAGTGCGTGAGTCAAGGGGATAATCACGAATCATTTGAATCCCCGGTGTGGGTAAAGCGGGAAGAAGTAGAATCTACACTTACTTATGAAAATCTTAAAGAATATTTTAAAGAGAATACAAAGGATCTTTTTTTATGAAAATTGCAGTAGCTATGTCGGGTGGGGTCGATTCTTCTGTCGCTGCGGCATTGATGGTCGATAAATATGGTACACAAAATGTTTTCGGCGTGACTATGAAACTATTTTGTTATGGTGAAAGCGGCGGTAGCGATAAAAGTTGTTGTTCGTTAGACGCGATAGACGATGCAGCTATGGTTTGCAAACAGCTTGGGATAAGTCACTATGTTGTAAATCTAGAAAAAGATTTTGAGGCAGAAATAATAGATAATTTTATTTCAGAATATAGTCAAGGAAGGACCCCAAATCCCTGTGTGAGATGTAATAGTCTCATTAAATTCAAGCATTTATTACGAAAGGCACAGGAGCTGGGTGCTGATATTCTAGTTACGGGTCATTATGCTCGGATTCTCCCTTCTTTGTCATCCCTGGTAGTTAACCCAGGGATCTCTAGCGGCCCCTCTGACTTGTCTAGCGAAGCCTTGGTCATCGACTCTGAGGTGAGCCTCATCGCTCAGACTCGAAGGGCGAAGATGGAAGAAGATCCTCATTTTCGTAAGGATGACAACGTTTTGGGACTTTTCTGCGGTCTTGATTCCGCCAAGGATCAATCATATTTCCTTTACAATCTTGATCAATATCAGCTGGGCCACATTTGGTTCCCACTAGGGGAGCTCACAAAGCCGGAAACACGTAAATTGGCTGAGAAATATGCTCTTAAAACGGCTCAAAAGACAGAATCGCAGGACATTTGTTTTGTAACAACTACCACACAGGATTTTTTATCCAATAAGATAAAGATAAAAGCGGGAAACATAGTAGATAAAGCCGGGAATGTACTCGGTAAACACGACGGGATACCTTTTTATACCATAGGACAGCGAAAAGGTCTCGGAGGAGGGTTTACAGAGCCAATGTATGTTACAGGGTTCGACCTTGTAAGAAATGATCTCGTCGTGGGAAGAGAAGAAGAACTATATGATGATGAGATGATGGTGAGTGATATACATTGGACTTATGGAGCACCCGATTTACCCACTGAGATGGAAGTAAAGATTCGGTATAATTCTAAAGCGAGTTCCGCTTCACTAAATACTTCGAGCGAAGTTGAGAAGTCACGGTCTGATAGTTCTCGATCTGGCAACTGCCGGACTTCGAACAATAAAGTATTAATTAGATTCCAAAAACCTCAAAAGGCCATTACCCCTGGGCAAACTGCTGTTTTTTATATAAAAGAAGAGGTCGTTGGCGGAGGCATTATTGAGTCTACTAGAAAATATTGACTGTAATGATATAATAAAAGCACAGAAATGCAGTCTATCAGGTTCTCTTACAGAGAGCCTGTTTTGATAGATACGGTTCGTACCATTTATTCAGTAGGAGGTGAGTACAGTGAAGACTGTCCGCGAAAGAGCGCTTCCAGAAGAAGTGGTGGTAGAGGCTCTTAGTCTTACTACCGCTGAGTCAGCGAAGGTAAGTACGCTAGTGCGCTGGTTGCAGTGCAACAAAAAATGGCGTCGTGACCGAGACAACAAATTTTCTGAGAAGCAACTAGGGGACGCTCTACGTGCTACCGAAACGGACTTTCCTGATTATGAGCGCCGAATGGTACTTATGAACAAGCTGCTGGTACTAGATCAGGAGCGAGGGGGATGATCTTCTTGTACGAAAAACTGAATCGGCGGACAAAAGTAGCCGCCTGAGGGTCGCAGTGCGCAAGTGCTAGCGACCCTCGTCCTTTTATTGACGAAACATACATTTGGGTATAAAATACATCACCGTAGTCGGAGGGCAGAAAGCTGCCAGCCATTATCTATCTGGAGGTATGATATGGGGATGTCACTGCGCGACAAAGTTCTAGACAGAGTACAGTCGGCCGTCTCGGCAAGATCGCCAGTAATCATTGCTTACGATTTTGTCAGCGCCTACGAAATCGCTATTGATAGTGGCGACAATGAAGGCGATGACCTTGCCTGTGCTGTCGGTACTGCTCTTGAGGAGTATTTACTAGAGAACAGTCCAGACTTCGCGGCGAATATCGCTGTGAGGGCGTACATCTCTGCAATCGACATCGGTGGGGATACCGGAACAGAGATTTGCAATCAGCTCAGAGTCATCTATACACGCGCGTGTGAAAAGTCAGGGGAGTTTCTTGCTTCTCTGCATTACCACCAGAACGGAATCGGTGCTGACCTGGCATACTTGGGTCGGAATGGCTGTACGGTTCGACCAAAATTCGGTTTTGGCCGTTCCTAGCTCGACTACGGTAGGTGCCCCTTTTGGGGGCGCCTACCAAGAGCATTGAGAATAAGCTATATTTAAGATAATATATTGATATGAGAATAAACGAAGTAAGAGATAAATATATAAAGTTCTATATAGATAGAGGACACACCGAGATTGAGTCTTCTTCTTTAATTCCCCAAAATGACCCTACGACACTGTTTACTGGTTCGGGCATGCAACAGCTTATGCCATTTTTGCTCGGGACATCACATCCTAAGGGGAATATGTTAGTCGATTCGCAAAAATGTTTTAGAGCTGACGATATCGATGAAATTGGGGACAATAGGCACACTACTTGCTTTGAAATGCTCGGAAATTGGTCACTTGGTGAATATTTTAAACAAGAGCAATTATCTTGGTTTTTTGAATTTATTACAAAAGAGCTTTTGCTCGACCCAAATCGTTTATATGTCTCTGTCTTTATCGGTGATAAAGCTAACAATATACCCAAAGATAATGAATCCGTCGACATTTGGCAGAAACTTTTTCAAGAAAAGGGGATCGAGGCAAAGGCAGTAGAGATTGGTTCTGAAGAAAACGGTTATTCTGTCGGCATGCAAGGCGGTCGAATTTTTTATTATGATTCAAAGAAAAATTGGTGGAGCCGTGCTGGAATCCCTTCCGAAATGCCTTCTGGTGAGCCAGGCGGTCCTGACAGCGAAATGTTCTATGAATTTACTGAGATTGAGCACGACAAATCTTATGGGGAACATTGTCATCCAAATTGTGATTGTGGAAGGTTTATGGAGATAGGGAACTCGGTTTTCATGCAATATATTAAAAATACCGATGCAACTTTTGCACTTCTGCCAAAACAAAATGTGGATTTTGGCGGTGGTTTAGAGAGGCTTACAGCAGTCACCGAGGGACATTCAGATATATTTAAAACTGATATTTATCAGAATATTATGGACAAGATTGCCGAAATAACAGGGAAAAAATACGCAGATGCAGATTTTGATACGATAAAGTCATTCCGTATCCTAGCAGATCATATCAAGGGAGCGACATTTATCATTGCAGATGGAATAAAGCCGTCAAATCTGGGGCAAGGATACGTAGTCCGTAGATTAGTAAGAAGAGCTATCCGGTACGCGCAGCTCGCTGATATTTTTGAGCAAAATATGTGTTCAGAAATCGCAAAAACGGTAATCGCAGATTATAAAGAGAATTATCCAGAGTTGGCAAAAGCCGAGAATACAATCATTTCTGAGCTCAATATCGAGGAAAATAAATTTTTGAAGACTCTAGAGAGCGGACTTAAGGAGTTCGAGAGATTAACTAGAAGCAGGGACAGGCTTTCTGGCAAAGAAATATTTGAACTATTTGCTTCCCATGGCTTCCCTTTTGAGCTTACTAGGGAATTGGCCGATGAAAAAGGGATAACACTAGACGAGGTAGGCTATAAAATCGAGTTTGAGAAACATCAAGAGGTTTCCCGTGCAGGTATCCACGAAAAGAAATTTGCCAGTGGACTAGAGAACAAGGAAGACCCGAAAATTATTCAATATCATACCGCCGCACATCTGATGCTAGCGGCTCTAAAAAAAGTATTAGGCGAAGGTGTTCATCAGAAAGGTTCTAATATCACCGCTGAACGTATCCGTTTTGATTTTTCCCACCCTGAAAAGATGACAGATGTAGATAAGAAGGCAGTTGAGGACTGGGTAAACGATAAGATATCTCAAAATCTTGAAGTATTTATGACTGAAACTAATCCAAAGACTGCTAAAGAAAAGGGCGCAGAAGGAGAATTTTCTGATAAATATGGCGATAAAGTTACTGTATATAGCATTGGAGGAGATATCGATAGTGCTGAAGCAGTTTCAAAAGAGATATGTACTGGACCTCATGTGAAGAATACTTCAGAGATTGGCCGCTTTAGAATAAAAAAAGAAGAGTCTTCTAGTTCTGGCGTACGGAGAATTAAAGCGATTTTAGAATAAATGTAAGAGGCCGCCCGATGGGCGGCCTTCTCACTCGTACTAGTGATGGAAAACAGGTTGTAGGGCTTTTGCCTTCTCACGTTTCTTTGGTGGTTCACCTAGCCTTCGAACGTAGCCGATAAGTAAGACGACGTACGTAAAGCCGACATTACTCATTGCTAGGTATATCCAGTAGGCTTGGTTGCTGACGCCACTTGGTCTTAGGCCTAGAGATAGCACGGTGGCGAAGATTGGAATCGCGACTAAGGTCGCAAGAGCTCCCATCTTGTCAGACTGTGTTTCTCTGATAGTTCCTGTCGCTTCGCATTTGACTACGTCTAGTCGGCTGAGAACCAGGAGGACTACCGCAAGCGTAAGGAAAGGCCATAGTGCTCCTAGTCGGATAAGGACGCTGAAGGCTATACTACAAACCAAGAAGTAGAAACCGCCGAAGGCGATCATCCTTTTGAACGCTGGCGTGTAATCTTCGTCATCTTCGTTTAGAAACGTTGCAGCCAAAAGCTTACAAAAGTGCAGTATAGCTACATCGATATGAGTGAGTAGAGTCCCATCTTGTTGAAGAATGGGATCAAATTGACGGTACATCGGATCCCTCCCTAGTCGTTTTGTCGTCCGAGGCGCTTATTTTACTCGCTTTTGGCTACACTTTCAAGGCATTTTGTTTGCATGAAATATGTAGAAATATAGAGTCTTTAGAAATACTTATAGATTGTTTGAATATCTTTAATCATTGCGATACAATAAATAAGTAAGAATTGAATTAAATAAATGAAAATACTTCCAAGGATAAAGAAAAAAGAACCAAGGGTGCCACATTATGTGTCACTTGATATTGGTACAGAGTTTGTAAAGGCTTTGATTTTTCGTATTGATGAAGGTAGGGGCATAATTGTTGGTACTGGCCGTCAGCGTCAAAGGCTTGGCGATATGCACGGTGGTACGGTTACGGATATTGCCGGAGTTGTTGAAAATTGTTCTAAGGCGCTTGATAAAGCTGAGGAAATGGCGGGAGTTGTCGCGGACCAATGTATCATCGGTATCGCCGGCGAGCTGGTAAAGGGCACAACGACTACAGTTCATTATGAAAGACTAAATTCAACAAAAAAGATAGACCTCGCTGAGCTCAAAAACATCGTAAATAAAGTTCAGTGGAAGGCATACGATGCCGCTCGTGAGCAGCTGGCTTGGGAAACTGGCCAGGAAGAGCTAGACGTGAAGCTTGTTTCAGCCTCGATTGTAGACGTTAAAATAGACGGATATAAAGTTACTAACCCAGTCGGATTTCAGGGTAAGGATGTTTCAATAGGGATATTTAATGCATTTGCACCGATGGTACATCTTGGGGCACTTCAAACTATCGCCGCCGACCTGGGTCTCGAACTCGTTAGTATCGCTGCTGAGCCATATGCGGTCGCAAGATCTGTTGGAGTAGACGAAGCTGGAGAATTCAGCGCGATATTTATCGATATTGGCGGTGGTACAAGCGATATCGCGGTTGTACGTAACGGCGGTCTCGAGGGGACAAAAATGTTTGCTATCGGTGGCAGAAGCTTTACTAAGCGCGTAAGCCAGTCGTTCAATGTACCTTTTGCAAAGGCTGAAGAAATAAAGATTACATACGCAACGGATGGTTTAGAAGAAGACGACGCCGATAAAGTAAGAGACGCCCTAGAGCTAGATGCTGAAGTTTGGCTATCTGGCGTAGAACTTTCACTTTCAGAGTTTTCTGATGTTGATTCATTGCCTTCTAGAATTTTGCTTTGTGGCGGCGGCTCTGCTCTTCCAGAGATTAAGAAAGCACTTGAGAGTAAGGACTGGTATAAAGACCTGCCTTTTGCCAAGAAGCCGAAGGTAAGTTTTATTAAGCCAGAAGATGTTGCGAATATGGTAGATGATTCGGATACAATCAAGGATCAGCAGGATATCACCCCAATGGGACTTGCAAGTTTGCTTGTTGATATGGACATAGAAGATGAAGTAATGCCATCAATATTACAAAAAATAGTAAGATCAATGCAGTAGAGTGAGGGAATAGAAGTGGTTACACCAAAAACAATTTATTTAGAATCTGACGAAGAGATTACTTCGGTTATAGATAAAATAAGAAAAACGGAGTTTGCAGATATTGTTCTCGTGATACCAAAGGGAGCCACTATAACTCAAAGTATTGTAAATTTAAAGTTAATTAAGAAAAAAGCCGAATCTTTAAATAAAAATATTTCTATCGTTACTGGCGACAAAGTAGCAAGAACTCTCGCTGAAAAGGTTGGTATTGCTACTGGTGCGACGGTGGGAGCCCTGGGTGCTGAAGTTTTTGAACCAGCTGTTGCTACGGGTTCTGCAAATGACCCATTACAAGAAACAAACGAGGTAATTTTTGATAAAGAAGCGATCCCAATCGAATCAGATGATTTGGTAATAACCGAGGGCGAAGATACGGAAGCAGAAGCTGAAGAGAAAGAAGAACTTCTAGAAAATATTAAAGAAAATGGGAAAAAGACAAAAAAGGATAATTTGATGCCAAGTTTTCCTTGGAAGAAAATTCTTCTTTTTGGCGGGATTCCGCTTATAGCACTTCTTGTTGCGGCCTACATATATTTACCTCAAGCAAAGGCTAATATTTTTGAAGATGCGGAAAAAACACCCGTCACCTTAGACATCAGTGGCCAAAAAGGGGTCAAGCTAGATTTAGAAAAATCAGTTATACCAACCCAGGTAATAGAGGTTACTAAAGAGTCGAGCAAAAAATCGCCTGCTACAGGGAAGAAAGATGTTGGGACAAAAGCTACGGGTGTAATTACTATTGCTAATACCACAGCATCTGATTCATTACCGGTACAGACCTTTTCACCATCGAGTAATACTGCGCTCGTCTATACCGCGACTCAAGCAGTTGTTGTTAAGGCTAAAACAGTTGAGAATATAAATGTTACAGCATCTGGAATAGGTGAAAATTATAACGGATTTACGAGCAGTGAATTTTTCGCAATAAAAGCTCCATCGGTTTCTGGAACATGTAATTCTGGGATGGCTGGAGGTACAACAAAGCAAGTTACTATAGTTACCCAAGGCGATTTTGACTCGGCAAAAGAAGCCTTAATCAAAACCGCTACAGAAGAAGCGACAACAGATTTTAACGCAAAAGCGAAGGATTTAAAACTTATTGAGAGCACCAAAAAGACTGAAACAGTATCCGTAACATCGTCCCCAGAAGTTGGGGCAGAAGGCGAATCTTTCACAGTCATAGCTAAAATAAGTGTCAGGGCGCTTGCGATTTCAAACAGCGATTTATCTGCACTTATTAAATATGAAGTAAAAAGACAGCTTGGCGGTACAAAAGAAATCATTGACGATGGTTCGGGCGTTGTTAGCTTGTCAGTTGATGCTGCGAACCTAGACGAAGGTACGCTTTCAGGAACAGTCACTACCACTGCCTTTGTTGCGCCGAAGCTTGATAAAGAAAAAATACAGATAAATCTAGAGGGTCTTAATGACTCTCAAGCCAAGTCATATTTACTCGGATTAGACGGTGTTGGCACCGTCGAGCTAGAATATTTCCCTTCATTTATCAAATCTTTCCCAAGAATAAAGGACCATATTTACGTAAATGTCAAAGTCTCAGATAGCTCAAAGGAATAGCTTGAGAGGAAGAATACTTGCTATAGACGTTGGTGAAGCTAGAGTTGGATTGGCAATATCTGATGAGCTTCAGATTATTGCATCTCCTTTGGGTTTTGTTAGTCGTGAAGATTCTTTTCAAGAAATTGATTCTATTATTAAAAAAGAAGGTATAAGTGTTATATTAGTAGGAATGCCACTTCTTGCGAGCGGTGAGATGGGTTCGCAAACAAAGGATATCCAGAAATTTGCGAAAGAATTAAAGCAAACTACAGATCTGAATATTGATTTCGAAAATGAAATACTTTCTTCGGTTGAGGCAGAGAATAGACTAAAAGAGATGAAAAAACCTTATCAAAAAGGGGATATAGACGCGATGGCTGCTTGTATTATTTTAGAAACTTATTTAAGAGGGGTATAGATTGAAAAATAGCTTTATCGACAAGACATTGGTTTATATAAAAGAGAAACTCTGGCCCAAACTACTTTTGGGGCTTATTGCTTTAGTTTTTTTGGTAGCTTTGATTACGTTTTTTATTTTTAGCAGTTTTATTAATACGGGTAATGGCGGTAAAAATGATACTAACTTTGTAGTAGTTAATGGCCAGGGATTAAAAGTAATATCTACAAATCTCAAGACCAAAAATATTATCAGTAACGACCTTTTGTTTATGATATATATGAAATATGCAGGCCTATCTGGGAATATTAAAGCAGGAGACTATATTTTATCTCCATCTATGACTCCGATGCAGATTGCAGATATCCTTTCCCAAGGTAAGGTCGCGAGCAGAACGATAACTATCCCTGAGGGTTGGACCGTGGCGGAGATCGGCACTTATCTTGAGAAACAAGGGATAGTAAAGAAGTCTGATTTTGTCTTAGCCTCAAATAAAGAATATTCTTATGATTTTCTGTCCAGCAAGCCAGCAGATGTTGGTTTAGAGGGCTTTCTTTTTCCAGACACTTATCAGATATCTATTACTGCAGACTCTGAATCTATTATTAAAACAATGTTAGATAATTTTGGGAAAAAAGTAACTCTTGACATGCGTCTGGCTGCGAAACAAACTGGATTTAGTCTTTACGAGACTATTACTCTCGCTTCTGTCGTTGAAGAAGAAGCTAATAAACCAGCAGATCGAAAAATAGTCGCCGGGATATTTATTTCAAGACTCAATGAGGATATGATGCTTCAGTCTGATGTTACAGTAGCTTATGCGCTCGGTGAAGACAGAAAAGAGTTAACGGCAGCAGATATTTCCCTAGATTCACCGTATAACACCTATGTTGTAGCGGGTCTTCCTAAAGGTCCAATCAGTAATCCTGGTCTGGAATCTATAAGCGCAGTTATTTACCCAGAGATAACTGATTTCAGATACTTTATCGCGGCCAATGATCAGATTTACTATGCCAAAAATATCGAAGAACATAACGCAAATGTGGCTAAATATCTCAACTAAAGTAGTTTATTAATAAAACTATTTTGTGCTCAATGTACTTGACAAAACAAGCCAAATAGCTTAAAATTTATACTGTTTTAAGTTTTGGAGGTGGGTATTAGTACTCACACAAAAAGACTAATCGGTTGGATAAAAAATATAACCGCCGTATTGGCAAAAATATATAATAAAATTAGTCATAAAGACCCAGATGTAAATCTAGGCACCAATAATGATATTGCTGGGAAAAATATAGTAAGCAAGTCTGGTTTTAAAACAGCAAGAAAAAAATTAATTGTTTTTTTTCGCAGTCCACTAAGTGATATTTCCCACGTAAGTGTGATTATTGTTATTTGTATTGCCCTAATCACAGGACTTTCTTCAATTGTACCTACAGGTGGTCAGGTGTCGATCAATCCTTTTCTTACTAAGAAGATTGATTCCGCCGCCAACTATGTTTCTTCTGATGAAAAAAGGATATTTGAGGCGGACCTTGTTACTACGCTCGCAAGTATACACAGCGATAAGCTAGGCCAAGATGCCGCGTCCGTGACGGAAAGTCTTTATAAAAAAGAAAATAATACTTCTGCGGAAGTAACAACAATAGCTAATGTGCCATTATTGGCACCCGCAATTGCTACTAGTAGCCAAGTCGGTCCTACATCTACATACGTCGTTCAAGATGGTGACACACTTTCACAAATTGCCTCGAAGTTTAATATTTCTACTGACACAGTTAGGTACGCGAATCAGCTTGATGATGAAAATAGTATCAAGCCTGGCTCTAGCCTTATAATATTGTCAACTAGCGGTATTTTGTATACTGCTGATCCGGGAGATACAATCGCATCAGTTGCAGCAAAATATAATCTCAAAGAAGATGATATTATTGCGCAAAATAATTTGTATGGTGACGAGCTCACCGTGGGGATGAAAATAGTTTTACCAGATGCAGAAATACCGGCAGCTCCGACTCCTACACCAGATCCACAAGAAGAATCCTCAGTAGGAAATAATAGTAATAATTATGATCCTGGTATTTCATATGTCAAAACATCAACTGGACCTAACCATTTTCCATATGGTTGGTGTACTTGGTGGGTAGCTCAAAAACGATATGTTCCTTGGAGTGGTAATGCTATCGATTGGTATTATAATGCTCAGTCATATGGTAGGCCAGTTGGCAGTACTCCTGTACCAGGATCCATACTTGTAACAGCAGAAAGTGGTTATGGACATGTGGCTTACGTTGAATCAGTTAATGGCAACGGCTCATTTAATGTTTCGGAAATGAATTATCAAGGCTGGGGCATCGCCTCAAATCGTACGATTAGTAGGGGTGACGGAACACCAATAATCGGGTTTATATACTAAGAATAAGCAAAGAAGCCGTGACAATAGGCCTTTCTGGTGCTATAATTATGCTTTGCAAAAAAGGAAAAATATATGTTTTGTGACAAAGCAGAAATCTCAATTAAGGCCGGTAATGGCGGCAATGGACACCTGTCTTTTTTGCATGAAAAATATCGGGAATTCGGTGGCCCAGACGGCGGTAACGGCGGAGATGGGGGAGATGTAATTTTTAGAGTTAATTCTAGCTGGAATACGCTGTATCATTACAAAACAAATCGTAATCTATCAGCCGAAAACGGCGTAGAAGGGGTTGGTAGAGAGAAGCACGGCAGAAACGGGAAAGATCTTATTATTGATGTTCCAGTCGGAACTTCAATTTATGATGTAGAAACAGGAAATATTATCGCAGATCTAGAACAAGATGGTTCAGAGGTGGTAATTGCTAAGGGCGGCCTGGGTGGTTTCGGTAATGCTCATTTTGCGTCTTCTACAAGACAAACTCCGAGGTTTGCAGAGCTAGGAACTAAAGGTGAAGAAAAGAGCCTGAGACTTGAGCTCAAGCTGATAGCAGACGTAGCTTTAGTAGGCCTTCCTAATATTGGTAAATCGACACTACTTTCTGTAATTTCGGCTGCAAAGCCCAAGATAGCTGATTATCAATTTACTACTATTGTTCCAAATCTTGGAGTAGTAGAAAGATTTGGAGTAGATGGGTTTGTTGCACTAGACTTACCCGGTCTTATCGAGGGAGCCGCTGAGGGCAAAGGTCTTGGTGACGAATTTCTACGTCATATTGAAAGAACTAGAGTCGTAGTTCACATTATTGATGGTATGGGCGAAAATATCACTGAAGATTATGCCAAAATTAATAAAGAAATATTGGCTTACAATAAAGATATTCTGAAAAAACCACAAATATTGGCAGTTTCCAGAATCGATTTATTAAATGAAAAAGAAATAGCCGAGAAGTATGCAGAAACTAAGTTAATTATTGACGCTAATCCCAAGATATTTAAATCCGTAAAAGAGCCATTCATGTTTTCTGCAGTTACTCATAAGGGTGTTAATGAGCTAGTCTGGGCGATATCAAAAGAACTAAAAAGTGTACCGAAGGCAGTTAGCAAGATTGAACAAAAAGTTTATACAATCGCCGACGTAGATGATAAATCTGTACCAAAAATTGAAAAAATTGAGAAAGGCTATTCCGTGATTTCAGATAGATTAAATGGCTTTGTGATTAAAACTGATTTTTCAAATCCTTACGCAGTAGAGAGAATTTACGACATAATGACCAAGATGGGAATAATCAAAAAGATTGGTAAGATGGGTGCCATTTTCGGAGATAAAATATATTTAGGCGAAAAAACTGTCGATTATAGGGGATAGGGCGTTTTAATAACACCAAAATCTAAATTTATTTATAAAATTGTGCCAAGGCACGATTTTTTACTAACTTTTAGTATATAATGGCTATATGAATATCAAGGAAGCTAGTATTTGGGCTAGAAAAGTCCTGAAAGATAACGAAGTTGACTCGCCAGAGGCATCTGCGGATTTTTTGCTCAGGCAACTTTTAGCCATTGATAAAGCTCAGATGCTGACTCACCCAGAAGAGAAAATACCCAAGCTACAAGAGCTTAAGTTTCGCCGCTGGGTAAAGAAAAGATCAAAACACGAACCAGTCTGGTATATTACTGGGAAAATTGAGTTTATGGAGCTAGATCTCGCTGTTAATCAAAGTGTTCTTATCCCGCGACCTGAAACAGAGTTATTGGTTGAGAAAATACTCGCTCAATACAAAATACAAAATACAAAATACAAAATATTAGATGTCGGTACGGGTAGTGGGACTATAATTCTTTCTTTGGCAAAACATCTTCCTTTGTCATCCCTGGTCGCAAACCCAGGGATCTCTAGCGTTCCCTCCGAAGGAGATCCTCGTGTTCGTAAGGACAACATATGCTTTTTTGCCTCTGATATTTCTTCAACAGCTCTGGATACAGCTAAGAAAAACAAGAAAAATAATAATATTGCTCCAGAAATCAAGTTTGTGGAAGGGGATTTGTTCGGTCCTTGGGCGGGAGAAAAATTTGATCTTGTCGTTGCAAATCTACCATATGTGCCTCACGAAGACATGGCTACTCTCGCATTTGATTTAACTCATTATGAGCCAAGAGTCGCCCTGGATGGAGGTATCCTAGGTCTTGAAGTCTATAAAAGATTTATTGAAGAATTGCCAAATTATTTAAATCCTGGCGCGAAAGTATTTATGGAAATCGGTTATGATCAGGGAAGATATATCGAGGATTTTGTACATAAATATTTGCCGAAAGCAAAAGTAGAAACACTGGGTGACTACCGCCAAATTGATCGAATAGTTGTCATAGAAACCTAGAAAACAAAACATATACGTGCTAAAATCTTTTCGTCATTCTGAACTTGTTTCAGAATTCTACGGGCCCTTAGCTCATCTGGTAGAGCGCGTCCATGGCATGGATGAGGTGGCAGGTTCGAGTCCTGTAGGGTCCACCAGATATTCAGCAGGCCCTATTTTATTAAGATGGTTTGCACCGAGGAGGTAGCAGGTTCCCAGCCCGACAGAGTCATTCTGGCGGGAAGTCGTGCCCGCCCGCCCGTAGTATGACGAAGGAGGGTTGGGTCCACCATATTGACCCCATATTACTTGGTTGGAACAAAGAGGTAGAAATACCTCTTTTTGTGTTAATATTATCTTATGAGGGCGTTATTTTCTGAACCAACCGTTAAATTCTGCGAAGAAGCAACCAGGGGTATAATCAAAAGACCTTATTATGCTTTGTCCAATTTTGCATTCTTCATTTCCGCAATCGCGATTTTCGTCAAGGGGAAGGGTTCAAAACTTTCAAAAATATTTGGCACCACCGCTTTATTAATCGGGTTCTTTTCTTTGGTGTACGATTCAACCTATATTTATCTTGCCCAGTTGTTTGATATCAGCGGGATGCTTTTATTTGTTAACGTTTTGTTATACCTAAATCTTAAGAATGTATTCAAAGCAAAAACCCTACTACTTACCCAGTTGCTTTTATTCGTTTTAAATATGATTTTAATTATCACTTTTCAAGGTCACTCGGGTAATATCATATTTGGATTATACATAACTGCAGTAGTTGTTTCCGAGGTTTATTTAATAAATAGTAAGATACACACAAATTTATGGAAATGGTTGGTGCCCTTCGGAATTTTTATTATCAGTTTCCTGATATGGATTTTGGATGCAAGGAAAATATTTTGTTCACCTGTCGGGTTACTCAATGGTAGGGCAATATTTCATTATCTTAACGCGATTGTAATTTACCAGTTATACAAATTTTACGATTCACAAAAAGAGTTAACCTAAACAGATCGTTCCCAGTTCTTGCCATTCCAACAATTCAAGAACCAACTGGTTCCAATGAGATAACAGGCAGTCCACCATAAATTTAATGGCTAATTGGAGCCATTAAATTTATATACCCAATTTTCAGTTGGAACCTTTTTAGGGATAAATACAAATAATAATTTGCCCACTAATGCTATAATTATGAAAAGGAGAAACTATGAATAAAAATATAATATATGTAATTATTGCTGTCGTGATTGGAGTATTGGCTGTCGGTGGCTATTTTGTTTTTCGAAATAATGGTAATAATACGAATAACAGCCAAAAGCAAACAACAACTCCAACAGCAGCTGAAACAACTAATTCCGTTAGGATTAAGGACTTCGCCTTTAGCCCGTCAGAAATAAAAGTAAAAAAAGGTACCACTGTAACTTGGAAAAATGAAGACTCGGCAACGCATAAGATAAAGTCAGACGCCTTTGAGTCAGGTGATCTTGCAACTGGTGATACATATCAATTTAAATTCGAGAGCACGGGGACATTTAGTTATATCTGTTCCATACACCCCTCGATGAAAGGAACGGTGACTGTAGAATGATAAGAGAAATTGCTACATTCCAAATCCTCGGCCTCCCTGTAGTTGTCTATGGGGGATTGGTGACATTAACAGCATTTGCCTTTACGGCATATATAGGATATACAAACAAAAGCGGCAAGGGGAAAATACCATTCAAGTGGCACTCCAGAATGGTAATAGCCTCTTTTGTCCTTGCACTTATTCATGCATTCTTTGCTATTTCATTGTTTGTTGGATAGGAAGTGAGGTTTATGTGACTAGAGTAAAAATAAGTGATTCAAACATAAGGCATTGCCGATGCCCTGGGTGTCCGGTTCAGGTTGAAAGTGATTGTGCAAATAGGATATTAAAAGAAAAAAAGGTAGATGAGAGTGCCGGTAATATAGGTGAACTTTACTGTGCTACGGGAAAATCCACTTGTAATGATCTTAATAAAAATGAAACCTGTATTTGTTCATCATGTCTTGTCTGGGATGAAAATAATCTTGGTTCAATGTATTACTGTCTCCGTGGTAGTGCGGAAGATAATGGATAGAGTTTGATCTGATGAATATACCCGATATTATCGAATCTTTTGGTTTCCCGGTTACTTTAGCTTTTTCAGCAAAAGGTAGAGCATTTTTTAGCGAAAGAATAACTGGTAATATTTGGGAAATAAAGGGAGACAAGATGGATCTTGTTTACAAGTTCCCAATTGTAAATATTTCAGGGCATCACGAGACTGGGCTCATAGGAATCGCGGTGGATCCTGATTTTGACATCAGCGGTTATATATATGCTTTCTATACCTATGGTCGAGATGAATACTCGATGAAGAATAAAGTGGTTCGATTCTTAGTTGGAAGCGGGAAAGAGGAGACGATTTTAGATAATATTCCTGCTGGCCGAATCCATAATGGCGGCATCATCGCCTTTGCTCCGGACAAAACCCTATATATCGGCGTTGGTATCGGTAACGAGGTTATGGATAGGTCTCAAGATATCGACTATCTCGGAGGTAAAGTCTTACGAATAAATAATGATGGCTCGATACCTAAAGATAACCCGTATAAGGAATCTCCGGTTTACTCCTATGGTCATAGGAATATATTTGGCCTCGCGTTTCATCCTAAAAATGGCAAACTCTTTATAAGCGAGGATGGCCCAGAAAAAAATGACGAAATAAATATTATCCAACCCGATGGAAATTACGGCTGGCCGGAGGTTACGGGAAAAGTCGGGAGTCCAAAGTTTGTAGACCCCATCATTACCTATACTCCCACTATTACTCCTACCCAATGTTGTTTTGATGAAAAGTATTTTTACTTTGGGAGCTATAATGATGGGGCAGTACATCGATTAACACTTGGTGGAAAGGATTATAATAAGGTCGAAAAGGATGAGACTGTATATCGTGGGAAATCATTCGGGGTAATCGGGGTTTTCCATAGCCCAGATCACCAGTTTTATGTTACAACACCGAATAGAATCTCAAATTTTTCTCCAGAGGTAAGCTGATAACTATATCTTTGAGTTCTTCCAAGCCATCAGTTCTTTAACCAATAAGTTCCAACTATTTTCGAAGTAGTCCACCATTTTGACCACATCGAAAATACTTGGAACCAAGGGGAGACACGAAAGTGTCTCTTTTGTATTCTAAAAGGTGTTTTTATGGGTTATTATATACTCAGGTATAGGGGGAACATGAAAATAGCTAAATTTAAACTTGCTTACCTTGGCCTTTCGGTGCTTTTGCTTATCTCAGCAACTTTTGTTGGTTTCAAATTTCTTTATAATAATTCTGCAGGTCAGCTAGCCAAGGGCTCATTTTATATTAGCCAATTTATTGACTCGAACTGGAAGGAAATCTACGACGAGTCCTTTGGGGTCGAATATCAAACTAAAACTTTTACTATTGCACCACGTGACGGCAAGGTTCAGATACAGATAAATCAAAAGAATATTCCTTATTCGGATGTTGAATTTGTCCATTTGAATGCTTGCGGGGTGAATATTACTCCTGAATACGCAAAGTATGCGGTTACCGGTGAGAGCGTCCTAGCGGATATATCGGCCGATGATAATAACGTAATCGTCGCCCACGAGAAGCCAGTTGAAATACTTTGGAACATGCCAATTGGTTGTACAGGCACAGCCACCATGACGATGAAGGCGAACGAGTACAGCTCAGCTGAAGCAGGAGCAATTCGCTTTCCATACTCTGGTGCTCCTAATCAGACTTATCAATTTATAAACAACGGAACCATCACCATAGACGGTAACATCAAGGAAGTTGACGGCATCGCCACTCCAAACTATTCACCTACTTGGCTATCTGGCACTGGCCATCCTGGAGGTAGTACATATATCTATATGCAAGATGATGCAAAATACGTCTATCTTTCATATGACATCACCGGTGATAATACCAATGAGCACGGACCTGACTGGCTCAAGATCATGGCGCTAAATACTAAAGACGGTAAAGAAAAAGAATATAAGATAAATGATGATCCAGGCCAATACGGTCAATGTGGTTTTGGTCTGACTGGTAAAGTTTCATACAAACACCAGACATGTGAGGCAAAGATACCAAAGGCAGATCTGGTTGGTAGTCATCTCTCATTCTACTCGCTGTATTATGGAACTTTTTCAGGACCTCAGTTTAATAATTATCCTAGCGTTATAACAAGCCCATCAAATACACTGCCGGTTGTGAAGGGAATGGTATCTGACAATAGCGAAACTCCGGGAAACATCGGGGCTGTAAAATTCCGTGTCAGAGATAGAAATTCTTACTCGACCAGAGAAGAAGACAGTGGGGCATATGATGGTGTTTGCACTGCAGATGATGGAGTATTCTCTGGGTCTGAAGAGAATTTCACCTGTACTGCCACCGAAGCACTCTCTTATGGCATTAACTATGCCTTTGATCTGGAGCTAACTCTGGAGGGCAGTAGTGTCCCGAATGCATACGGAGAGGCCGATTTTACACTCTACGATAATGATTATTCAATCGTTCATGATTATAGCGACACCCTGGGTAGTTATCCAATTGGTCAATTTGTAAAGAATGGCAACAAGCTATACGGTGCTACAACTAGTGGTGGTGAACATGGCTATGGCAATATATATTCGATGAACATAGACGGTACAAACATGACCAGTATTCACTCCTTTGATGGACAAGGTGATGTAGCTGGCGGTTACACAGTCAGTAATTCCTTGGTTTTATCGGGTTCATATCTGTATGGTATGGTCCAAGGTGGAGGCGATGTCGATCAGGGCGGTGTATTCAGACTGAATGTAAACGGAAGCGACTATTCAATGATTCACTCATTCAGCGGGTCCACCGACGGATACACCCCCTATGGTTCACTGACTGTATTAGGGAGTCGTCTGTATGGTATGAATGTCAATGGGGGAATAAATAGTCGGGGAACTATTTTTGGACTGGATATGGACGGGACCAACTTCTCGGTTATTCATAGTTTTGCAGGTCCTGAAGGTGGTAATCCTTTTAGCACCTTGATTGAGTCGGGTGGCGTTCTGTATGGTATGACAAACTCCGGTGGACTTCAGGATAATTTTGGTGTAATCTTTTCTATCTTGCCATCCGGTGCCGACTATCATATTTTACATTCATTTTCTGCATCTGATGGCTTTCAGCCGAGTGGGTCATTAACGCTCATTGGGGAAACACTGTTTGGGGCGACTCAGAGTAGCGGAGCAGAAAGTGGCAATGGGATTATCTTTAAAATCCAGAAGTCTGGGGCCGACTATTCTATCATTCATAATTTTGGCGATGATTTAAACGATGGGGACCTACCAACATATTCGTCGCTTCAGCTTTGGGGTGACAAACTATATGGAGTCACTGACATCGGGGGAGATAATAACATGGGGACAATATTCTCTATAAATACGGATGGTACTGGCTACTCGCTGTTACATGAATTCGCTGGAGGCCCCTATGATGGTCAAACGGGTAGATTCTCGGTGCTCATTTCTAATGGCGTGCTTTACGGTACGACTTTTTATGGTGGCACATCAAGTCAGGGTGCCATGTTCAAAATGACACTTCCTGGGGCTGTCAGTAACCCAGGCAGTAGCGGTCCAGTATTCACGAATCTACCCAGCGCTACCACGGTTATCAATATTACAGATGGTCAGACCATCACTACAAATCCCTATACTTTAAAAGTGAAGCCAACAGATGCCGATGGTATTCAAAAGGTTGAGTTTTATATCGATAATATCCTTATCTGTACTGATACTACCGCCGATGTTGATGGCGTATATTCATGTGATTGGGATACTAGTAAATATCACTCAGATGTTAAAGTCTTGGCTTATGATACGAATGGCAATGTATCCACTGCACTAACTCGTTCGGCTACTGTGAGGCTGGCCAGTACGACTACAGGAACATTGCCAGAGACAGGTGGTAAGAATAATCTAGGAAACATCTTATGGCTCATCGGTTTACTCGGCGTAGCGTTCGTAGGTGCTCGTTCAACACTAAAGGATAAGGGAGGGGAATAAATACTATGAATTTTAATTTAAAAAAGACATTCAGCAATATTTTAGTTTTTGTTTTTATGTTTAATTTTTTAATGCCAGTAGCCCAGGCTGCAGCGCCAGTACAAAGTGTTTTTTTATACGAGCCTGGGGTTAGTCCAACCAATATTCAAATAGACTTTTATCCAAACGAATGGAGCGATGTAATAGATTATTGGACGGTTGAATACAAAAAAAGTACCGATACTACCTGGACATCTATGCTATCCGCAAATAACGGGGGCAGCAATTGGGCGCGCATTACCGGCTTGTTGCCGGGAACTTCATATGATATTAGGGTTTATGCGACAAACAGTGATGGACAGGGTCCATATAGTGATATTACTACAGTTTCTACCCCGTCATATGGGCCTGCTGCAGTAGATTTTTTTGGCAGTGGAAGAAACGACTATGGTGAGGATTGGACCGAGTCTAATAGCGACAATACAAATACGTCTTTTAGTAATCCTAGCGGTGTCGCCATAGACAAGAATCATCATAGGTTATTTGTTGCTGATGGTGGTGGCGATGGTGATCGTAATCATAGAATTATGGTCTTTAATCTGGATAGTAATAATGAACCCCTGGACCACATAGCAGATGCGGCAATTTACTCTGTGGATATAGATGGTGATGAGTCGCTTTTGAGAGCGCCAAGAAATGTCTTGTACGATAATGACAGTGACACCTTATTTATAGCTGATAGTGATAACGGTAGGATTGTGGTTGTAGATGGCTCCGAGGATCTTATTGTCGAGGGTACAGAAGACGACCCTTGGGCTATCCCAGTGGCACAGAACATCTTGGGAGCTGGCGATTTTGATTACCCTCTTGGTATGACCCTAGACAGTGTAAATGGCAGATTGTTTGTTGCAGAGAAAGATAAAACAAAAGGTAGTGTTTACGGCAGTGTAAACGTATTTGACGTAAGACCTGCAGGAAGTACTGCAAAAACGATGTGTGGTGTAACTACAACGGGCATCGAAGATACGACTCCTTCATGCAGCTTGTGGGCAAGTGATGCACTTAGACCTAGAGATGTTGCCTTTGATAGCGTAGGTCAAGTTCTTTATGCTGCGTATGCAGACCAAAATAGGGTTTTGTCCTTTGATGCTAGAGCTGAGGAAAGTGAAAATAAAACAATGTGTGGAGTGACTACGACTGGACTACCCACTAGCGATACAACTGCCATGACCCCATCTTGTGTTTTGGGTCAAACAAATATGGATGATACCGATGGCGATACCACTCAAAGTGGACTAGATGTTCCCAGAGGTTTGTGGTTTGATCAAGATAACGACCGCCTGTTTGTAGCTGATTTGGGTAATAACCGCGTTCTACAGTTTAATGGTCTGTCATCTATGACTAATGGCATGGATGCGACTGCTGTTTTTGGACAAGGGGCCTTTACACAAGACAATAGTCAAACAACTCAATATGAGCTCGATAGTCCAAATGCAGTTACTATAGACCCTATCACCAAGCGTTTATATGTTAGCGATAACCAAAACAATCGTATAATGGTCTTTGCCTTAGAGGATCCACCAGAGCCACCAGCAACCCCACCAACTTTCGTCGATTTACCTGGTACAAGCTCTGCTATTAACGTCACCGAAGGCCAAACGATTACAACCAACCCATACACCATAAAGGTAAAACCAACAGATACTGACGGTATCAAGAAAGTCGAGTTCTATATCGATAATATTCTTATTTGTACCGATACAACAGCAGATAGTGACGGTGTCTACTCCTGTGATTGGGATACCTCGAAATACCACTCTGATATCAAAGTGCTGGCCTATGACACAAATGACAATGTATCAACAGCCCTAACTCGCTCTGCTACTGTGAGACTAGCTAGTACTACTACAGGAAAGCTTCCAGAAACTGGCGGTAATAATAATCTAGGAAACATCTTATGGCTCATCGGTTTACTCGGCGTAGCTTACGCAAGCAGACGCCTGATGCTCAAAAAAATAAATATTTAAGACTTATCCTTGCTGGGGTTGGGGTTGCTTCGCTTCTTGCTTTTGGTATTTTCTTTCCATGGAAACCATTTGCCGATAACTTGTTCAACAAGAATGGACTAAACATCACCATGTCTAAAGAAGAAGAGGGATCCTTTCAAGATTTTGGTATAGAGATACCGAAGCTTGATGTAAAAGCGCCGGTTATGGCCAACGTAAATGGTGATAATAAGTCAGAATACAACAAGTCACTGACGAAGGGACTCGCTCACTACAAGGGGACCTCTCTACCTGGCGAAAAGAGCAATATCTTTGTTTTTGGTCACTCAAGTAGCGACACAGACGGTGGACGTTACGCTAAAATATTTAGAAAACTAGACGATCTAAAAAGTGGCGATAAGATAACTGTGTATTATAAGAGCAAGAAACATGAGTACACAGTAACCGATAAGAAAGTTGTCGAGGCCGACGACCTTTCACCTCTCAACCTGACTGATGGTGAACAGCTAACTTTGATGACCTGCTGGCCGATAGGAACCGTAGAAAAGAGATTGATAGTTATCGCGAAATAGCATCTATTCTAGACTGATTCAGCACTTTCCAGGCGAGTAATTCCTTTACCAACAAGTTCCAACTATTTTCGACGCAGTCCACCATAAATTTAATGGCTATTTAGAGCCATTATTTTTATATACCAAATTTACAGTTGGAACCTTTGAGCGTGAGATGGTATTATTTCGGTATGGAGCAACTAGGTCAAAATCAATCAATCGAAACTGATGACGTTAAACCGCCAGAAGTCTTTGAGGCTAAAGCAGATGCTGATCCTGCCTTGGCGGCATATTCTTCTCAACCTGAGAATAATCCACTCTCGCAAGCTTTTATGGAAAAATATGGGGTTGAATATTCCGACCCTCAAGCCTTAGCTGAAAATCCAGACAAACCTTCACCGGAAATTTCTATGGTGATCCCGGTTCACAATGAGGGTGAAAGTATTGTTGGGTTGCTCGAGTCCCTAGCGTCACAGGTAAGCGATAAAAGCGCCGAAATTGTATTAGTAATAAATAATGACACAGTCGGGACTAGAGACATTATTGATAAGGCAATCGCGGAAGGTAAAATTGACGGTTCTAAATTGCGCCTAGTCGATTGTAGCTACGAAACAAAAGAAGATGGTGATGCTAAGATGGGCGGGGTTGGGTTAGCCAGGAAAATTGGTATGGACTATGCCGTAAGCTCTGGCTCTGAAACGATAGTCTCCTTAGACGCAGACTGGAAGGTCGAAGACGGCTTTATTGACCAGGTTGACCAAACAATGTCGCCAGATATCGATGGATTCACCTTTCAAACTGAAGGAATTGCTAACGATGATAGTTCACGTGAATATATGAGGGTGATGGGTCAGGTCCAGCGCTACAGAGAAGCACTAGGTATTTCTGCAATAAAAAAAGAGGTTGATTTAGAATCGCCGCTAGACAAGAATACAGGTGCAGTCCATGTGGTCAGAGCTTCTAGCTATGCCAAGGCTGGTGGCATGGTCCCTGTCGTCACAGGTGAGGACGGTAGGTTTGGTGCAAGGGTTTCTGAGAGTGGCGCTCGACTAAAGAAATCAGAAATTACAGTTGGCGTTGAAATTAGGGAGAGTGACACGCCGGGTGGTCAAGGGGAAAGCCTAAAGAAATTCAACGAAGGCCTTGTTACAAACCCAGATAAGCCGGGCGAATATATCACGATTGATGAGGCTCAAGAAAAGATGGATAACAGCAAAGAATTTCAGGCAGAACAGAAAAGACAAGAAAAAATTGATGAGATCTCAAAAGAACTTATCCAAGAACTTACTAGTTTTTATAACAATAACAAAGAAAAATTACAGACATTAGAAATTGAAGACATTGATTCAATTAAAGAAGAGGCAAATACCAGTCCGCTAATAAGCAAGTATCTACTATCTTCAGAGAACGATTTTAGCCAACTGATTGGGATACTTAAGGACAGCACTACAGTAGATCAATTCATTTCGGGATTAAGAGATAAGCTGGGCGACGCTGTTAAGGGAAGGGTAGAGGAGTCCGTAGCTTCGTAAATCTTCTTCCATTCTTTTAACTCTCCCACCAATAAGTTCCAACTATTTTCGACGCAGTCCACCATATATTTAATTGCCGATTCGGGTCATTATTTTTTTGTACTTATTTTTCGCTGGAATGAAAGAGGGCGTTTGATTTCTGCTTTTCGATATTATTGAGTTATAATTAAACAAATAATTATTAGGGGGGATATGTTTTTATATAAAATAAACAATCTGACAAAAACTTACGGCGAAAAAGAGGCCAAAGTAGTTGCGCTAAATGACATCAATCTTGAGATTCCTTCAGGGAAATTTATAGTTATTCTGGGAGCGAGTGGCTCAGGTAAAAGTACGCTGCTAAATATTATGGGAGGTATGGACAAGCCGACTTCGGGCGAAGTCTTTTTTAATGATCAAAGTATTTCAAAATATAATAAAGGGGAACTAACAAAATATCGGAAAAGTAATATTGGTTTTGTTTTTCAATCATATAATCTACTGCCAGATCTAACAGCTCTTGAGAATGTAGAATTTTCAACAGAAATAGCCAAACTACCGAGGATAAAAGCAGAAGAAGCCTTGGGTCTAGTAGGGCTAGATAAGAGACAAAGACATTATCCAAGTGAAATGTCGGGTGGCGAGCAACAGCGTGTATCTATAGCAAGGACGCTGGCCAAGAATCCGAAGGTTTTACTTTGCGATGAACCAACAGGAGCCCTTGACTATAAAACGGGCATCAAGGTCCTTGAACTACTCCACAACGTACACGAAGACGGACTTACCTCGGTGATAGTGATTACTCACAACCAAGATATTGCCAAGATTGCTGATATGGTAATAAAGATGCGCAGCGGTGAGATAATTGATATAAATGAAAACAAAAAGCCGCTCAAGCCTTCGGAAGTGAAGTGGTAAGGTGAAAACCGGCAACAAAATAATCGTTCGACGTAATTTTGAACAACTTGGCGCCTTTATTTCAACACTTTTAATAATTGCGGTCGCCGTTGGGTTTTTTGTTATTATTAAATCAGTGGTCGCTTCTTACCAAAATAGAGGAGAAGAGTATTTTCAGACAAATGCCTTGGCCGAATATTCTTTTTTTGGTGAAGGCTTTAATGAATCGGATGTTTCGGAAATAAATAATGTCGCAGGGGTCAAAGATGTTTTTGCCCGCAATGTTTTTGATGTCAAAAATGAAGACAAAACCTTTCGTGTTATATCGGCTCCACAGAGTCCTCAAATAAACATTCCATATATTTATGAAGGCGAGATGCCGAAAGGGTCAGCTCAGTGCTTACTCGCCAAAAAATACGCTGATGCCAACGGTTTACATCTTGGTGATTATCTCGATATCACTATAGCTGGTCAGGTATACAAACTAAAGATTACTGGCCTAATGGCTTCCCCAGAATATGTTTATTTGTCAAAAAATGTTGCAGTCCCATTTGCTAACCCTAAAGAATTTGGGATTGTTATGGTTGATAATGATTTTTTTCAAATTATCGGTAATCCATACTATAACGAAATACTTTTGTCTTTTAACGCCGACGCAAATCAGTCAAAAACTGTCGAAAGTGTAAAAAAAGCGATTGATAGCAGTAAAATTGTTTCTGAAACTGAGAAAAAGGATCAGTTGAGCTATAGTTTTTTTAAGGCAGATTTGAAGCAAATCAACCTTTTTGCCTATATCTTTCCTCTTGTATTTTTATTTATTACGGGAGTAATTATACTGGTAATCCAAAAAAGAAATGTTATTCACGATCGACGACAAATCGGTGTTATGAAGGCGATGGGGCTGTATGATCGAGAAATTATTTGGATTTATGTCAAAAGTGCCTTACTACTATCGACTTTGGGAATATTTATAGGAATCATTCTGTCGATACTTATCGGTCAGTTTATCGTAAGTATGTTTGGTTCTATGTATGAATTGCCGAATTATATTTATCAAAATGATTTTATTACATGGATTGTTCCTGCGTTAGCAGTTTTGGTCATTAGTACGATAGCCAGTTTTTGGGCCGTAATATCGGTCACCAAGATTGTTCCAGCTGAAGCTATGCATGCAGAAACTCCGAAACAAGGTAAGGATATCTGGCTTCAAAGATGGAGATTTTGGGACCATTTGTCATTTAATAGTCGATATGCCATCAAGTCGGCAGTCAGAAATCGCGGAAGATTTTGGGCGGTAGTTATCGGGATGATTGCCACAATTTCATTGTTATCATTTTCCTTTGGTTTTAAGGATTCGCTCCAAGAAACAGTAACTAATGGTTTTGAGAATACTGCCAAATATGACCTCTCAGTTTATCTAAGTGAAGTCCCTTTTGAGACGGATCAATCGTTTCTAGGAGATAAAGGTGTAATTGATTATCAAAAAACAAATCTTATAAAGACTACCATCAAGAACGGATCCAAAAGTAAAGATGTTACGCTTGAGATTTCTAATGATATTTTCTCGATGCATAATATCAAGAATCTAGAGGGAAACAGACCCGATATCGCTAATGGCATAGCTTTGCCAAGATACATCGCGAAATTAATGGACGTAAAGAAGGGCGATATAGTAAGTATTTCAACTTCTGATAAGCAGATTGATACAGAGGTAACTGTTTCTGACATTACCGATCAAACCGCCAATTTTTATGCCCTAGCTACTTATGATTTTGCTCAAGAATATCTAAAATTAGATAATAAAAGTTATAATACAATCTTTATAAAAAGCAACAATCCGAGTGCGTTGCGAGATAAAATTACCGAGAGCAATACCTCAATGTGGGTTACTTTGAGATTAGAAGACGCAAAGAGCTTGAAGAATATGATGATGATATTTGATCCATTTATATATTCACTGATTTTCTTTGCGATGGTTTTGGGGGTGGCAGTCTTGTTTGCTATTATGACTATCAATATTGCCTCGAGAGAATATGAATTTGTACTCCTGAGGGTAATGGGTTATTCGCCACTACAAATAATTGTCGCGTATATCAAAGAGCTTCTGATACAGATAATTATTGCACTACCTCTTGGTATTGTACTTGGGAATCTAATGCTCATGGGTATAGGCGACGCGTTTTCTACCGATGCCTTTGAAATGATTGGTCGGATTTATCCCACAAGCTATCTATACTCGTTTTTGCTTTTAATTTCTGTGATGGTAATTGTAACTTTCTTTGCCTTCAGGAAAATCAACAAGCTTGATCTTGTAGCTGGCCTTAAAGAGCGAGAAGAGTAGTGGTCCCGCTTTTTTGTAAAATTCTTAAAACGGTTTGGTCCGGTGACCGTTAGTCACATTTATTTGGCGATATTGACACTAGAATATAACAGTAATTTGTGCTAAGATAACGTGATTATATCGTCATATAATATTTAAAACATATACAATAAAATAATAAATTATCAAAATAATAATAAGTTCAAACTAAATAAATATTTTCCGTACGGTCAGCATGTTTTACCGGCAACAAAAGGGCTGCAATCTTAGTTTTGTACCCTTGCGAAAATAAAGGAAACGATATGAAAATACTAATGGATGCTCCAACGAAGATAAATGGCGGCCTTACTACTCATACGAATGGTATTTTTCAAGCTGCTTTAATAAATCCTGATATAAATATATTGGGTATTGATTTTAGTAGAGACGTTCTGAAACCTCAAACTATCAGCAAAGGAGCGGCTGGTAAAATAATAACTTACCCACTACCCGAAGATTTCTTTAAAAGATTGTATTATGAAAATTCGTTAAAGGCCTTTACTGCTAAAATGAAAAACAAAATTAATATTTTTGAAAGTAATATAATATCTTTTAAGCCCGATTTAATTATGATAAATGGAACTACTTGGAAGCAATTTGCTCTTTTTTGTGCAGCAAAAAAATTCAATATCCCCGTTATCCAATATCATGGGAGTTGTATTACAAACGAAACAAAACACTATCCGAAGTATGTACAAGAAACTATTAAAAAAATTGAATGTAGTTACATGCACCCGGTAGTCAAAATGAGAATATTCCCTTCTCAAATTATAAAAACTACCCTTGAAGATCAAGTGTGGAAGAAAAAATCGATTAACTCAATCATAATACACAGCGGTGTTAGAATTTCAGAAATGAAAATAAACCCCGGAGCAGGAAATTATTCAGTTGGGATGGTCTGTAGATGGTCTCCAGAAAAAAATCCAAATTATATTGTTGAATTAGCCGACTTTAATAGGAAGAAAAATGGACCGTTAACATTTAATATCGTATCCGAGCTTGAGGCCAATCACTCGAATTATGAAAAAGCCTCAGAGAGTTGTATCGTTTTTACTCCAATGGCATATGACTTACTTGTAGATTTTTATCGAAATTGTAGTGTTATTATCTGCCCATCTCTTTTTGAAACATATGGTAGAGTCCCGCTAGAAGCAGTTGCGCATGGAGTACCTGCGTTAGTTAGCCATAATATGGGAGTTGCTGAAGTGTACAAAAAGGTAGGATTAGCTGATTTAATCGTCGATTTTAATGATGTTAACTCTGTCTATAAAAAGATAATATCTCTAAAGAATTATCAAATTCCAAGAGAAATAGTAAACGAAATAAGGCAATATTATTCAGAAGAAAGAGTTTACGGGGAATACATGGAATTATTTAGGAGTGTAGCGAACCATTCATTGGCTTTTGGTCTTGGTCTTTAGTTTTTCTTTTAGTTTAATATTCTCTTTCTTGAGTTTTTTTATTTCATCCATGTATTCCTTTATTGTAGTAGCAAAAAAGGAAAGAGAATCACTGTGTAGGGTCTTTTTGATTTTCACGTGTGATTCGTCTTTGTATTTTGTTAGTTCATGATTGCGTTCCCATCTATATGTGTAAGCATTTTGGTGGACCCTGTAGGTGAAAATATAATCATCAATGAAACCAACATTAAGTTTTTTCTCTGGCTTTGATAGTTCTAGCCATAAAAAATAATCTTGTGTTCGGTCTAGCCACGATGGCCAGGTGATATCTTCCAGGGTTTTTCTGCTGATTGTGGGTGTACCGTTATGAATAAAATTCTTAATAATAAGTCTTTCATAAAAATGGTCGTCTGGGAATTTGCTCTGATAAGTAACGGGAATAAACTTTCCCGTTTCGTTAATCCATTTTGCCTTGCCATAAAACCAGTCAACATCTGGATTTTCTGTTATGTATTTTGCTCGTGTTTTTAAACTATTGGGCGGTAGCATATCATCGTCATCCATAAAGATGACATAATCATTTGTGGCCGAAGCAAGGCCTATTTTATAGTTGCAACCAGTGCCCTTATTCGTTTTATTGGTGATAGTGATTAGGTTTAGATATTTGCCTTTAGCTTTATTGAGATAATCAGAAGTCATATCCGTCGAGGCGTCATCGATAATAATATGCTGGAAAGTAAAATTATCGCCAGATTGCTGCTGAACACTTTTTATGCATTTTTCTAAATAGCCAGATTTTAAACGGTTATATGTTGGTGTAATTATAGAAAATGATACTTTTTTCATTTATTCTTCCTTAATACTGAGTTAAGATTATAACATGAAAACAGTAATTTTTGATTTTGATGGCACTCTTGCGGACACATTTGTCTTTGCTTTAGAGATTGCGAACAAGTATGCGGCCAAATACCATCTCGGTCAATTTACCCCCGATGATTTGGAGAAAATGAAAAAATTGTCGCTTGCAGAGATTGTAAAAAAATATAAGATTTCTTGGTTTAATTTGATAAGAATGGTTTTAACATCACGTCGTGAAATAACGGCTAGGTTAGAAGAAATCAACACATTTCCTGGGCTGCCAGAAATGATGAAAAGACTCCATGAAGAAGGCTATCAGATCGCTGTCGTATCGACAAATTCGAAGAAAAACATCGATTATTTTGTAAATAAATATTTTCCTGATGATGTTTCTATAATCCACACTTCGCTTAACCCATTTAACAAGGATATGATTTTAAGAAAACTGCTTACGAAATTTGATATTCAGTTGAAAGATGCACTGTATGTAGGAGACGAAATTCGCGACATAGATGCTGCCAAAGGGGCCGGGATAAAAGTTATCAGCGTTGATTGGGGATATAACAGTAAGACTTATCTAAAAGAAAAAAATCCAATCGTTGTGAGTAGCTCCAAGGCATTATATGAGACAATCGTAAAGCTATTCAAATAAAGGCTTTTTTCTGCTAGAATGTAGCTTAATTATGGCAAAATACGACCACAAAAAAATAGAAAAAAAGTGGCACGACGTTTGGACTGAAACAGAAATATATGTCGCTAACGATAATGATGAGCGCGAAAAGTACTATAACTTAGTGATGTACCCATACCCCTCGGGGGATTTACATATCGGACACTGGTACAACTTTTCTGGTGGTGATTTTTACGCTCGTTATAAAAGAATGAATGGTTATAACGTCTTAAATCCTATCGGATTTGATTCGTTTGGGCTTCCCGCAGAGAACGCGGCTATTAAGCGTGGTATCGCTCCCAAGACGTGGACATATGACAATATAGATAATATGCTGAAACAGTTACATCGAATCGGGGCGAGCTATGATTGGGATAGAATGGTTATTACTAGTGACCCCGAGTATTACAAATGGACTCAATGGATGTTTCTGGAGCTGTACAAGAGGGGGCTAGCTTATAAAAAGAAACAAGTAGCCAACTGGTGTACAGATTGTAATACGGTTCTTGCTAATGAACAGGTTGTAGACGGCAAATGTGAGCGCTGTGGCAATGATGTAATCCAAAAAGAACTTGATCAGTGGCTTTTTAAGATTACTGACTACGCCGATGAGCTTATCTCTGGTCTTGATCAGGTTGATTGGCCAGAACGCACCAAAATAGCACAACGCAACTGGATAGGTAGAAGTGAGGGCGCAGAAGTTAATTTCAAGGTGGATGGTTCGAAGCATGTAATTAAAGTATTTACTACTCGTATTGATACTCTTTATGGCGCTACTTTTATGGTTCTTGCGCCAGAAAACCCTCTAGTCGAAAAAATAACTACTAAAGAGCAATTTGAATTGGTAGAAAAGTACATATCTATGACAAAGGGCAAAACTGAGCTAGATAGAATGCAAGAAAAGGTCAAAACAGGAGTTTTTACCGGAGCCTATGCATTAAACCCTATAAATAATGAGAAAATACCCGTTTGGATAGGCGACTACGTTCTGATGGGCTATGGAACAGGTGCTATTATGGCCGTTCCTGCTCATGACGAACGTGATAACGAATTTGCCAAGAAATATAAGTTACCTATTATAGAAGTAGTCGAGCCAATTAATAATAAAAAAGAAATAATGTTCACCGCCTACGGCAAGTTAATTAATTCTGGTGATTTCACTGGCCTTACATCTGAAGAAGCAAAAACTAAAATTATAGCCCTTCTATCTAAAGAGGAAAAAGCTACCAAGAAAATAAATTATAAGCTTAGGGATTGGTTAATTTCACGTCAAAGATACTGGGGCTCTCCAATACCAATAGTTTACTGTGACAAATGTGGTGAGGTACCAGTGCCAGAAAAAGATCTGCCAGTAGTGCTTCCAGAGGAAGTGAACATGAAGTCAACTGGTGAATCTCCTTTGAAATATGAAAAGGATTTTTATGATACAACTTGTCCAAAGTGTGGCGGTAAAGCAACTCGCGAAACCGATACTATGGACACTTTCGTATGCTCTAGTTGGTACTATCTGCGATATGCAGATCCTAAAAACGATAGAGAATTCGCATCTAAAGAGAAAATGAAACAGTGGCTGCCTGTAGATATGTATATTGGTGGCGCAGAGCACACAGTACTTCATTTATTGTATTCACGTTTCTTCACAAAAGCACTTAGGGATGGGGGATATTTAGATTTTGACGAGCCATTTATGAAACTACGTCATCAGGGGATGATACTAGGGCCTGACGGGTTGAAAATGTCAAAATCAAAAGGAAATGTAATAGATCCTGACATAGAGGTAGAAAAGTACGGTGCCGACGCTATTCGTATGTATCTTTCGTTTATGGGACCGTACGAACAAGGTGGACCATGGAACCCGAACGGTCTCGTCGGCGTCCGTAGGTTTCTTGATAAATTTTATGAATTTGCGCAAATAATTTGTTCAGCATCTAATAATCAAGATGCTAATAGTATTAAACAAGCCGATTTAGACAAGATTATTTCTAAATTGATTGATAAAGTCTCAAGAGATTTTCCCGAGATGAAATTTAATACCTGTATTTCCGGTTTCATGGAAACCATGAACAGCCTTGTGGCCTTAGCGAAAGAATTTCCCATTACGGATAATAGTAAGGTGTGGAAGAAGGCAATTTCGCAGATGTTACTTGTGATGGCTCCATTTGCACCCTTTCTTACAGAAGAGTTGTGGTATAACCTTGGCAATAATGGCAGTATTCACCTTCAGCAATGGCCAACTTCAGATAAATCTTTATTAATAGATGACTTAGTAACGGTCGCGATTCAAGTAAATGGCAAAGTACGCGATACTTTGCTTGTTTCGCCAGGTGCAGAAGAGGTAGATTTGTTGAAAATAGCGAAAGAATCTGATAAAGTCGCAAAATATCTTGAAGGTAAAAATATTTTAAAATCATTCTATGTTAAGAGTAAAATCCTTAGCATTGTCACGGATTAAGTGATGATAATATTTATTAATGGTAATATGAATTCTGGGAAAACTACCGTATCAAAGGTGTTAGAGAAAAAAATACCAAATACTGCAAGACTTGAAGTAGATGCTTTGAGGCACTTTATTTCTTGGATGCCTGTCCACGATAGTGTTAGATATAATTTGGAAAACACTGTTTCTCTAATTCGTAATTTTGTAAAAAACGGATTTAATGTAGTTGTTCCATATCCGCTTTCACCAGAGAGCTATAAATATTTAAACAAAGAGTTAAGCGATATTGAAACAGAGGTTTTTTATTTTACCTTAAATCCTTCTATTAAGCATTTGCTCTTAAATCGTGGGACAAGAGAGTTGCCCAAGGAAGATATTGAACAAATAAACTTTTTGCATGCAGTTAAAATTGCCGAAGTAAATTTTGGTATCACGTTAGATAATTCAGAGCAAACACCTGAAGAAACCGCCAACATTATTATTCAGTCTATTAAGGAACGCACCCAATGATTAATGATTGTGCTGGATTAACTTTTGTGCTATAATTTGCTTTGTTTTTAGTAATTTGAAAGTAGAAAATGCAGGAGATATCGGTAAAGGAAATATTTAAGAAGCAAATGGGCGCATCAGAAGATGTGGAGCTAGATTTTGACCCAGAGCAAATTGATATACCGGAATCAATAATCCTAAAGTCCTTATCGGGGAAAGCTAAGTTATTTCGTTTGGAAGATACAGTAATGGTAACTGTCAAATTAAAGGCCGAGCTGAACCTAATATGTGATCGCTGTCTTGATAATTTTGATACAAAAGTCGAATTTGTCGCCGAGAGAGAATATCTTTTTGACCGGAAGCAAGAGAATGAAAACGACGAAGGTTATGTAGATAAATACTTCAACGTGGACATATTACCAGAAGTTCGGGAAGAATTAATACTCGCAGTACCGACCAAAAATCTTTGTAAAAAAGATTGTGTGGGGATATGTCTGACATGTGGAGTCAATCTGAATCACCAAGAATGTAAATGTAAAATATAGTTACGGAATACTAAAAGGAGTAAAAATGGCAGTACCAAAGAAAAAGAAAACATCTTCACAGGGGAAGCAAAAAAGATCACATGACGCGCTGGTAATAACCAAGCTAGTTAAATGTTCTAAATGCGGTGAATCCGTAAGATCACACACAGCATGTGCTACATGTGGCTACTACGGGGACAAAAAAGTTTTGAATATTGAGAGTAAGCTAGATAAAAAACTCAAAAAAGAACAGAAAAAAGACGCAAAAGAGGAATAAGCATAAAAAATGGCTTCAAACAGGCACCTCTCCAGAATAATAGCTTTCCAAACCCTATACGAATGGGAGTTTTTGCGGCATAAATGTTCTGAGGATATGACCGAAGGCGTTGATCCAAAGGCTGGGCTAGAGCCAGCAATGGAACGGAATTATAATGAATATGCTAAAAGCCTAGAGAATCGCACTTTTATTGAGAATTTGGTATGGGGAGTTATCGATAAGCAAACGAACATTGATGCTATCCTGGCACCTGCTGCTCCAGATTGGCCGATAGACCAAATTTCTCTAGTAGACCTCGTAATAATGAGAATGGGTATTTACGAGCTCTTGTTTGCCGTAGAAGTGCCTCCTAAAGTGGCTATAAACGAGGCTGTCGAGCTAGCAAAGGCTTTTGGGGGAGAGAATTCATCAAAGTTTGTAAACGGCGTCCTGGGGACTGTATTTCGAGCATCTGATAAATATGATCCTACCGAAGATAAAAGATTGTTAGAAAAAAAGAAAGGCAAGTAATTTACGGTTTAGTGTTGGGAATTTGAAATATCGAATTTCAAACATTGGCCGAGAAAGGCAACATGGAACTAGAAAAAATAGAAGAAATTCTCGGAGTAACCTTCAAAGATAAGGAGTTTTTGCAAACTGCGCTTACACACCGATCATACTTGAACGAGAACAGAGAATTTGCAAAACATAATGAAAGATTAGAGTTTTTGGGCGATGCAGTTCTTGAGTTAGTGACTACAGAATATCTTTATAGGAACTATCAAAATCCAGAAGGGGAGCTGACGAATTGGCGTAGTGCACTTGTGAAAACAGAAACGATTTCTGGGGTTTCTAAGGAGCTCGGTGTAGAGGAATTTATACTTATGAGCAGAGGAGAAACCAAAAGCTTCGGACGTAGCCGACAACTTATTCTTGCGAATACCTTTGAAGCAATAATCGGAGCGATATATCTGGACCAGGGACTAGAAGCCGCGAACAAATTTATTACAAAAAATCTTCTTTTTAAACTAGACCATATCCTCGAAGCAAAATTATATATTGACCCCAAAAGCCAGTTTCAAGAGATGGCACAGGAAAGAGACGGCATCACCCCGAGATATAATGTTGTTTCAGAAGAAGGTCCAGATCATGACAAGACGTTTATAGTTGGAGTTTTTGTCGGTGAAAAAAAGTGGGGTGAAGGCAACGGAACCTCGAAACAGGTTGCACAGCAGAGTGCAGCAGCGGATGCAATAAATAAGTATAAAGAAAAATTATGATTGATGTCTTCCACCATCTAATCCATGAACATACGAACAAAGAAACAGAAAAATACCAAAAAATTCACGAAAAAAAATGGATTATATTCATAGATAAATATATTTACCTAGTTGCACTTGTGGGTATATTGATGACCCTGCCTCAAATATATGATATTTGGATTTTAAATAAAGTCGACGGTGTATCGGTTATTTCTTGGTCTAGCTATGGTTTGATGGCAGTTTTTTGGACTATTTATGGTTTGGGTCATAAGGAAAAAGTAATTATTTACTCAAATATCTGTTGGATAATTCTCGATTTCTTAATTGTTTTAGGCGTATTTATCTTCAGATAGGGAGAATTGAATGCGGGTATTCTTAAAAACGTTGCTACTAGCAGTGTTTTTTTAGTACAATATATAAGTTAATGTATTTAAAAAGAATTGAAATTATAGGCTTTAAATCATTCGCGCAAAAAAGCGTGCTTGATTTTGATATATCTGGAACGACTGGGATTACGGCTGTAGTCGGTCCTAATGGTTCTGGCAAAAGTAATGTCGCTGACGCAATCCGTTGGGTTACTGGCGATCAGAGTAGCAAAAATTTACGCAGCAAAAAAAGTGAAGATATTATTTTTTGCGGTAGTTCGGTAAGACCAAGAGGTTCATATGCGCAGGTTACTTTGTTGCTTGCAGATAAAGAACCATTCAAGTTTCAAGTTAATAATAGAGAATTTGAACTTTCTGAACTTGAAATATCAAGAAAGCTTTTTCGATCTGGAGATAGTGATTATCTGATAAATAATAAAAAAGTACGGTTGACTGATATTCAACAGCTGTTAGCTTCTCTTGGTTTTGGTCAGTCCTCTTACACTGTTATCGGCCAAGGGATGGTTGATAGACTACTTTTCTTTTCACCATCTGAGCGAAAAGTCCTTTTCGACGAAGCGGCTGGGGTAAAGCAGTATGAAATTAAAAGAGAACAAAGTTTACGCAAATTGGAGTCTACGGATTTAAATTTGATAAGACTAAGAGATATTTTGACTGAGTTAGAGCCAAGAGTTACGAATCTCCGAAGGTTAGTAAAAAGAGCCGAAGGCAGAAAAGAGTTAGAAGCCCAAATCCAGGAAGTCCAAACAAAATATTACGGAGCGCTAGTGGCTGAATATTCTAGTATTGTCGAATCAGCAGAAGTAAAAAAGACAGATATTAACAACAAAATATTACAAATCGAGAATAAAATCACCTTACTCTCTGAACGTCATCAATCAGCAACTATAAATCCTTTTACCGAAGAGAGAAAACAGCTCGAAGATGATATTGCCCACGAAATTTCTAGAAGGAATAATCTCAGAGAAGGTGTTGCTTATCTCCGTGGCCAAATAGAGAGTCTTAAGAGAAATGAAGATCAATCAAAGTCGAAGAAAAAATATCTGGAAACAGAAAACGAAAGTATCGAGGCAAAGCTAGCGGAACTGAGGAAGGAAATAAGCCACGGCTCAAAAGAGCTAAAAGACTTGAATAGTGAAATCAAGACTGAACAATCAAAGTTATTGGAAATAGAAAAAACTTTAGAAGTTTTAGATCAAGAACTTGCGAATCCGAAGACAGATAATTTTTCAAAGGAACTGGCTGCCGCAGAAACAAAAAAGGAAGAAATCGAAGCCAAGAGGCAAGAAATAACTGCGAAGCTTTATAATTTACGGCAAGAACATAGTATTTCTCAAGAAAAACAAGAGCAGGCAGCGAGGAGCCATAAAGCCCTAGCGGAAATAGTATCGTCTTTAAATTCTGTCCTTCAGGCGACCCAGTCAAAATTTTCAGATGCAAAATTACGTGAAAATCAAATAAAAAAGAACATTGCGTTAAAAGAGAATGAGTTAGATAAAGTTGCTAAAACTCTCGATAATGTCGAAAAAGACCTACACGAACTTGCTTCTCAGGTTACTGATTCCAATATTTCAGAGCTAGAAAGCGAAATTTCTCTTGTTGTTATAAACCACCGTGGTTTACTTTCAAAAATCTCAGCAGCGAAGAATGTCGCGGATTTTGCGAAAATTAAACTTGAATATATAGATTTTGGTGCAAATCTCGATAAAATGTTAAGCCGATTTAAATATGTCGCCAAAGCAGTTAATCATAAGGAACGTGATCGCATAGAAAATCTTTTGCTAGAAGCGAGAAGTAGAACAGCGGTTAAAACCAAAGAATTACAGGCTTTGCAATTTGATTTAGTTAGAACTGAGTCTGAAATCTCGTCTCTAGAAGCCAAGATAGCCGACACGGTCACGCAGATAAAAACTAGGGAATTAGAGAAACAGGCTCTTGAGTTAGTGGAAACTACAGAAGTCGATGAACGTCTGGAATCAGAGCTTGCTAAGCAATTAGGTAAATATAATGAAAAACTTGCAGTTTTGGCAATCGAAATTCGAAAAAACAGCGGGGCTGCCAGTGAACGCCAAAATATGGTATTGAGGCAAAAGGACCTTTCACAACAAAAGCACAGAGAACTAAGGCAAATTATTCACAATCTAGAGCTAGAAATTTCAAGAAAACAATCAAGGCAAGATAATTTTGAGGCAGATATTCAAAAAAATGAATCGCGAATTATTATGATAATAAATGAAATCTCAGATATTGAGAAAGCAGCTACTGTAGCGGGCGGGGGAGAGAGTGAGCAAGCAATTGTCGCAAAAGAAAGAGAGCTTTCAAGGGCGGAAGAGGATATAGCTAAGCTTCGCGGTGGGCTTACACAGCTGATTGCCAAAGAAAGAGAGCATGAGCAGAGAACTTCAGGACTCCAAGTAGAACGACAGAATCTTGAAAGAGAAAAAACAAACTTTATTGCTCAATTATCAGCTCTTGATATTGATTTTGCCAAAGTGACCATTCGTTTAGAAGACGTAAATTTCGAGATTAATTCCTCTAATATAAATATTCCAACAGGGGTAAAATATGATTTGCTAGATCAAATGGAAAAGGACGTTTTGAAGCTTAAAATAGATAATATCCGTAGAAAAATAGATACTACTGTCGGAATAGACCCAGAGATGGAGGCAGAATATCATGAGCTTGAAGCTAGGGCGACTGCGATGACCGCTCAGGTTACAGATCTTGCAAATGCCAAAGCCGATTTAGAGAAAGTTGTTAGTGAGCTCGATGAACGAATAAAGGGGCAATTTTCAACTGTATTTAAAGAAATAGCGATTGAGTTTAATAAATATTTTTCTACGTTGTTTTCTGGGGGAACGGCAAAGTTATCATTAGGTGAGAATGAAGATGGAGTATTTGGTATTGATATATCTGCGAATCCGCCTGGAAAAAGAATTCAGAGTTTATCTTCTCTATCTGGCGGTGAACGCACTATGACATCTCTTGCACTGCTTTTCGCCATCCTTTCAGTCAATCCTAGCCCCTTTGTTGTGCTAGATGAGGTAGATGCTGCGCTTGATGAATCAAACACTATTAGATATGTAGAAATACTGAAAGATTTAGCAAAAAAGACTCAATTTATTGTAATCTCACATAATAGAGATACGATGAAATCTGCTTCGCTCTTGTACGGCGTGACTATGGACGAAAGTCATATCTCGAAACTTCTTTCGGTGAAACTAAACGATGCCTTGGTCTTGGCAAAGTAGATTTCGTTGACAAAAGGCTAATTTTAGGCTAAAATTTATAGGCGTAATAACTAGGAGATACCGTTGGTTGTAATCAGACTTACTAGAATAGGAAAGAAAAAGCAGGCGTTTTATCGTATCGTAGCAGCAGACTCTCATCGTTTTGTTAATTCAAAATTTATTGAAATTCTTGGTTGGTATAATCCAAAAACCAAGGAAGTTTCACTCAAAAACGACCGAATTACTGAGTGGATTTCTAAAGGCGCTCAGCCTTCTATTACTGTAGCAAAGCTACTTAAAGCTAGCGGTATGAAATTACCAGATTGGGTCAAGATAACCGAAAAAGTTAGTAAACCCAAGAAGGAGCCAGTAGTAAAAGAGGTTAAAGCAGAGGAAATAGTCGAAGAGCAGCCCATAGAGGAAGATACAACTTCAAAAAGTGAAGAAGTAAGCACTGAGACTGAAATAAAAGAAGAAATCGCCGAAACTAAAGAGGCAGAATAAAAAAAATCCTGGTTGCACCAGGATTTTTTATTGTATATAATGAAATTACCTAATTAAGGAGAATGTCATGGCAGAAAAAGAAGCCGATCAGGAGTTCGTAGAATACGTAGTAAAACAGCTGGTAACAAAACCAGAAGCAGTGGTGACCACTAGAAAGATCGATGAGCTCGGAGTTCTTATAGAGCTCACAGTCGATCGAGAAGATATGGGAGTTATTATAGGTAAAGAGGGTAAAACAGCTAAATCAATAAGAACTTTACTTCGAGTCCTTGGAGCTAAGATTGATTCAAGAATTAATCTAAAAATAGTAGAACCAGAGGGCGGAGAAGCGCCTGTTAAGGTGGCTAAAACCGAAGAAGTTGAAGAACAGCCAGTTGTTGCTGAAGTTGTCGTAGAAGAAGATGACGATGAAGCTCCTATGGCTGACCTAGATCTGTAACAGAAATATTTTAATAACAAAGCCAGAAGACTATCTGGCTTTGTTTTGTTATAATAAGAAAATATCAATGGAGAATAAAAAGTGAATTTTGTCGTTATAACCTTATTTCCCGAAATGTTTGAGGGAATAATTAGTAATAGTATCTTGGGTCGAGCAGGAGAAAAGAATCTAATTTCTGTAGATTTTATAAATCTTAGAGATTTTGGCCTGGGCGCAAGAAAACAAGTCGATGATACGCCTTATGGTGGTGGATCGGGGATGGTTCTGCGTGTCGACGTAGTTGAGAAGGCGATAGAATCAGCAAAATTGAAAATTCAAAACACTGAATACAAAATATTACTTATGACCCCACAGGGGATTAGGCTTAAACAAGATAACCTTAGTGAAATGGCTGCAAATAACAACAATTATATTGTCATTTGTGGTCATTATGAGGGTTTTGACGAGAGAATACGCAGCTTGGTTGATAAAGAGATTTCAATCGGTGATTTTGTCTTAACGGGTGGGGAAATACCTGCAATGGCATTTATTGATGGGATTTCTAGGCTACTACCTGGTGTACTAGGCAGTGCTAATTCTCACGTTGACGAAACACATTCCGAAAACGGTAGGATAGAATACCCTCAATATACCAGACCAGAAAGTTGGGATGGAGTTGATGTGCCGACGGTGCTTTTGTCAGGTAATCACAAGAAGATACAAGAATGGCGCGATAACGCTTCAAGGGTAAAAAGTCATAAAGTTGTTGAAAAATAACGAAAAATTTACTATTATAGCTTATGATAAGGAGGAAAATGACTAAAATAATTGTAGATGATGATATGTGTATTGGTTGCGGTTCTTGTATTTCGGCCTGTCCGGAATGTTTTGAACTAAGCGAAGACGGAAAATCACTTTCAAAAGGTGTTTCTTGTGATAGTTGCGATCTAGACGAAGTCGCCTTGGATTGTCCAGTTCAAGCAATAACGATAAAAAAAGATGAGTCTTAGAAGCTGGCAAATAATTAGCGCAGTAATCGGAGTATTATTACTAGTTGCTGTTGTTTTTTTATTGATATTTGGATCTAAGATATCTGATTTTAATAAATTAAAAGAAGCTGAAATTAATTTAAACTTAGACAAGCAACAAAAAAAACTAGAATTAGAGTGTCAAAGATTTAAAGAAGTAGTTACTACCACCTATATAGCTGATGATATTTTCGGTTCTTTTGAATTTTCTTATCCAAAAGTTTGGTCTACTTTTGTAACAAAGGCCGTAAATTCAAATCAAAAGGGGACAATGACCTTTAGAGGGGATCCAAGCATGATAATTTTAAATGGAACCGATTATAATAATGCATATACAGCTATTAAAATTGAAGTTATTGCTCAAAAATACGTAGATTATTTATCGGGTGCTGAATATAATTTAGGCAAGCTACTTTTTACGGAATCGGATATAACCGTTTCTGGCATAAAAGGGAAAAGTTTCGTTGGCAAACCTAAAAATCGCGACGTTACAATGAAATTTATCATAGTACCAATAAGAGATAAGACCTTGTATATAGGGACCGATGATGTGGATCGTTTCTCAGACAATTTAAATAACGTAGTTGATAGCTTTAAAATCTATAAGTAAATTTATATATAAGTATATAAGCCATTAGACTTCTTTTATTAACCAAACAGAGATATAATAGTTTTTCGATATGGAAAAAAATAAGTTTATTTTACATTCAAAATATAGTCCTGAGGGAGACCAGCCGACAGCAATTAAAAAATTAGCCGCCGGTATTGATAATGGTCTTAAGCATCAAACATTACTAGGAGTAACAGGTTCTGGGAAAACTTTTACAATGGCCAAGCTTATCGAACATGTCCAAAAACCAACTTTAATTATTTCCCATAATAAGACTCTTGCCGCTCAACTTTATTCAGAATTTAAAGAATTTTTTCCTGATAATGCAGTTCACTATTTTGTATCATATTATGATTACTATCAACCCGAGGCATATATTCCAAGAACAGACACATATATCGAAAAAGATGCCGATATCAATGAAGAGATAGACCGATTGCGCAACGCTGCTACCAGCGCGCTATTGTCACGTTCGGACACCTTGATTATCGCTTCTGTTTCTTGTATCTACGGCCTGGGTAATCCTGAAGAGTATCAAAATCTTTCAGTGGCTATAAAAGTAGGGGAAGAAAGAAGTAGAGATAGGGTTTTGAGATTACTTTCGGATGTCCAATATGAAAGAAATGACAAGAGCCTAGAAAGGGGCAATTTCAGAGTTCGTGGGAGTATCCTTGATATTTTTCCTTCGTATGAAGAATTCGCATATAGAATTGAATTTGATGGAAATATTGTAGAAAATATAAAGCTAATTAACCCTCTTACTGGCGAGATTTTGAATAAATTTCAAGAAATTACAATATATCCAGCAAAGCATTTTGTTACTACCAAAGAAAGAATAGCCGAAGCATCAATAAAAATACAAAAAGAACTTGAAGAACGGGTTAAATTTTTCGAATCGGAGAATAAGTTACTCGAAGCCCAAAGAATATCACAAAGAACAAATTATGACTTAGAAATGCTGTCAGAGCTTGGCTATTGCTCGGGGATAGAAAATTATTCGAGATTACTTTCTAATCGTGAGGTGGGCAGTGAGCCGGCAACGTTAATTGACTATTTCCCTGATGACCTACTTATCTTAATAGACGAGTCACACATGACAGTTCCGCAGATTAGGGGTATGTACAATGGCGATCAGGCTCGCAAGCAAAACTTGGTGGACTTTGGTTTTCGTCTTCCGAGCGCTCTCGATAACAGACCTATGAAATTCAATGAATTTGAATCTCATATCAAACAAGCTATTTATGTGTCGGCAACACCGGCTGAATATGAACTTAGAAATAGCACAGGTGGTAAAGTCTCTACTAGTGCGGAATTTTATGAAAATAGACGAAAAGGGATCGAATACGAAGCGATTGCGGAGCAGGTTATTCGACCTACGGGGTTAATTGATCCTACTATAGAAGTACGACCAATCGAGGGACAAATAGATGATCTAATTAAAGAAATCAGAAATAATACGGCCAAAAATCACCGAACTATCATTACAACACTTACAAAAAGAATGTCTGAAGAATTGTCTCAATATTTATCAGAACTTGGTATTAAGGTGAAATATATTCATTCGGATATTCACACGCTTGAACGCCCAGAAATATTGCGGGATTTACGGCTTGGTGTTTATGATGTTATTGTCGGTATTAATCTCCTACGGGAGGGGATAGATTTGCCAGAAGTATCTTTGGTTGCTATTTTAGATGCTGATAAAGAGGGTTTTCTGCGTGGGGAGCAAGCCTTGATACAAACCATAGGACGAGCAGCAAGGCACCAAGAAGGTCGGGTAATAATGTATGCAGATAGGATGACTGGATCGATGGAACGGGCAATAGCGGAGACAGATAGAAGGCGTAAGATACAAATCGAATATAATGATAAAAACGGTATTACCCCACAATCAATCAAAAAGGCTATATCGAATTTGGTTCACTCAAAAGAAATAGAAAAAGAAGCCCCAGAATTTGATATAACTAAAGTTCCGGCCGAAGATTTAGGGCGTTTGGTTAAGGATTTGGAGAGAAAAATGGATCTAGCGGCTAAAAATCTCGAGTTTGAAAGAGCGGCAGACCTAAGAGACCAAATATCATCTATTGAGCAAATAAAAGAGAAGAATAAGATTAGTAAGCACTTAAAGAGTTTATAAATGGGCTGAGGCCAGAATGCAAGCATTCTGGCCTCATAAATCTCGCCATTGATGGGGGTACTAGTTCGCGGAAACTCTTGGAAATGCAGCATTTGCAGCAGTGATGAGGTGGTTTGCAAGAGCGCGATTGCTGCTAGAGTACTTTCTGGCAGTTTCCTGCGGCGTTGTGCCTACGAACTTGTCGCATGAGGAGCCCTTGGGTAAGTGGTTATTGCGACAGTTTGTTTGAAGTCTGTTAGCCAGAGCGTACTCCGCCGTACCTTCTTCGCAGTTGCAAAGAAAGATAGAACACAATCCAGCTTTTGTACAGATCATCCGGGCACCCCCTTTCGTGGGGTTGCTTTGAGGGATAGAACTTGACACAAAAAAAGAGAGCTATAAACACCAGCCTTGTTGGCTAGGGTTACTCTCTTTGTGTATTCGTATCACATGTCTATTATAATACAGCAAGTCAAAAATAGGAATAATTAGGCCTCTTGGGGCGCGTAAAAGCCTTGAAATATCTTGACATCCGCTGTAGAATGGAGGAGTTCTATCGCTAATTTTTGAGGTGAGGTCAAGATGTATGAAAATATTGTGATTCGTGGTGCCAGAGAGCACAATCTAAAAAACATTGATGTTACTATCCCAAGGGATAAGTTGGTTGTCATAACTGGTCTTTCTGGTTCAGGCAAGTCATCGCTCGCTTTTGACACTATTTATGCAGAAGGCCAAAGAAGATATGTAGAAAGTCTATCTAGTTATGCTAGGCAATTCTTGGGTCTAATGGAGAAGCCAGACGTAGATCAAATAGAGGGTCTATCACCGGCGATTTCAATCGACCAGAAATCAACTACTAGAAACCCACGTTCTACTGTGGGTACAGTCACTGAGATATATGATTATCTTAGATTACTATTTGCTCGTATTGGCATACCTCATTGCCCAGTATGTGGTCGCGTGATCACAAAGCAAACTATAGTTCAGATTGTTGAGCAAATTTTAAGTAAACCCAAAGATAGTAAGTTTATGATATTAGCTCCTATTATCAAGGACAAAAAAGGAGTACACAAGTACGTTTTTGATGGTCTAAAAAAAGCTGGATACGCTCGAGTGAGAGTAGATGGCAAGCTTTATGATATTGAAGAAGAGCATGGACTTGATAAAAACAAAAAACACACAATCGATGCAGTAATTGACAGACTTATGGTAGACCCAGAAATCACAAAAAGACTGACTGAGTCGGTGGAAAATGCTCTTAATCTTGGCGAGGGTGTGATGATCTTCCTCGATAGTGATACTCAAGAAGAACAAGTTTTTTCACAAAATTTTGCTTGTCCAAATTGCCATATTAGTTTACCCGAGATCACTCCTAGAAGTTTTTCGTTTAATAGCCCTCATGGTGCATGCCCAGTGTGTACTGGCCTAGGGACTAAGTTGGAAATAGATCCCTCTCTGGTAATGCCAAATCAGAAATTAACAATAGCAGAGGGTGCCATTAGGCCTTGGAGTAGGACGACCGCGAGGATGAGTTGGTACAGTAAAATCCTTGAAGAAGTAGGCAAAAAATATGATTTTTCGGTAAATGACTCAGTGGATAGCCTTAGCGATAAGGTAATTGACATTATTATGTACGGGACTGGACAAGAGAGTTTTACTGTACATTTAGGTACTAGAGTCTATGAGGCAACCTACGAAGGTGTTATCGCCAATCTCGAACGGCGTTATCATGAGACTGACTCAGATTATGTCCGTAAGGAAATTGAAAAATATATGGCGCTTCGAGTTTGTCCTAAATGTAAGGGAAAAAGGCTAAAACCTGAATTTTTAGCAGTAACCATAGATGGAAAAAATATTTATGACGTTACAAATATGTCTATTGATATAACTGCTGATTTATTTAATGAAATCAAACTAAGCGATCGCGATCTAGAAATAGCAAAGCAAATATTAAAAGAAGTGAGAGAGCGACTCGGCTTTTTAATTAATGTTGGATTGAATTATCTTACTCTTGACCGTTCGGCGAATACTTTATCCGGTGGAGAGGCGCAAAGAATCCGTCTAGCGACGCAAATCGGTTCTTCTTTAATGGGCGTTATTTATATATTAGATGAGCCATCTATCGGCTTGCACCAAAGAGATAATTTTAGGTTAATCGAAACATTAAAGAGATTAAAATCTCTTGGTAATTCTGTGATCGTCGTAGAGCATGATGAAGACACGATGAATGAAGCAGATTGGATTATCGATGTTGGTCCAGGTGCTGGTGAGCACGGCGGCGAAATAATAGCCGAAGGAACGCCAGAACAGATAAAGAAGAACAAGAATTCTCTTACCGGACAGTATTTGTCTGGCCATAAAACAATCGAAGCGCCAGAGAAAAGAAGAAAGGGTAACGGGAAAGATATTACTATAGTAGGTGCCGCCGAAAATAATCTTAAAAATGTAACAGTTTCGGTTCCATTGGGAATGTTGGTACTTGTTACGGGAGTATCTGGATCGGGTAAATCAAGCTTAATAAATGATATTTTGGCAAAAAAATTATCTCAGGTTTTTCATCACGCTCAGGAGCCAGCCGGCAAACATCTTGAAATCTTAGGACTAAAAAATCTTGATAAAGTTATTGATATAGATCAATCTCCGATCGGCCGAACTCCTAGATCAAATCCAGCGACGTATACCGGAGTATTCACAGATATACGCGATCTTTTCGCCGGTACGCCTGAGGCAAGAATAAGAGGATATAAACAAGGACGTTTTAGTTTTAATGTTAAAGGCGGTCGTTGCGAATCATGTCGAGGCGAAGGTATTTTAAAAATAGAGATGCACTTTTTGCCCGATGTCTATGTGACATGTGAAGAATGTGCCGGGAAAAGATACAATAAAGAAGCATTGGAAATCCATTATAAGGGAAAAAATATTTCTGACGTTCTTGATATGACTGTAGCTGAAGCATACGAATTTTTCCAAAACATCCCTCAAATTAAGCGCAAACTCGAAACACTTGTAGAGGTTGGCCTAGGATATATTCGCTTGGGACAGCCAGCGACTACACTTTCGGGGGGAGAGGCACAACGCGTCAAACTGGCTTCTGAACTCGCAAAAAGAGCAACTGGTAAAACTTTATATATCTTGGATGAGCCCACCACGGGTCTTCATTTCGATGATGTAAATAGACTCATGACAGTGCTAAATAAGCTAGTAGATACTGGAAATACAGTTTTGGTTATTGAGCATAATTTAGAAGTAATTAAGTGCGCAGATTGGATTATCGACCTTGGACCAGAGGGTGGCAATGCTGGTGGAGAAATCGTGGCAACAGGAACGCCTGAAAGCGTTGCTAAAAATCCTCGATCCTTCACTGGCCAATATCTTGCCAAGGTTATTAATAATAGAACCTAGTCAGAAGGGACTATCTAAGTATTTGTAGCAAGTCACACCTCGAAAGGAGTGACAATCGTGGTAATACTGAGAAACCCATCAGACTACAAAACAATGTCAACGGTTGAGCTTAGGTCGGAGAAGAGAATTCTTGAGATGATAATCTATATCGAGGATTTCTTCTATATAGACAATCTCAAGAAAACCGTGGCCGAAGGTGGCACAGAGATTATAAATGTGTTACCTCGCGGATATCTATCACGAGTGCTCATGGCATCTCGGATCGTTAAAGGCGCCAATAGCAGAGTCGATATAATCGAACTTGAGCTCGCGCGGCGGGCAGACCCTTAGGGGTCTGCCCGCTAGAAAGTAAACATTTATGAATAATAATATTATGCAAGAGAAGCTAAATAATTTACCAAAAAATCCCGGAGTCTATCTGTACCGAAATATAAAGGGCAATATTATTTACGTTGGGAAGGCAATTAATCTAAAAAATCGAGTAACTTCATATTTTCGTGGCAACCATGATATAAAAACCGTAGAACTCGTAAAAAACATTTCCGATTTTGAGTGGATCGTAGTTGGTTCAGAGATTGAGGCTTTACTACTTGAGGCAGAACTGATTAAGCGCTATAAGCCTCACTATAATATAGATTGGAAAGACGACAAAAATTATTGCTATATCAAAATAACCAAAGAGGATTATCCTCGCATTTATATAGTTCGTCAAGTTGTGGATGACAAGGCGGACTACTTGGGTCCATATATCGATGCTAATGCTGTCAGAATGAGTTTAAAGGTCTTACGAAAGGCTTTTCCTTTTTGTACCTGTACTTTGAATCCCGACTCTACTTGTCTCTATTATCATTTAAATCTCTGCCATGGTCATGGTTCAAAATATATTTCAAAAGTTGACTACCAGTCGAGTATTAGGGGATTGGTTAATTTTTTATCAGGTAAGCGCGAAGAAGTTATGAAAGATTTGAGAAGACTAATGAAGATGTATTCAAATTCCAAACAATTTGAGCTTGCAGCAGATATCAGAAACCGCATAGCAGCATTAGAGAGAATGCGCTATCAGCACGTCATAGAAGAAAAAAGAGAAGTTGAGCTCGACAAGGCGCTAATTACTTTAAAAACCGTTTTAGCATTACCTCAGCTACCAAGAAGAATCGAGTGTTATGATATCTCAAATATATTCGGACGTAATGCAGTTGGCTCGATGGTTGTATTTAAGGATGGGATACCCAGTAAGAACGATTATCGACGATTTGAGATAAAAACAGTGAAAAGGATTGATGATTATGCGATGCATCGGGAGGTGCAGAAACGTCGTTTTGCAAATCTTATTAAGGGCACAAAAGATTCGTTCAAAGAAGTACCGGATTTGGTTATTATAGATGGCGGTAAAGGCCAACTTTCGTCGGTAATGGAAATTGTAGAGCCTCTACACTTGCAAACGAAGTTTGTTGGTTTGGCGAAAAGATTGGAAGAATTAGTTGTTTTGACTTCTGATGGAAGCTTCGATACGGTTCAGCTCGAGTTAAATTCGGAAGCATATTTTCTGGTACAACGTATTCGTGACGAGGCGCATCGTTTCGCTATAACCTATCATCGGAATCTTCGATCCAAAGAACTGACAAGTTCTAGTTTAGACAATGTTCCTGGGATTGGCCCTATAACAAAAAAGAAATTAATGACAAAGTTTGGTTCACTTGATATGATAAAGGCCGCATCGGAGGAAGAGTTGTCGGGTATGTTGAGTAAAAAAGTTATACAAAAACTGAAAGAATATTTATGAAAAAAATAGTTGTAATGGGTGGGGGTACAGGACTCGCTACCTTACTTAGGGGAATCAGAGACTATCCAATTGATATTAGCGCTATAGTAACTATGACCGATGACGGTGCAAGTTCGGGAAGATTGCGAAAAGACGTCGGGATATTACCCCCTGGCGATATCCGTAAATGCATCGCAGCCCTTTCTGACGATGAGACAATGCTTACTGAACTGTTTGAGTACAGATTCAAAAAAGGTTTCGGTATCTCTGGTCATAGTGTTGGCAATCTATTAATCACGGCCTTAAAAGAAATGACGGGCAGTTTTGAATTAGCAATCGCTGAAATATCTAGTATTTTGAACATCCGTGGGAAAGTTTTGCCAGCAAGCCTTACTGATGTGGATCTCGTTGCTGATTTTGAAGATGGTCGGAAAGTAATTGGTGAATCGAAAATCACAAAATATGGATATAAACACAAAATTACTCAAATATCATTGACTAAAGCTGCTAAAATCAATCCAGAAGCACTTGAATCTATTGAAAACGCAGATGTTATTTTTGTTGGCCCAGGAAGCCTCTATACCAGTGTAATACCAAATTTCTTGCCAACAAAAATGAAAAAGACTTTTAATGACAGTACCGCCTTTAAGGTATTCGTCTGCAATGTATCAACAGAGAGGGGGGAGACAGAGGGTTTTACTGTTTCAGACCACATAGAATCGTTACGAAAACACGGAGTTGCCTGCGATGCAGTGCTAGTTAACAGCAATACCTTGGCTAGTTGTACAGGAGATGGCTATGTTTGTTCGGTCCCAAATGATAGCGAGGGAATAGACCATATATGTATATATTCGGATTTAGTAAGTGAAGAAAATCCGCTGTATCATGATCATAATAAGCTTGGGGTTGCGGCGTGGAAAATAATCTTAGGGAGTCAAAAAATTAAAAAAAACACAACCAGAAAGCCAATTGTGTTATAAAAAACTATTGTGGTTGTTTACGAAATGCTTAAAAAGTAGTAAAATGTCTTGGTATGAAAAACATTTTTGAAATAATAATAGTTGTATTCTCAATATTCGTAGTAATAGCAATATTGCTACAGCAGAAAGGCTCGGGTCTTTCAGGGGTTTTTGGCGGTTCCGACGTATCATATCTTTCGAAGCGTGGCGCTGAAAAATTTTTAGTATATTTCACAATTTTTTGTGTAATCGTGATATGCATTAGTGCTTTATCATTAATAATATTTGTCTAATGAAACTTTCTGGCCTTGGCATTAGGTTAAAATTAATGCTCAAAAAAATAGCTATAGATGTTAAGAATACCCACATCAAAGATTTGCGTAACCGCTTTTTGTCTTCACTAAAGAAAATTCCTGATATTATTCATCTAAAGAATTTAGTATTTTTTAGCGGAATACTAAGTGTTTTGGTCTTAGTTTTATTTGTTCAAAGATTTAACAGTTTAGGTAAGTACTATATTATTAAGAAGCCTGAGTATGGTTCTACATATAATCAGGGCGTCGTGGGGTTAATAGATAAAATAAACCCATTATTTATTCGCAATGAAGCAGAAAACACGGCTACAAAGCTGATATTTTCTGGTTTAACTAGGGTGGTTGATGGTAATACAATAATCCCAGATTTGGCTAAGTCATGGACTGTTTCAGAGGACGGCAAGGTTTATGATTTTATTTTGAAAAAAAATATCAGCTGGCATGACGGAGAGACATTTACTGCCGATGATGTTATATACACAATCGGGCTAATACAGAATAGCGAGACGAAAACTTCTTTATTCAATACTTGGAACGGTGTTACGACACAAAAGGTAAATGACTATGAGGTGAAATTTACCTTACCCGCACAATATCCGGATTTTTTAAATGTGGCATCTCAGGCAATGTTGCCAAAGCATTTATTAAGTTCAGTCGACCCAAAAAACATCAAGATTGCCGAATTTAACCAAGTACCTGTCGGTACAGGGCCATATAAATTTATTCGCTTTGATCAGCTGGGTTCTCAGTCAGAGGTAGTTCTCGAAAGTAACGACAATTTTGCTATAAGTAGACCTTTTATTCAGGGAATCAATCTTATTATTTATGATGACGACAAATCTCTTTATGATGGTTTGGCAAGAAGGCAAATAGACGGTGTTTTAGAGATTAATCCCGAAAGCTTCTCTGAAATAAAGAATTTCTCAAATACTAATATTAAATCAATATATTTTCCTGAAGCACAGGTTTTGTACTTAAACACAAAAAATACTATTCTTTCGGATAAATCAGTGAGAGAAGCAATTACGGCCTCTATTGATCGAACATCTTTGATAAACAAGGTTTTTGGAACCAGGGCACAAGCGCAATCCACACCGATTGGGCCGGGGCAACCAGGATATGACAGCGATGCAAGTTCGGTCAAATTTGACATCTCTAATGCTAATAAAATCTTGGATTCATTGGGCTGGGTAATGGGTCAAGATGGTAATAGATTTAAAGATGGTAAAAAATTAGAACTTAGGCTTATTTATCCAGATAATTATGAAAATTTTGAAGTCGCGTCGATTCTAAAAACTCAGCTTAGAACAATCGGAATCAACATAAGTCCTGTCGGAGTCGACCCAGGAGTACTTAGCTTTAGTTATATCAAATCTAGAAATTTTGACCTACTTCTTGTTCCACAAAACCTTGGAGTGGGCCAGGATTGGTTTAGTTTCTGGGACTCGTCTCAAATAAATTTCCCTGGACTTAATTTGAGCGGTTTCTCAGATAAAAGACTCGATAAGTTTGTTGAGCAACTTCACAAGAGTGGTGACGCTACATATCGTGCAGAAAGATTTAAGCAAGCCCAAGCAGTGATATTAGAACAGAACCCAGTCGTTTACCTTTATCGGAGAGAACATCTGTCAGCTATTGCCGATAAGGTTAAGGGTTACGAACAATCAAAATATGGCACTTCGCTGGATATTTTAAATAATATTTATGCATGGTATATAAACACTAAAGATACTTATTAGTTTTATTGACCCAAGTAGGATAATCGAGTATAATATTACAGCATTTCAAGTGCAGACTTGGCTTCTGCGGACGTGGCGGAATTGGTATACGCGCTAGCATGAGGGGCTAGTGATCGCAAGGTCTTGGAGGTTCAAGTCCTCTCGTCCGCACCAAGGGCGCCTAGCTCAGTTGGTTAGAGCATCTCGTTTACACCGAGAGGGTCAGAGGTTCGAATCCTCTGGCGCCCACCATTCGACTCGCTAACTCGCTCATGGCTTACAGCCATAGAGTTTGAGGGGAGAATGTCCTGAGTGAGGTTGTAAAACCGAATCGAATGGACAAAAGTAAATATTATTTGTGGCTCGGTAGCTCAGTTGGTAGAGCAGAGGACTGAAAATCCTTGTGTCGCCGGTTCGAACCCGGCCTGAGCCACCACTTAAATAAGAGAATAATTTTCATCGTTGGTTTGAAAGTTTTACGAGCGAGAGTAGCTTAGCGGTAGAGCGCAACCTTGCCAAGGTTGAGGTCGCGGGTTCGATCCCCGTCTCTCGCTCCATTAATATTATTTAGGGCCTGATGGCGGAGTGGTTACGCAGCGGTCTGCAAAACCGCGTACCCCGGTTCAATTCCGGGTCAGGCCTCCAGCCCGGGTGGCGGAATTGGTATACGCGACGGACTTAAAATCCGTTGGCTTCGGTCTTGCGGGTTCAAGTCCCGCCTCGGGCACCAAGAAAAGCTTCGAATATTATCGAGGCTTTTCTTTTATAAAATATATAGTGATTTATTTTATAAAATTAGTGTATAATATCCTCATGACAAAAAAAGCTAAAGAATCTCTTTCGAGCGAATTCAAGGAAGAAATAAAAAAATCTCGTAGCGGGTTAAACGGAGTATTTAATGTAATTATCGCAATATTAACAATTATATTAATTTTCGGTACAGTCGGAATGGCTGCCTATCAGATGTTGTATAAATCAACTAATGTTGAGAATAAAACCGTAGAAGAAAAAATCGAATCCCGCCCCAAAGAGGAGGCGGTAGTCGCGACAACAACACCAGTGCCGACATCAACACCAGTACCCGTAGTTGCTACTCCGGAGCCAACAGCTGAACCTGTGGTATCAAAAAGTGGCGAATACACTGTTGCCGCTGGAGATGTTTTGGGAACAATAGCCAGTAAATACAATACCACGGTTGCAAAACTAAAGGAGCTTAATAGCATTACAGATGAGAATTCCTTGCAAATAGGCGATATAATAAAAGTACCATAATAATATAAATATTAATTTAGGAGGTAACATGAGTGTTTGGTTAATAGTCATAATAGTCATCGCGGCGGTGATACTTTTCGTTATAGTAACTTACAACGGACTTATTACGTTGAAAAATAGAGTCCAAGAAGCAGCCAGTGATATTGATGTCCAATTGAAGCGACGCTTTGAGCTTATCCCAAATTTAGTAAACACAGTAAAGGGGTATGCCAAACACGAGACTGAGCTTTTCGAAAAAGTAACTAAAGAACGAGCTAGTATGGCGAACGGCTCTACTGCTGATAAAATAAATTCTAGTAATCAGCTTTCCGAAACATTAAAATCTCTTTTTGCTGTAGCAGAAGCATACCCTGACTTAAAGGCTAATCAGAATTTTCTTCAGATGCAGGCCGATCTTACAGATACACAAGATAAAATAATGGCCTCACAAAGATTTTATAATGCAAACGTGCGAGATTTTAACACAAAACTCCAGGTGTTTCCTACAAATATCTATGGTAAACAGCTAGGGTTTACACAATTTGAATTCATTGAGGCTGCAGATGCAGAAAAACAAAATGTTAAAGTTGAATTTTAGTTATTTACCTTAAAACCCTTAATGGCAACTACTTATACTCACATTACAGAGAATAAAACAAAGACATTTATAATTGTCTTGTTTTTCCTTTTCTTAATTATGGGGGTTGGTTACATAATGGCTTTGTCTTTCGATATTTATTGGCTTTTCCCCGCGGCGGTAGTGATCGCATCAGCCCAAGCCATTATTTCTTATTGGTGGAGCGACAAGATTGCTCTCGCCATTTCCGGCGCAAAAAAAGTAGAAAAAATAAATGAGCCAGAGCTATATAAACTTGTGGAAAATCTTTCTATCGCATCTGGACTCCCAATCCCTGGGGTGTATGTTATTGAAGATATGGCCCCAAACGCTTTTGCTACAGGTAGAAATCCCGAGCATTCAGCCATTGCCGTTACAAGGGGTTTATTAACTAAGCTTAGCAAGCCTCAACTTGAAGGGGTTCTAGCGCATGAATTTTCGCATATCGGTAACGACGATATTTTGCTGCAAACAGTTTTGGTTGTTTTAGTTGGTGTCGTTGTAATGATTTCAGATTGGTTCTTGAGAATTTCCTTTAGCAACGGAATAGATAATGATAATAGTGATTCTTCACAAGCGCATCTTATTTTTATGGCCGCTGGTATTGTCCTTGCATTATTATCTCCTCTTTTTGCGACACTTATTCAATTAGCAGTTTCAAGACAGCGAGAATACCTCGCTGATGCTAGTGGGGCACTGTTAACTAGAAACCCAGAGGGTTTAGCGACAGCGCTTGAGGCTATTTCCGCTGATTCTGTACCTCTTTCACATGCGAATAAAGCAACTGCACATATGTATATTGCTAATCCTATGGCAGATCATAAAGGTTCTGCTAGAGGCTGGTTCGCCGGTATGTTTAGTACACACCCTCCTACTGAAGAACGCGTTAAAGAACTGAGAGAAATGGCGATGTAGACAATCTCCGCCTCATATATAATAAAAGGTCCATAATAGGGCCTTTTTTGGTATAATATATATATGAAAAGTTTATCCATTGCTGAAGCAAATAAAAGAGCAGAAAAACTCAGAACTGAGCTCGATAAAATTCGATATGATTATCATGTTCTAGATACGGAAAGTGTCTCGGAATCCGTAAAATCTTCTTTGATGCACGAGCTTTCATTGTTAGAAGACGAATTTCCTGAGTTAATTACACCTGAATCGCCGACACAAAGGATTGCCGGAGAGCCGTTGCCAGGCTTTAAGAAAGTAGTTCATAGCATACCTGGGAATTCGCTTAATGATGTTTTTAATGAATCAGAAATATCTTCCTGGGAAAAAAGAATCAAATCAATTGCTGAGAGCGACGAGATTTTTGAAGGAAAAATAAATTATTTCGCTGAGTTGAAAATAGATGGTTTATCGGTTTATCTAGTTTACAAAGATGGGCTTCTGCAAACAGCGGCTACTAGAGGTAATGGAAAAATAGGGGAAGATGTGACGGCCAACATCAAAACCATCGAGGCAATTCCCCTTAGGCTGCGTCTCGACACAAAGGAATTGTTAGACATTACAAATAATGGAAATATTGAAGTCAGGGGCGAAGTATTTATGACTCACAAAGAGCTAGAGAGAATAAACAAACAACGCGAAACAAATGGCGAAGCGGTTTACGCAAACCCACGAAATCTAGCAGCTGGGACTTTGAGGCAGTTGGATCCCAAAGTAGTAGCTGGTAGAAAGCTTGAATTCGCAGTTTGGGCTGTTTTTGACTCCAAGGCCAAAACACATGAAGAGGAACATTCATTAGCAAAAAAACTAGGCTTTAAGGTCGAAGAACATTCGAAACAATGCAAAGATATATCTGAGGTTGTTGAATTTATAGAAAAATGGGATAAACCAAGACATGTTTTGCCTTATCAAACAGACGGTATGGTTATAAATGTAAATAATTCAAAAATATTTTCACGACTTGGGATGGTAGGTAAGGCTCCCAGAGGGGCGGTAGCTTATAAATATTCGGCAGAACAAGGCACCACGAAGATTCTTGAAATTCGAGTAAATGTAGGCAGAACCGGGGCGATTACACCATTTGCTGTCATGGAGCCAGTGAAGCTTGCTGGGACTACTGTTACAAGAGCAACTCTTCATAATGCAGACGAAATAGATCGTAAGGATATACGACTGGGGGATACGGTAATAGTACAAAAGGCTGGAGATATCATTCCCGAAGTAGTTCGAAGTCTCCCTGAACTTAGAGACGGTAAGGAAAAAAAATTCGTTATGCCAACAAAATGTCCGATTTGCGGTGGTCCAGTATCAAAGCCCGAGGGCGAAGCCGTGGCAAGATGTATTTCTACTGATTGTTTTGCGATCGAAAAAGAAAGAATAATACATTTTGTTTCTAGAGACGCTTTTAATATTGAAGGTTTGGGAGAAAAAATAGTTGAGCAGTTAATAATCGAAGGAATTATTGCAGACGCTGCCGATTTGTTTGTATTAGAAAAGGGTGACCTCGAGCCCCTAGAGAGATTTGCGGATAAAAGTGCTAGTAATCTAGTAGCTTCGATATCTGATCACAAGAGAATACCTCTAAATAGGCTAATATATGCACTTGGGATACGCTTTGTCGGTGCCATAACGGCTAACGATCTAGCTAATTATTTTGATAACTTGGACCAAATAGCAAAAGCAACAAAAGATGAGCTTACGTCGATTGAGGGTATCGGAGAAGTCGCTTCTGAGAGTATTGAGAGTTGGTTCAAAGACAATAAAAACAAGAAATTGATTGCCAAGTTGATTGAATCTGGGGTTGATTTTGAAAAAAAACGAAGTGTATCCGATAAACTTAAAGGTATGACGTTTGTAATAACCGGTAGTCTAGAGTCAATAAGTCGAGATGTGGCAGAACAAAAAATCAGAGAACTCGGCGGAAAAGCCACCAGCTCAGTATCTGCGAATACCTCTTATTTAGTTATTGGCGAGAAGCCAGGCTCAAAGCTGGCGAAAGCAGAGCAGTTCGGAGTAAAAATAATTTCTGAATCGGAGTTTCTAGCTTTAATTAACCAATAAATCGGTCTAGAATATCGGTAATTATATCTTCGTGGAGACCGAAATGTTCCGCAAAGCTATATATTGTGTAGCTATTTTTGTCTCCAGGTACCACCTCTCTTGAAATTTCAGCCTTGTCGATGAGTGCTAATAAATCATTTGCGCTTATGCCCCTGTATGAGAAACCTTCAGGATTCTCAGGGTGAGAATCTGCATAAGAAACATACGCAAGCCGTATTGTTGTGGCCGCCTCTTTTTTTAGTATATTAACTAGTGGCGTAAAGTATTTTTCTATTTTAAGTTCAGCTGCATTATCTTTTTTTGATAATTCAAACTTTTCCGTCTGGTTATTACCTGTTGAGTCGCTGTTGTTTTCTGGTCCCATATTCTTCCATAATTTATACTTAAATGTTATACTGATTTGGTAATTTAGGCAAATAAATGAATCAAATAACAACAAAGGAAGTTTCTAATCTGGCTATCTTGGCTAGGGTGGGGCTGACATCAGAAGAGGAAGTGGCGCTGGCTTCACAGATGACCGATATCCTAGAGTTTGCTTCAGAGCTTGAGAAAGTGAACACAGACGGAGTATTACCGACTAGCCAGGTTTCAGGACTAACTAGTGTATTTCGAGAAGATAAAGCAGTTGATTCCATATTTTCTAGGGATGAGCTACTTTCAAATACACCGGAGGTAGAGTCAAGCTCGATTAAGGTGAAAAAGGTATTATAGGAGTGAAAAAGATTCTTTCTAACAAATTATTAAAAAGGCTTATTATTTTCGGATTAATCTGGGGGCTGATATCTTGTTTTTTTATTGGATTATTTGAATTTTATAGCTATCAAAACATTTTTGTTTCATATCTAAGTTATACTGTATTCCTTCCAGCAAAAATTGTAACCCTATTATTACCAATTAGAAACACTTTGTTGGAGGTATATCAGCAATTCAGTTTTCAAAATTTAATAAATATCGAAACCGCTGGTTCCGGCTTTGGCATGATAGTAGTACTAGGCTTAGTATGGATCATTAGATACATTCTCATTTGCGTTTTTTTCGTGGGAATTATTCTTGGCGAAATATTACTAGCCCTGCTAATTTCTGTGTTGTTTTCTACAGCCCTGTATCCGTTTTTGCTTAATAGAGGATTTAAACATGTCATTAATTAGTATTTCAGAATTGAATAAAAAATTTACACAAAAGCCTGATTCTATTTTAGATAACATGCAAAAAGCCCTTATTAGAATTGACGAAGCTGAGGACGAAGTAAATGCGCTAGTAACAGTAGCCGCTAAGGAGGCAATTGTAGATGCAAAAACTTCTGTGGAAAGATACGCTTCTAAAAAACCATTAAGCGCTATTGACGGCATCGTAGTTACAATAAAAGACGTTTTTTGTACAGATGGGATTCGTACAACTGCTTCTAGCAAAATGCTTGAGGAATTTGTTCCGGTTTATGATGCAACCGTGGTAAGTAAGCTTAAAGAAGCGGGTGCTATCATGGTCGGGAAAAATAATTGTGACGCCTGGGCACATGGTGCCAGTACTGAAAATTCTGACTATGGTGTTACTAAAAATCCTTGGGATTTAACTCGGGTTTCTGGAGGTTCTTCCGGAGGTTCTGCAGCAGCTGTGGCACTAGGGGAATGTGATTTTTCTATTGGTTCTGATACTGGTGGTTCCATTCGTCAACCTGCCGGATTTTGCGGTGTCGTCGGCCTTAAACCGACATATGGACGAGTTTCTCGCTATGGTCTTATTGCAATGGCATCTTCCTTGGACTGTGTTGGACCCTTGGCAAAAAGTACCGTAGATGTAGCACAGATTTTAGAAGTTATTGCTGGACATGATGAAAAAGATTCTACGTCAGTAAATATTCCTGTACCAAAATACACTGAACTGATAGACAAGCCATTGAGAGGTAAGAAAATCGGTTGGGCGAAAGAATATTTTGATGTTGCCTTAAATAAGGAAATAAAATCAGCAATCGAGAATGCAAGAGACGAATTTATAGCGCTGGGTGCTGAAATTGTGGATATTAGTCTTCCAAATATAAAGTATGGAGTTCCTGTTTATTATATAATTCAACCAGCCGAAGTTAGCTCAAATCTTGGTAGATACGATGGAATAAAATATGGGTACAGTACTGAGAACAGTGAAAACTTGATAGACCATTATTTTAAATCGAGAGATGAGGGTTTCGGCGCTGAAGCAAAAAGACGAATAATGCTCGGAACTTTCGTCCTATCAGCCGGCTATTATGATGCTTATTACAACAAGGCAATGAAGGTTCGCACTCTTATCAAACAAGATTTTGAAAAAGCTTTTGAAAATGTAGATATTATTCTTTCGCCTGTTTCACCGACAACTGCATTTAAAATAGGGGAGAAAACAGCCGATCCGATGGAAATGTATTTAGCAGACGTCTATACAGCGGCAATAAATCTATCTGGCAATCCCGCCTTGTCACTACCTTGTGGTTTTGATTCGAACAAATTGCCTATAGGGATGCAGATTATTGGGAAACATTTTGACGAAAGCTTGGTTTTAAATTTTGGTAATATGTATGAAAAAAAGACAGAAAAAGATGATTGGAGAGGCTACAAAACTGTAGTATAAGGAGAAAAAATGGGTAAAAATCAAAAATTAAAAGAACAAAGAAAGATCGATAAGGTTAGAAAACAGCTTACGAAAGAAAAAAAGCTGAAGCTAAGCGGTCTTGTCTTTCTTGGAATTATTCTCGGTATAATCGTTGGAACGGGCGTATATTTTGGTACCTTGGGTTTGAAAAATTGGTTCGGTTCAAATAATAGCAACAAGACTAAGCAGGTGGACAGCTCAAAATTAAAAACTTATAAAAAAGGAGAACATGTGTATACACAAGCACCAGATATGCAAATAGACACGAGTAAAAATTATGTCGCAAAATTTGAAACAATTAACGGTAATTTCGAAGTTGCTTTGAATGCCAAGGACGCTCCCAAGACTACAAATAATTTCGTAGTTCTTGCAAAGGATGGTTTCTATGACGGTTTGACTTTCCATAGAATAGTCAAAGACTTTATGATTCAGGGCGGTGACCCGGATGGTACTGGTTCGGGAGGACCTGGCTACAAGTTTGATGACGAAAAATTCTCTGGTGACTACACTGTTGGGACAATCGCGATGGCAAATTCTGGCAAAAATACAAATGGTTCACAATTCTTTATTATGACAGGTGACTATTCTGGCGGAAAACTTCCTAAAGATTATATAATTTTTGGAAAAGTTACATCTGGTCTTGACGTTGTTACAAAGATTGGATCAACAGAAACTAAAGCTGGCTCTGGCGGAGAAAACTCTACACCAGTTAGTAAGGTTACGATTAATAAGGTAACAATCGAGGAAAAGTGAGTCTACTTACAGGATTATTCGGATTATTAGTCGTCGTGATATTGGTTGTTTCGATACCAGTATTTTTCGGCGGTTTTGGAAGAAAAGACAAAAATAAAACGTCTAAGAATGGTGATGGTCACGGCATAGACAAACAATTTGTTAGAAATAAATGGTTGGAAATAAACAAGATATTTCGACTCGGTGGTGGTAGTAATCTAAAATCTAGTGTGATGGAAGCAGATAAATTGGTTGATTATGTCTTGGTCGGAAAAAAAATTAGTGGTAATACGATGGGCGAACGGTTAAAATCGGCAAAAAAATACTTCCCGAATCAGGCAGATTATAATGATCTCTGGTTCGCACACAAAGTAAGGAATAATATTGCTCACGAAGCAACACATCAGCTTGGTGTCGGAGAAGCAAAAAGAGCGATGGAATATTTTGAGAAATCTTTAAAAAAACTGGGAGCACTATGAATAAAAAACTATTCAAATCGATAGGCATCTTACTCGGTTCGTCGGTGGCCGTAACTGTGTTGACAGCATTGGTTCTTGGATTCCCATATGCGTATCTAAAAGAATATTATGGAGTAGTATGTATCGTGGCACCCTGCCCGGAGCCTTATCTGATTTTTGGATATCAATTTGTTGGCGCATATTTCTTGAGAGACTTATGTATTTGGTTTGTTTTTATCGCCTTTATTGTTTTTTTATATAATTACCTAAAAACGAAGAACGTGCTGTGGAGAAAAGTTAAATGAATAAATATGAAGTGGTTATTGGTTTAGAAGTCCATGCTCAGCTGAAAACAAAGAGTAAGATGTTTTGTACTTGTAACAATATGTCAGTTGACGCAGAACCGAATACAAATGTCTGTCCAGTTTGCCTGGGAATGCCAGGGATGTTGCCAGTCGCCAACAAAAAGGCACTAGAGTGGACATATCTACTAGGGATGGCTCTGGGTTCGAAAATACCAAATGAATTTAACTTTGAACGTAAAAACTATTTCTATCCAGACCTACCAAAAGCATATCAGATTACTTCAAGCTCAGTTCCTCCAGTGATTGGTGGGACGCTAGATATTGAGATTGATGGAAACATTCGCACTATAAGGATTCACCATGTGCATCTAGAAGAAGATGCAGGAAAGCTGACCCACCCAAGCGTCGGGGGTTATAGTTTGGTAGATTTGAACAGAGCGGGAACACCTCTGATGGAAGTAGTGACAGAGCCAGTTATGAGAAGTCCTTTAGAGGCTAGAATATTTATGCAAGATTTTCGAAGTATTCTGAGGTATCTTGGTGTTTCTGATGCCAATATGGAACAGGGAAATCTGCGCTGTGACGCAAATATCAGCCTGCGACCCATTGGTCAAAAAGAGTATGGAACTAAAGTAGAAATAAAGAATATGAATTCATTCAGAATGATAGAACGTGCGATGGACTATGAGGTTATTCGTCAAACAGAAATGCTTGAAGGTGGCGAAAAGATTGTTCAGGAAACAAGGGGCTGGGACGAAGCAAAAGGGAAAACTACAGGGCAAAGGAGTAAGGAAGAGGCAAATGATTATCGTTATTTCCCCGAACCAGATTTGCCACCAATAAATTTATCTAAAACATCAGAAATCGACCTTGCTGAAATAAAATCTTGGTTACCGGAACTTCCGAAACAAAAGAAAGATAGATTTGTATCCGAATATGGATTATCAGAAAAAGACGCTTTCCAACTAACACATGATTTTGATATGGCTAGATACTTTGAGCAAATTATCGAGCAGTTTGATGAAGTCGCTGGTGAGACTGAGCAGAAAAAATCTAAAGCTAAGAAAGTTTCAAATTGGATTAATTCAGAGCTCGTCGCTAGATTAAATACAGAATCTATTGCCGATGTAAAAATAACACCTGAAAATTTTGCTCAAATGATCGAAATGATTGAAAGCGGTGAGATCAGTGGTAAGATGGCAAAAGAAATATTCACTGAGATGTTCGCTAGTGGTAAGAGCCCGGCCGATTTGGCAAAAGAACTTGGAGTTTCTCAAATAAGTGATACTGGAGAACTTAGTAAAATAATCGAAGAAGTATTAACGAAAAACGAGAAATCTGTTAATGATTATAAGGCAGGCAAACAACAGGCTTTTGGATTCCTCGTAGGTCAGGTGATGGCTGCGACAAAAGGACAAGCGAATCCGAAGGTTGTGAATGAAATTTTAAGTACAAAATTAGAAAAGGGAAAGGAGTAAGTATGGTACCACCTGGAGAAGGAACAGCGGTTATTAAGGGTTTTTCTGACATCCCATCTGACTTTAAGGAAAAAATGGCTATAGCTGAAAGGAAAAATGTTAGCGAAAGAATACTAAAACTAACCGATGGTGATATTATTGAAAATTTACCACAGGCTACTTTTGAAAATCTTACGGATAGCCCGGATGTTAAAAATTCGGGTATCGAGTCATTTAACATAAGCACTTATAATGGTCAGGATAACAAGGTTGCTGGAGTTAGGGTTTTTTTATATTTTGACAAGGATAACTATCGCGATTATATTAGTTTTGATATTAACAAAGAGGGCATTGTAGGAGAAACCTATAACCAAACTATTCCTGACAGGATTTCTCAAAAAATTGGCGGAAAAAGAGCAATTGATTTTGCAAAAGTTATCACATCTGAGCTTGAAAGATTAAAGGGAGATGAGACGACTTACTCACAGAAATCCATTGTCGACTTATTGCCCGAGTCGGACGAGACAGAGATAGGTCCAGGCAAAGATAAATTACCTGGCGGTGATCCCTACCGCGACGTACGTCGTGAAGTAATGCTGAAAATGCTTCAAATTAAAAAACTCGCAGTTTTTAATATAGAGGGGACTCCGATAAGAGGAGGACGCGGTTACTATCAATGTTTAATATGTGATTATGGGTTATTTCTGGATAATCTATATACAAAAAACGCAGCTTTTAAAATAGATATTAGAGAAAGCTCATATATAAATGAACAAGAATGGGTCAAAGATGTCGCTGATCTAAGAAGAACACTGACCCCCGAATCAAGTGAATCACAAAAAGATGAAATTATGCATAGATTTCAGGTCAAGTACACAGCCCCATTGTTTATGAGGTCGAAATCAAGAGATGCTTTAAAGCAAAATGAAAATGCTGAAAAAATCGAGCATAGAGGTGACTGGGAAGATAAAGTTATTAATACAATAACTAATCTTACAATACGAGCTGAATAAAAGAAAAGGGCGGCCCGCGTGGGCCGCCCTGCTACTTCGCCACATAGTTGGTGGTTTTAGTAGATCGGAAGATCGTCTAGCTTACCATCTATCTTGTCTCCACGTGCGGTGAAGAGGCGATTGACGGTAGCCGAAAGTGCAACGATTGCCTGTTCGGTGTTATCACCGAAGAGTGTCAATAGTGCCTTTGTGAGCTTCTCCCTTGTATCGAGGATGTCTTGGGACTTGATGATCATTTCGGCGATTAGCCGAGTCTCATCAGCCTCTAAAGCTGGATGAGCCGGTGCCAAAAAGTCGGACGTAGCGGACTTTAGGCAATTTAGCCAAACTCGAGAAACCTCAGATTCCCTAGTGGCATTGCCCTGGCTCTTCTCGACGATTTCGTAGGTGATTCCATTTGCATGAATCTTGCCGTCGTCTTCTATCTCGCCAAGCCAATAACGGAAGGCGAGTTTACCTGAGCCTCGTCCGAACATGATGCTGCCGTTCTCACTGTTGAGTACCGGCAACATCTTAGTGACAACACCTGTATCTTCTCTCCTTAGTCTAAGTGCGTCACCCGCGATGATTTCACCGACAGTTTCTTGAGTGTTTTGCGAGAAAAGATTTTCTCCTCGCATGGGCTCAAAATACTCCCTTTCCACATCAACTCCCTTGTAGGTGCGAAATGGACAGATTGTCCAAGTTGCGTTATTATATAACATAAATGATTAAAAAGCAATACTAAATCTTATATTTAACTGCTTTTTCGTGTATAATAACCAATATAAATTATTGAATTGGAGATAAAATAATGGATATTATTACAGACTATTTACATACGATACTTAGTTTTATTAAAATATTACCAGCTCTGGCGATCGGTTTCATATTCGGTTGGCTAGTAATAAAGATAATTATCTTTGTGATACGACATACAATTAAGTTTGCAAAGGTACCAAAAGACATCCAGGGACTAATAATTACTATGACAAAATTGGCATTATGGGTATTCTTAGTAATAATTATTTCTGGGGCTGCCGGGCTCGGTAATCTGGCAATCGCAATTTCTGGTTCTGCCGCGGTCGCTGCTTTTTTTCTTTCTGCTAGTATTGGTCCACTGCTTTCAAACATATTTGCTGGACTTTTCCTGGCTGGTGACCCAGATATCAAGGTGGGGATGAGAGTGATTACCAACGACGGCAAGACAAAAGGCATAATAAAGGGCATTGATATGAGAAAAGTCCGTATAGAAGGTGATGATGGCCATATTCATGTAGTACCAAATTCTGCAGTTGAAAATACAGAATGGATTGTTTTAGAAAGAAAAGTCGAGAAAAAGAAATGAAAGCAATAGGACGAAAGCCGGAAGACCTCTGGGAAGAAGTAGACAGAGCTATTTCCGAGCATACGACTAGTGGATACAAAATGGCATGTATCGAAGCAGAGAAAGTTTTTTATTATAAACTTAAAGAAAAGGGTTATCCTACAAAAAATATTAAACAGATATTAGCACTTTTTGGCTGGAAACTATCCGATAAGGATGCGCTAAAAAAGGCTTTAGAAAAGACAAATCTTATCAAGACCAGTTTTGACTATACTCTTTCTAGCTTTGAGGCAGAGGATATCGTAAAATCATTCCAGTCCGCTGTGGCAGATTTTACTAATGCTCGCGCACTTTCTTGGCAAAGAAAAATAACTTTGTTTTGGGATAATTATATTTCTATTCGTTCTTCCTTTGCGAAAATGTTTCTACTGGGAGTGTTTATATTTTTCTTATTAGTTGAATATTTAGCTTCCCCAAATTTTGGTGGACCAAAAGTAGTGAAATTCTTGGTCGCTATTGCTAATTTTATTTTCAGCTGGTTTATTCTTTTGTTAGGCATCGGTGCAGTTATCGGTATATTGGTGTTTTTGTTAATCACGTTTTTTGAGAAAAATAGAACTAAAATTAAGGAAATTAAATGATTCATTTTATTACGGGTAACCAAAATAAACTCAAGGAAGTCCGGGCGATTTTAGGTGAAGGTAAGGTAGAACATCTTGATATCGACCTTCCTGAGATTCAAGAAATAGACGCAAAGAAAATTTTACAGGCGAAACTGCTAGAGGCTAGGAAACATCATAAGGGTGAGTTAATTGTTGAGGACACCTCTTTTTATCTTGAGTGTTTGAGCTGGTCATTGCCAGGGCCACTTATCAAGTGGTTTATGAAGAGTCTTGGCATTGAAGGTATTGCAGAAATAGCCGCAAAGTACGGTGTTCATGGGGCTACTGTGACTAATCTACTTGGCTATATGGATATAGAGGGCAATATAGAATATTTTATAGGCAGCGTACATGGAAGTGCTGTCTATCCACGAGGAGAACGAAGCTTCGGGTGGGACCCAATATTCCAACCAAATGGTTATATTAAAACTTTTGCAGAGCTTAGTGATGAAGAAAAGAATGAAATAAGCCATCGTAAAATCGCTTTGGAAAAACTAAAAATCCACCTAGATTCAAAAAAATAATTTAAAAACACTATTTCCGATATAAATCAATATTGTTAATCATTTTCGTAGGGGCTAAAATAGGTATATCGAGGTGGAACTTTACAAAAAAAGGCCTATTTTGATGTTTATTTACAGGTCTTTTTTGTATTAAAGGGGGAAATTTGTCCAATTCTGAATTAAAATTCGTTCACTTGCATGTGCATACTCATTATTCTCTTTTGGATGGCATGGGCAAGATTCCTGACTATTTGGATAGGGCAAAAGAGCTCGGGATGACATCGATGGCGATTACAGATCATGGTGTTATGTACGGAGCAATCGAATTTTATAAAGAAGCAATAAAAAGAGGCATCAAGCCGATTATAGGGTGCGAGTGTTATGTTGCTCCTCGTTCTTTAGAACAAAAAGAAGGCAAGATTGATACTAGGCCAAATCACCTTGTTTTACTCGCGAAGAATAAGGTCGGTTATCAAAATCTCATGAAACTGGTCACGATAGCTCACTTAGAGGGCTATTATTACAAACCAAGAATAGATAAAAAATTATTGAAAAAACATTCAGAAGGCCTAGTGGCCTTATCGGCATGCTTGCACGGAGTTGTTGCCGAAAAGATTGTTGCAGGAAACTATGACAAGGCTAAAGAAGTCGCTCTTGAATATGAGGCAATATTTGGTAAAGATAATTTTTATCTCGAACTCCAAGATCATCCTAGTATTCCAGAACAAAAAATTGCTAATGAAGGTCTGAAGAAAATTGCAAAAGAGACGGGGATAGGCCTCGTAGTTACTAACGATATTCACTATGTGAATAAAGATGATGCCGAGGCGCAGGATATATTGCTATGTGTTCAGATGGGCAAAATTGTTTCCGATGAAGATAGAATGAAGATGACTGCAGACAATAGTATGCGGACTTATGAAGATCTTTCGAAGTCATTTGCGGACGTTCCTGAGGCATTTGAAAATACATTAAAAATCGCTGACATGTGTAATCTCGAAATCGAGCTCGGTGGGATGTTGATACCTGACTACCCCTTGCCAGATGGTTTCACCCCAGAAACCTATCTGTTAAAACTTGTTGATGAGGGTATTGCTCGCCGTTATCCAGAGCGGACCCCAGAATTAGAGGATAGACTCAAATATGAGCTTTCTACAATCGAGAAAATGGAATATGCTGGATACTTTCTGATCGTTCAGGATTATGTTAACTGGGCTAAGAATCGGGGCATAGTAGTTGGGCCTGGACGAGGTTCTGCGGCGGGGTCTGTGGTTGCTTATGCGCTCGGTATCGTTGATCTAGAACCGATGCAATATGACCTCCTTTTTGAAAGATTCTTGAATCCTGACCGTATATCGATGCCCGATGTCGATATGGATTTTGCCGACGATAGAAGACATGAAGTTATAACTTATGTGACAGAAAAATATGGTCAAGACAAAGTGGCTCAGATAATTACATTTGGTACAATGAAGGCTCGCAATGCGATCAGGGATGTTGGAAGAGCTCTGGGTATGGTTTATGGTGTAGTGGACTCAGTCGCCAAGATGGTGCCGGAAGTTCTTAATATTAGATTGAAAGATGCCATAGAGACTGGTCCAGAGCTGAAAGCAGCTTACAACGTAGACCCAGAGGTAAAGCATTTAATAGACCTCGCCATGAAGCTTGAGGGAGTCGCTAGACACTCTTCTACTCACGCTTGTGCTGTGGTGATATCACGAGACCCACTGGTAGAATATGCACCGTTACAAAAGGCGACTAAGGGAGATATTGCGATTAATACGCAGTACGAGATGCACGCGATTGAAGACCTTGGGCTCCTTAAAATGGATTTTCTGGGGCTTTCAAACCTTACAGTAATTAAAAATACTATGAGAATAGTAAAAAAAGTATATGGCGAAGAAGTAGACTTGTATAAGTTACCGATAGATGATGCCAAAACATTTAAACTTTTGTCAAAAGGCGAAACAACTGGAGTTTTCCAGCTTGAATCAGCGGGGATGAAAAGATATATCAAGGAACTGAAGCCAACTGTCTTTGAAGATATAATCGCTATGGTGGCGTTATACCGCCCAGGTCCAATGGAGAATATACCCGAGTTTATTGCCAGAAAACATGGCAGAAAAGCAATCAAATATCAACATCCTTCGATGGAGTCAGCGCTAAAAAATACTTATGGAATTACTGTTTACCAAGAACAGGTGATGCAGATATCTAAGGATTTGGCTGGCTTTACTGGTGGCCAGGCAGATACATTAAGAAAAGCAATTGGCAAGAAGCTTTCCGATCTATTGAAACAAATGAGAGGTCAGTTTGTTGAGGGTGCCAAGAATACACACAATATCCCCGAAAAGCTCGCTAATCAAATTTTTGATGGCTGGGAAGCTTTTGCTGCATATGCATTTAATAAATCACACGCAGCTTGTTACGCTTTAATATCATATTGGACAGCATACCTCAAGGCTCATTATCCAGCAGCTTTTATGGCCGCCCTGATGACTTCTGATTATGGGAACATGGATCGCATCACTATCGAAATAGATGAATGTCAGCGGATGAAAATAGAAGTACTACCTCCTGATGTAAATGAGTCTTTCGCCGAGTTTGGTGTCGTAAAAGAGACAGGGAAGATTAGGTTTGGTTTACAGGCTATAAAGAATGTCGGATTGGGTCCGATAGAGGCTATTATAGCTGCACGCGAAGAAGGTGGTAAGTTTGTCTCTATTGAAGATTTTGCACGTAGGGTGCACACCTCTGAAGTTAATAAGAAAATGTTAGATTCACTTATCAAGTCTGGCGCCATGGATTCTCTGGGTGAAAGGGGAATTTTGTTAGAAAATATGGAAAGAATATTGATGTTTTCCACAAAATCTCAGGGGCACGCTGCAAATGGGCAGATAGACCTTTTTGGTGGTCAGGGGATAGAAATGCCGCCCTTAAAACTCGAAGAAGCATCAAAGAAATTAACTACAAGAGAAAAATTAGCTTGGGAAAAAGAACTTTTAGGAATATATCTTTCGGAACATCCGATAAATGAATACAAGGAATTGCTATTGAAGAATAATGTCACCCCAATAGTAAATTTAACAGAAGAAATGAGTAATCAGGTTATTAAAATTGGTGGAATTATAGTCACTTTACAAAAAATACAAACCAGAAATAATCAAACTATGTATTTCGCTGGCATTGAAGATGACACAGCAAAAACAGAGCTGATTGTATTTCCAAAAATAGTAGAAGAAGACGCAACTTTCTGGTCAGTCGGCAAAGCAATTTTAGTAAAAGGAAAGGTAAGTACAAAAGACAATCAAATAAAGGTAATAGTAGATAAAGCTGTTGTAATGGAGGGAAACATGATAGACGAAGATGTGAAGGTGGTTGATCCGCTGATAAGCCAATCAGTACAAAAAGATAAAGACGGGAATATTAGTATTTATATACCAAGAGGAACGACGACGGAAGCACTAAACGACATAAAGTACAAGCTGGCCGCGAACAAAGGGGACTCTTCGGTGATTGTCTTTGTTCCAAATGGAGCGACTGGACCAAAAAAAGTACGACTTCCTTTCGGGATTGATTTTACAGAAAAGTTAGCTGATTCTCTAAGGAAAAGGCTTTCTCAGAATTAAGATAAATAAGTATTCCATATAAAACACTAGTAATATATTCCATTTTATGGTTTAATATTTGCTATGTTCCTTGAAATGTCCGTTTCAACGAGAGGGGAAGTACATGGACGATAAGCTAAGTGCCGCGGATGAGATCCGCGGGGACAAGACGCGCATCGCGCGTCTGAAGGCAGGAGTCCATCGAGGGAATCTTTCGGCGGGTATGCCCGTTGATCGTTCTAAGGTGGAAGCCGCAATCAGGTTTCTTGAAGAGCACGAAGAAGTGCTCGACGTAGACATGATTGCCGAACTTCAGCGTCTTATCGCTCGTCATGAGCAGTAGTCGGCAATATTCGCAACATACGCCTTTTAAAAAAAGGCGCAAACACACCAGGAGATGAACCAGTGATAAGAACTACAAAGTCGCCAAGTGGCGTACTGTGTGACCGCTGGCATCAGTGCAGAGATTTCGCTCTGGCAGAGAACGGAAGCAGTTTGTCGAACCAAGATTCACAGATATGGCAATTGACTTCCGAAGCATGCGGCAAGTTCAAATGTCTTTTGCACCGAGGTGGAAGACAAGAGAGGTCGGCCATTGCGGCTCGTGAGGTACAAGAGCTAGCCAACCAGAAGGATCGTGAAGAGCTTCGACGTATGAGTCGCGACTGGGTGGATGCCCATAGCTGATCGGAGAAACCATGGAGTCAGACCGAGAAGTGTTTCTCATGGTTCTCATTCTTGGCATCATGGCCTTTGGGCTAATGATGACCAGGACTGATCTCCGGCGAGATCTCTACTGTTGGGTGAAAGCCCGACTCTCTCGTCGTTGATTCCTAGGACTTGGGCGCAATATATCCCGTCGTGAGACGGCATTGCGCGCCCTAGCGCCTTATGCATTTGCAAATTTGCCTAAGGCGCTTTTGCATTTCTGGATGAATATTGTACTTATACTTTTTAACTTTAATGGTATAATAAAATAGTCACAGGGGGATGATAATAAACTCTTTACACAAGCAAAATAACATATGTATAACGAACCTCGATAAGGCTAGTAAATTTTATGCTCTCTATCGCGGTATTTTGCGTAAGGTAAATAGTGGATATTAACAGCAGACCAGTAAGTCCTTTAAGGATTCGTAGCTACTCGGATACTACGTTCGTCCGGATGCTAAAGAGAGCTAGCTTCCAGAAACGCTTCGCAGCTTTCACTATTCTCTTTATGTTTTTTCAGATACTTAGTCCTTTTGGGAGCTTGATTGGGACGAAAAAAGTACAGGCTGACGTAATCCCTACTGTTAATATCAATGGTCAAGTTTGGATGGCCAAGAATGTTGATGTTGGAGATAGGATCGATGCAGGGATAGCCCAAACCGATAATTCCACCATTGAGAAATACTGTTATGATAATGATCCAGCAAACTGTACTACCTACGGTGGTCTATACCAATGGGATGAGATGATGCAATATAGTACCACCGAAGGTACTCAAGGTATCTGCCCTGTTGATTTTCATTTGCCGACAGGAACTGACTGGGACACCCTAATTGGTAATTTGGGTGGAAGTATTGTTGCTGCAACTGAACTGAAATCTGGCGGGTCTAGTAATTTCGATGCTTTATTGAGTGGAGCCTACAATCACACTGGTGTTTTTGAAGATATCGGAGCATATACCGCCTTTTGGCATAGTACTCAATATGATATTTCAAATGGACAAGCAAGGTCTTTGAATTCTAGTTCTTCAGTAGCAGACTTTATGACTAATAAAAATTCTGGCTTCTCAGTTCGTTGTATCCAAGATGCTGGTATTACTCCTACACCAACAGCCACAGTCACTCCTACTCCAACACCGACACCTACTTCCACTCCCACACCTACTCCTACTCCATCCTCAACTCCTACACCTACGCCTATTCCCACTCCAGCCCCAGACCCCGTTACCACCTATAGTGTTTCCGCTACTGCTAGTCCAGTCGATGGAGGAACTGTAGGTGTCAGCACAGATACTGTTACCAGTGGTGGTAGTTCTACCATTACCACTACAGCCAATAGTGGCTATTCATTTTTCGGCTGGACAGGGGATTGTAGTGGCAGTACTACACCATCAGTTACGTTGTCAGATATCACTTCTAATAAAACATGCACAGCAATATTCTCGGATGTTATTATCTTGCCACCACTTATGATCGATTTATCTGACGGCACCCCGACTAGGAGTACTGCCAACATCAGATGGGGTACCAATATCCCGGCAGATTCGGTAGTAGAGTATGGTACTGAGCCAGGAAATTATGATGCCTCCGTTCTTACAATGACTCCGTCAACAAGTCATCTTGTGCAAATAACAGGACTTACACCGTCAACCACCTACTATTATCGAGCAAGTAGCTCTGTTTATGATGGAGGTATAAGGTTATCTACTAGCGATGTAGGTGTATTTACAACGGCCGCCGCAGATACAAGTATTGTATCTTTCAATTCGAATGGCGGTACTGCAGTAGACCCGATAGCGGCACCCATTGATGCTCCCCTCATAGCACCAATAACACCGACGAGGTCCGGACATATCTTCACGGGTTGGTATAAAGATTCTGCATTAACTAGTCCATGGGTTTTCGCTACGGATATAGCAGATATTGATACTACTATCTATGCCAAGTGGACTTCTGTACTTGCTGGTACGGTTACTATTGGCACGCAAACCTGGATGACCAGAAACCTAAATGTAGGCGACTTGGTCACGGCTAGTAATGATCCTCTGACAACGACTGAGAAGTGGTGTACTAACAATGATGAAGCCAACTGTGATACATACGGAGGACTATATAATTGGGACGCTGCCATGGATACCAGAGGTGTTTCCGGTGCTACCGACATTTGTCCCGTTAACTTTCATGTTCCTACTAATACCGAGTGGAATACTCTTGTCACTAATCTTGGTGAAGCGACTGGTGGGGATCAGCTTAAAACCACAGGATCTTGTTCTGGTCGTACACCATGTGGTACTAGCGGCTTCGGGGGGCTTTTGGGTGGTATTTCGAACGGTAGCGGGTTCATGACTTCATATAGTAGCTTTTGGTCTAGTTCGCAGTACGATGTAGGGGCCGCTTATAGCTTTTGGTTGCATACCGATTCAAATATTTCAGCGAGTGGTCCCGACGCTAAGGGGTTCGGTCTATCTGTTCGTTGCATTCAAGACTCAGCAATTCCCATTACCACATACTCAGTTACTTACAACTCAAACGGCGGTTCTGATATAGCTACTACTATAGGGATACTTTCAAATGCAATGATTAATGAGCCAACTGCACCTACAAGAAGTGACTATACATTTAGTGGTTGGTATAAAAATGCCGAGTTGACTGATCAATGGGACTTTGTTATAGATACTGTTACTGCTGATACAAATCTCTATGCTAAGTGGACTCCCTCTGTCTCCTACACTCTTAATGCCACCGCCAGTCCAGTCGCTGGAGGAACGGTAGTTATCAGCGAAGAAATTGTTGATAGCGGCGGTAGCTCTACTATTACTGCCACTACAAATAGTGGATATAGCTTTTTCGGTTGGTCAGGTGATTGTAGTGGCAGTACTACGCCCGTAGTTACACTATCAGATATCACTGCTGATAAGACTTGTACTGCTATATTTTCATCTACTATCATCGTACCACCACTCATCACTGATGTATCTCATGGAACTCCAACCAGAAGCACCGCGAATATCAGATGGAATACAAACATATCGGCAGACTCAGTCGTAGAATATGGTACTTCGACCGGAAACTATGAAGCCACCATGCTTACTATGAACCCGACCCAAACCCATCTCGTACAAATAACAGGGCTTACACCGGCAACAACATACTATTATCGAGCAATTAGCTCTGTATATGATGGAGAGATAAGACTATCATCTACTAGTGATGAAGATGTATTTACAACAGCTGCAGCCGATACCAATATTGTGTCTTTCAATTCGAATGGCGGCACTGCAGTAAACCCGATAGCAGCGGCAGATGATGCACATATCAACGCTCCGACAGCACCGACTAGGGCAGGTCATACTTTTGTTGGATGGTATAAAGATTCTAATCTTTTAGATGATTGGGTATTTGGTATTGCTGGAGATACGGTTACTGTAGATACTATTCTCTATGCCAAGTGGGCTTCTGAGCCAATTGAGACGGTTACTATCGATGGCCAAACATGGATGACCAAAAACTTAAATGTTGGTACTTTAGCCACGGCGGTCGATGGGGAAATACTAACAGATACCCAGAAATGGTGTTATAACAACAATGAAGCAAACTGCGATACCTATGGTGGGCTATATAATTGGGACACTATTATGATGCCTAGAGAAGCTGGCGCCACCGATATTTGTCCAGTCGACTTCCATGTGCCCAGTGACGCAGAGTGGACAACACTGACCGACTCTTTAGGTCCACAGACGGCTGGGACTCAACTGAAGGAAGGTGTCTTTCAAGCGCTGCTCGTTGGCGCCTCCTACGGTGCCTCGTTCTACAATCTTGGGTCTTTCGGCTACTTCTGGTCGAGTACTGCTTCCGATGCCTCGAGCGCCTGGAATCGCCGCTTGGATTCCGCCGTTACGGTGTGGAACGTCGACAGCAGCAAGGTGAACGGCTTTTCGGTCCGTTGTCTTCAAGACACTCCACCCCCTCCAGTCACCTACACCATCATCTACAACACAAACGGCGGTTCTGGCGTTGGGGCAACTATAGAAATAACTCCCGGTACAACTATTACAGCACCAGTAATTCCTACAAGAAGTGGTTATACATTTGGTGGTTGGTATCACGATCAAGGCCTGACAGACCCATGGGATTTCGAAAATGACACAGTTACGGCTGATACTACGCTTTATGCAAAGTGGACTGCAGTCGCCACTCCGACACCAACACCAACAACTGCTATGGTCGTTGGTGTCACAACCCTCCCAGCTGCTGGTGTGAATGTATTAAAGATAATACTTAACATGCTTCTCGCTATACTCGTTCTGTCGTTAGGAGTCATCGCTAGCAAGAAAACGAAGTATTCGTTTTTGTTGAATTAGCCTCTGGGATATATATCCTAAGGTTTAAAACAATTGACTTTGGGGGGCTAGTTCGATATAATATTTCTCGCGTACTTAGGAGCAAAAATGAAACTGATCGAAGAATATACCGCAAATCAAATTAAAAAAGTCCCTGACTTAAAGCCAGGAGACACTGTTCGTGTGCATACAAAAATTATAGAAGGAGCCAAAGAGAGAGTTCAGGTATATGAAGGCGTGGTTATCCGCGTTAAATCTAGTGGCATCGGCGGAACTTTTACTGTAAGAAAACTTTCTTATGGTATTGGCGTAGAGAGAACTTTTTTAATACATTCACCAAAAGTAGTGAAAATTGAGATAAAGAAACGTGCAAACGTTCGCAGAGCTTATCTTACATATCTTCGTGCGCTTAGAGGTAAGGCAGCTAAACTTAAAGATCTTAAATTTGATACATTGGCTGTAAATATCGAACCAGAGGAACTAAAGCCAGAAGACTTAGCACCACCTACAGACGAAATAGCGGATGCTGATGTTACCGAGTTGATTGTTGAAGATGTGGCAGATGCAGTTATCTCAACAGATGAAGTATCAATAGAGGAAATAGCAATAGAAGAGAATAAGGATGAATCTCTCTCTAGCGATATGACTTCCACAGAAGCAGATAATCAGACACTCGAGATAGAAGAGACTCAGGCCGGACTTGAAAAATCAGAAAGCGACCTCGAAAACGGCAAAGACGGCGAAGGAAAAAACGCTGAGAAAAACGTAGAAGATAAAATATAATAAATATATTATTCTCAAGAGGCCGAAAGGCCTCTTTTTTGATGGTATAATTATATTATGATAAAACCAACGATGGATATAGAAAAAAAGCTTTGGTCGCAAGGTTTTCTAAATATTGGTGGTATCGATGAAGCGGGTCGTGGTTCGTGGGCTGGGCCGGTAGTCGCTGCCGTTGTGGTTCTTCCTCTAAAGCACAAACAAAACATGCAGATAACAGATTCTAAACTAGTTTCTGCAAAAAATAGAGAAAAATTATATTCAGAGATCATCGATTTCGCTGTTGATTATGGCGTAGGCATTGTTAGTCACGAAATTATAGATAAGGTTGGTATACTTACAGCCACCAAGTTAGCAGCTAAGCAGGCGGTCGAGAGCCTAAAAATTAAACCAGATTATCTACTAACCGATGCACTCGATCTTCGTGAATATCTTGATGTAAAACAAGAGGCATTCATTAAAGGTGATCAAAAAATTTATTCAATATCTTGTGCTTCTATAATCGCGAAAGTATCAAGGGACGTGATAATGAAAGAACTAGATCACGAATATGGTATTTACCAATTTTCAAAGCACAAAGGTTACGGTACCGCACTCCATCAAGAATTACTCAATACTTTTGGACCAAGCAATATCCATCGCAAGTCATACGCACCAATAAAGAAGTATTATGAGTAAACAAGCGGGAAATATTGCCGAAAATGCCGCAATTAGTACCCTTATCGACAATGGATATAAGATATTATTTCGCAACTATTACTGTAGATTTGGCGAAATAGATATTATTGCAGAAGAAAAGGATGTTATTGTCTTTGTAGAAGTAAAACAACGTTCTGGCGCCGGTTTTGGCGGTGCTATTTCAGCAATTACTCAGCACAAGATTGATAAAATCATTAAAACAGCCACAATTTATTTGCAAGAAAATAAATTATCTAATGTCGATTGGCGAATTGACGCGGTTTTGTTAGAGGGCGTAAAAGCACCAGAAATAATGAAAAATATTTATACTGAAGGTTTTTGAAGTCTTGACACTAGATGCCCAAACCGCTATAATAATTATGTTGTAGATGTTAGTCGGATTTCGCCAAGAAATGCGACTTTTTTCTTCCCACCTTCATCCGGTTGTTACCGGACTTCGGTTGGGCAAGCAAAATGATAATTAAATAACCCGCCTTTGTTTAGGCTTCCATCGTCATTAATCCTCTTTCGCTAAAGCTTCAGAAGGACGAGAGTTATGATGGACAAGTCGGACGGGCAAGTAAATAAATAACATGACCCAAGATTTGGGCAAGAAAGGAATACAATGGATGCAGGATTCGCAGATGCAATAAAACAGATATGTGAAGAAAAAAATATTTCACAAGAAGTAGTGATGGAGACTATCGAAGCAGCGCTTGCCGCAGCTTATAAAAAAGATTTCGGAAGTAAGGACCAAGAAGTTCGAGTGGAACTCAATCCGGACTCTGGCGAGGTAGTTGTCTTTATTCAAAAAGAAGTAGTCGATGAAATCGATAACGAAGCGACCCAACTTGAACTTACAAAAGCAGTAATGTTCAAAAAAACTGCAAAGGTAGGCGATATTATAGAGATAAAAGATTTACCACAGGATTTTGGTAGAATCGCAGCTCAAACCGCAAAGCAAGTGATCATACAAAGGATTCGTGAAGCTGAGCGTGAGATGGTCTTCGGAGAATATAAAGACAAAGAAGGCGAAGTAGTAAATGGTTCAGTCCAGAGGATTGAAGGAAATAACGTAATAATTGATATTGGCAAAGCTTCGGGTATTTTATTTCCGAATGAGCAAATATCAAATGAAAGATATTACATTGGCCAAAGACATAAATTTTTCATTGTTAGAGTAGAACAAACAAGTAAAGGCCCACAGATTGTCGTTTCGAGATCTCATCCAGGCTTAGTTAAGAGATTATTCGAAATGGAAGTCCCTGAAATTTTAGCTGGAATTGTTGAGATTAAGGCAATCGCTAGAGAAGCGGGTCAAAGAACGAAAATGGCAGTTATCGCTACCCAAGACGGAGTCGATCCCGTAGGTTCTTGTGTTGGCCAACGTGGAGTCCGTGTCCAGGCTGTAATGAACGAAATCGGCGAAGAAAAAATCGATATTATACTATGGGATGACGATCAGACTATATTTATTTCAAATGCACTTTCTCCAGCCAAGGTAAGCAAAATTAATCTAAACGAGGACGAAAAAAAGGCAGTAGTAGAAGTCCCTGAAGATCAATTATCATTAGCAATTGGTAGATCTGGACAAAATGTAAGATTAGCCGCTAAGCTTACTGGATGGAATGTTGATATTAAAGGTGGTGATGAATCTGGGGTAGAGGCAGTCGCAAATATTATGAAGCCAGTAGAGGATAAAAGAGATCTTGAGGCAGAAATACTAAAAGCAGTCGAGGGGAATTCGACTACTGATAGCGAAGATAGCAAAGAAGCTGATCCGGTATCTGAACCATCAGAAGAAGCCGCTGTGCAGCCTGAAGAAGTTGCAGTTCCTGAAGAAGTTGCAGTTCCTGAAGAAGTTGCAGTTCCTGAAGAAGTTGCAGTTCCTGAAGAAGTTGCAGTTCCTGAAGAAGTTGCAGTTCCTGAAGAAGTTGCAGTTCCTGAAGAAACAGTTGTTAAAAGTGAAGAAAATAATCAACCAGAAACTGTTTTATAAGTTGTTTATTTCTCAGCAAATCCAAAGGTTTAATCTGTAAAGTAGGAAAATGAATAGTCAATTTGATAGATTTAGTGAAGACGCGAAGCAGGGGCTAGTTTTGGCTCAGGAATATGCTTTGTCCGTCGGTGTCCGAGTGATAGATACTTCCTATATTCTACTTGGTTTCTCAAAGATTATTGATTCAGTCGCTGGGGAGATTCTAAACGAATTTGGACTTTCTTATGATGTGCTAAAAGATTTTATTATACCGGGGAAACAAATAGTGGCAGGTGCTGAAGTAAAATCTGGCCTTAGCTACAGTGCACAAAAAACCTTGGAACTTTCTTTTTCATTTGCTCAAAAAATAGGAGATAGTTTCGTTGGAACAGAGCATATTTTGGTATCTATTCTCGAACAAGATAATTCTGAGGGCACACTGCTAATTAAAAAAATCGGTATCAGCCCGGAAAAGATGTTAAAAAGGATTAACCTATACTTTGAAGCGGAAAACACTGACCCAGAAGAAGATATGTCAGAAATGATGGGTTATGGTAAGCCTCAAAAGGACGATTCAAGTACAAAGTCATTGCTTTCCAAATTCACCACTAATCTTACACTCAAGGCCAGTAAAGATGAGCTGGACCCTGTAATTGGTAGAGAAAAAGAAATTTCTCGTTTAATCTCAATCTTAAATAGAAGAACGAAAAATAATCCAGTTCTGATTGGCGAGCCAGGGGTTGGTAAAACGGCAATAGTAGAAGGTCTTGCAGAAAGAATTGCTCTTGAAAGCGTTCCAGACTTACTTCTTGGTAAAAAAGTATTGATTCTCGATTTACCAGGAGTGGTAGCGGGGACTAAATTTCGTGGCGAATTTGAGGAGCGATTATTAAAGCTAGTTGAAGAAGCAAAGAAAGATAAAGACGCAATATTATTTATCGATGAAATACACAATCTAGTAGGCGCAGGTGCGGCTGAGGGAGCGATAGATGCGGCAAATATATTAAAGCCCGCCCTCTCAAGAGGAGAAATTCAGGTAATCGGAGCTACTACGTTAGATGAATATCGTAAGTACATTGAGAAAGATGCAGCACTTGAGCGAAGATTTCAGCCGATCGTTGTACCGGAATCAACCGAAGAAGAAACTTTGAAAATTTTAGAGGGCATACGACCAAAATATGAGGACTATCATCATGTGAAAATTTCTGACGAAGCAATTATGGCCGCTGCGACTCTTTCGAAAAGATATATAAGTGATAGATTTTTGCCAGATAAGGCGATAGATTTGATAGACGAAGCAGCTTCTTTGAAAAAGATAAAGAAGGGCAAGCTTCCTGGTTCTATTAAAAAAATACAAAAGCAAATAAAAGAACTAACTTCTCAAAAAGAAGAAGCAGTTATGGCAGAAAAATTTTCTCAAGCAGCAACTTTGAAACAAAAGGAGGCAATCTTGCAAGCGAAGCTGAGGAATATTCGAGAAAGAGAAGGAATCTCCGAAGATCAGCTGCCGATTATTGATGCTGAAAATATTGCCGAAGTAATCTCTATTTCAACCGGAGTGCCTCTGACTAGGCTGGTTGCAAAAGAAACAGAAAGTTTGTTACATCTAGAAAATTCTCTTAAGAAAAAGATCATCGGCCAGGATGAGGCTGTCAAAACAATCGCCAGTGCTATTAGGCGCGCCAGAGCTGGTGTTTCTGATAACAAGAGGCCTATCGGTTCTTTTATCTTCCTCGGTCCAACTGGCGTGGGCAAGACAGAGCTTGCAAAAGTGCTTGCAAAAGAGATGTTTGGAGACACTGATGCCTTGATTAAGATCGACATGTCTGAATTCATGGAGAAACATAATATTTCTCGTTTGGTGGGAGCGCCTGCTGGATATGTAGGATATGAAGATAGTGGGAAGCTGACAGAAAAAATACGGCGAAGGCCATATTCAGTAGTTTTGCTAGATGAAATTGAAAAAGCCCATTCTGATGTCTTTAATCTTCTTCTGCAAATATTCGAAGATGGTTATCTTACGGACGCCAAGGGGACACGGGTTGATTTTCGTAACACTATTATCATAATGACTTCAAACATCGGGGCACATTGGTTGAGTAAAGAGGCAAGGCTTGGTTTCGCTGCGACGTCAGAAACTGCAGAAAAACAACTAGAAGACACTCACAATAAAAACGTTGAGCTTATAACAGATGATCTAAAGAAGCGTTTTAACCCCGAATTCTTGAACAGATTAGATAAAGTAATAGTCTTTAGGGCACTCTCGAGAACGGCAATAAAGAAAATAGTTACACTCCAACTGAATGAGCTATCTCTTAGGCTGGCTAGTAAGAATATTATTTTACAGTTCCCAAACAGTGTTAAAAATTTATTGGTAGAAAAGGGCTATGATGCAGAAAACGGCGCTCGTCCAATGCGTCGGATCATTCAAAGTCTGTTAGAAGACCCACTGGCAAACGGTCTTTTATCGGGAGAATTCAAAGAAGGGGACACAATTTCAATACTCAGAGAGGGTTCGGATATCCGTCTTTATGTTTTACAAACGACAAAATGATGTCTTGTAATATTGTCCCTACTAGATAATAATATTTATTAGCACATTAGAAACAAAAGGAGTAGTTTGTGAATCCGTTATTATTTATTGTCTTTATATTTATCGCACTCCTGCTTGTAGCCATCGCAATTATAGAAGTACACGTAAAGCCGGCTATTAAGCATGTTATTTTAGGGTTAGTGACAATGATATTTGGGCTTATGGTTGGTAGCTTACTAGCTGAACCATTGTCGAAATTACCAGGAATATTTGGACAGTATTTGCCTATTTCTGTCAGTGTATTTCTTGGTGCAGTCGGATTGGTTTTTTATAAAAAGTTAATTCCAATTGTTGATGATAGTTCTAAAAATATTTCTCGACTCTTTAACTCTGTTATATCTCAGCCATTAATGGGTGGTCAGCAAAAGAGTAAAAATTTTGATTCCGTTGTCGTAGATTCCTCGGTCCTTATAGATCGTAGGGTTGTAGATATTGCCAAGGCGGGATTTCTTCCTCAGGTTCTTTTGGTGCCGAGATTTGTTATTAAAGAAATACAAAATATTGCAGACTCAAAAGAAAATGATAGAAGAGAAAAAGGACACCGAGGTTTGGATAGTATAAATGATCTAAAAAAAATTAAACAAAAAACATTTGAAATAACCACGGAAGAATTTAAGGATATTCCAGAAGTAGACCATAAGTTGATAGCACTCGCAAAAAAGAAGAATGCGAGCCTTTTAACAACCGATTTCAATTTGAACAAAGTGGCTACCAGTGAGGGCATCAGTGTTTTAAATATCAACGAACTTGCACAGTCGATGAGACCAGATTTGCTGCCAGGTCAGGAGCTTATAGTAAAAGTTATTCATCACGGTAAAGATAAAACACAAGGAGTCGGTTATCTAGAAGACGGTACTATGATAGTGATAGAGCAAGGCGGTAATAGTCTAAACAAACAGTTAAGGGTTAGGATAACTAGAGCGTTGCAAACCACGGCCGGGAAAATGTATTTTGCCAAGGTGCTTAATGATTAATATTCAAAAAAACATATTACTTTCTAAATACACTACTTTAGGAGTAGGTGGACCGGCTAAATATCTGGTAATCGTAAATACAACGGAAGAACTAATCGAGGCGCTTGATTATGCGAGGAACAAACACTTAGAGTTTGCAATTATTGGTGGAGGGAGTAATCTTTTAGTCTCAGATAAGGGTTTTTATGGCCTTGCGATAATAAATCGTTCTGGCTCTTGGCGTAAAGAGGGGTCTTATATCGTCGCAGATAGTGGCGCCAACCTTACTAAAGTGGCCTATGACGCTTTAGAGGCTGGTTGGACCGACTTAGCCTTCGCTTCTGGCATTCCCGGAAGTGTTGGAGCCGCAGTAGTTGGTAACGTCGGTGTACCAGATAGTAGTATTTCAGATGTATTGGTTTCCACCATAGTGTGGGATGGAGGTCTAATAAAAGAAATTGTGAATTCGGAACTTAATTTTGGCTATCGCACATCAATATTAAAACAAAATCGTGATGTTGTAGTAATTTCTGCAAAATTTAAGTTATCAAATGGTAAGATGGACGACACCTTAAAAATAATTCTTGAGGATAAGAAAAGACGGGCATTTTCTTACGTGGGACGTACTGCGGGAAGCTATTTTAAAAATCCGAAGGGTGATAAATCGGCTGGCGAATTAATAGATTCACTCGGGCTAAAAAGTTACTCTATCAGAGGTGCAGAAATCAGCCAAAATCATGCGAATGTTATCCGTAATATGGGCGAAGCAACAGCGGGTGACATATATGACCTAGAAAAATATGTAATTGAAAAGGTTAAGGATGGCTATAACATTACTCTTGAGCCAGAGGTCGTTAAACTGGGCAAATTCTAAACAAGAAGCCACCTTGGCATACATATTCGCGAAAACATATACACTTCAGTGGCTTCACGTTAGAAGTAGAGTGCTTTATTTGGGCAGTCACTACTTTTTGCCTAACGTACTCCTTTGTTAAGACGTAAACCTATATTGGGGTCCGTAGCTCTCATTACTTTCGCTTTGGCTTTTTTTAATCACCGAAGTTTCTGTAAAAAGTCGAGCACGTAGCTCCAGCCTTGGCAAGTATAGGTCACTATCTTAACCGGGAGAGTTGTGGCCTGAAATTATTAAGACACAACTCTCACGATTAACATTAGAATTATATCATGGTTTAGGATTTGACCGTAATAGCGAATTTTTAATAACCAAAAGTCTTACAAAGGAGTAATTGTTGGAGTTGTTGTTGGAGTAATTATTAGTGTTGGGGTCGGGGTTGGAGTAATGGTCGGTGTGGGTGTTGGTGTGGGGATAATTTCACAAACATCTTGTGGTATTTGGGCTGCGTCTGTAGATAATCCGTTCGCTTGCGCCCAGGCAATGATTGGTGCAAACCACCTAGAATAAGCACCGTCTGTTGCAGGTATTTCTGCGGTTACGGCACCGATAGTTTTTGTTTCGGTATTTTCTGCAGTGGGAGGGCAGGATGGGTTTACTTGTTTGCCAGTTAATTTATTTATTTGGATGTCGGATGATTGCCCATTAAAGTCAGGTACTTTGTACCAAGAAGGGAAAATATCGGTAACAGTTTTTTTGCTATTCGCACTAGGTTTTCTTCCAGTAATTGCATCTAGGGTAACTGTTTTAACGCCGCTTGGTCTTTTGAACTGTTCGACAGCAGTATTAGCCAGAGCTTTTTCCATAAAGTCATGCCAGATAGGAGCAGCAGCGAAGGCACCACCGCCAGAAGTCATTGGAGTGCCATCATTATTGCCAGACCATACCCCGGCGACTAAGCTTGGAGTATATCCGACGGTCCAAGCATCTTTATAGCTGTTGGTTGTCCCTGTTTTTGCGGCTGCTGGACGTCCGCCAAGAGAGAGGGCACTACCAGCACCGAACGTTTGTGCTCTAGCGGAATCGTCTGAAAGAACATTGCTCATTATGTAGGCAACTTGAGGGTCGAGCACTTGTTTACCTGTTTTGTCTGTATATTCATCGAGTGTTTTGCCTTTGCTGTCTTGAATTTTTACAAACCAACTCGTATCTTTTTTGACACCTTGATTAGCAAAAACTCCATATGCACTTGTCATGTCTAATAGTTTTACTTCTCCTGCGCCTAGAACAAGGGATAGACCGTATTGGCTTGGGTCATTAAGCGTAGTAATACCCATAGCGTGAGCAGTATCGATGGTCTGTGTTAGCCCGGCTAGATAAAGTGTTTTTACTGCAGGGATATTTAATGAATTTTGAAGGGCTGTTCTCATCGATACTGGACCCCAGAAACCACCACTATAATTCTGGGGAACATAGCCTGCACCGAAATCTGTCTTCAGGTCATAGAGAATACTTCCAGCGCCAGTGTTGGCGTCTTTCCACGCAGTCGCGTATGCAAAAGGTTTAAAGGAGGAACCTGGTTGTCTATCGGATATCGCTATATTTACCTGACCATCAATTTCTTCGTTAAAATAATCTCTACTCCCAACCATTGCAAGAATCTGCCCTGTTTTTGGATCTATTGCCACGAGACCTGCGTTTGTGGCGCCATAACGACTTTTGTTTTTATCAACATTCGCGGCTACTGCCTCTTCGGCGGCTTTTTGTTTTTCGAGGTCAATTGAGGTATAGACTTTTAATCCACCAGTATTTACCAACGTTTCCCCATATTTTTTAACGAGTTGTTCTTTGACATACATTACAAAATGAGGCGCCTCTATTGAACCATATGGATTATTTGAAAAAATAAGTTTTTCCTTTTTTGCTGCAACCGCTTCGGCTTTTGTAATATACTTTTGATCTGCCATAAGATCGATAATCATGTCTTTTCTTGTCATCAGGTCGGTTACATGATTTCCGAAGGGAGAATAATAAGTGGGCGCGTTTGGTAACGCAGCCAGAAGGGCGCTTTCTGCGATCGTTAAGTCTTTCATCTCTTTGTTGAAAAATGTACTTGAAGCTACTTTAATACCATAAGCATTTGAGCCATATGGGATTTCGTTGAGATACATTTTAAGAATGTCATCTTTTTTATACATTTGTTCGATTTCCATTGAAAGAATTATTTCTTTGGCTTTACGAGTAAGAGAACGTTCATTTGTTAGGATAGCATTTTTTACAAACTGTTGAGTGATTGTAGAGCCGCCGCCTTTTGATGAGTTCCTGGTGATTATACCCGTGACAGCTCGGCCGATACCAAAAATGTCAAAGCCCCCGTGTTTATAGAAATTTTTATCCTCAATAGCAACTGTCGCATTTTTTACATTCTTTGGAATCTCATCCCAGCTTGCAAGTATGCGGTTTTGATCACCGTGTATTTCGTATAAGATTTTGCCATTTCTGTCGAAAATTTGGGTAGATTGGGCGGAAACCTTGGCATTTATTTTATCGGGGCTCGGTAAGTCCTTAGCAAACCATAGAAGTAGTAAGCAAAAAATAGCAAAAAGAACTAGCACGACAATACCTACCTTGATTAGTCCTTCTTTCGTCGTAAAAAGATATTTAAGGTATGCTTTTATATCTTTGAATTTAAAGTTTTTAAAATTTAATTTAATGGCAGTAACAGATGAACCAGATTTTACAACCTTGTTGCTACGAAAAGGTTTTTTTGAGGTTCCAACAGAGCTAGAAACAGAGGCTGTCCTTTTCCTTTTAGAGCGTGGAGATTTTGGGAAAGTGCTGTATTTCTGCTTAGAGAATCGTGAACTTTTTTTGCCAAAAGGCATGATTGCTCCTAATTTATTTTGATTTTATAGCTAAAAAGTGTTTTAATTAACTTGTTAAGTCGTGCTTACGACTAAACAGATTATACTTAATTTATATATAAAATGTCAAGGAAGCAAAAGATGAATAAAATTGAAGAAATACTTACTCGCGGCGTTACGGATGTTATTGTCAAAGAAGATCTTGAAAAAGTTTTGAAAAGTGACAAAAAGTTACGTATTAAACTAGGTATAGATCCCACTGGCCCAAAACTACATATTGGTCGAGCAATTTCCTTGTGGAAGCTACGTGAATTCCAGGACTTAGGACACCAAATAGTTTTGATAATTGGAGATTTTACGGCTCAAACAGGGGACGCCTCTGATAAAACAGCAGAAAGACAAATTCTCACACCCGAAGTAATAGCCAAAAATATGAATACATATAAGCAACAAATCGGTATGATTCTCGATATGGATAACGTAGAGATACGCTACAATTCAGAATGGTGGGGTAAGATGAGTGCTGGAGAGTTATTGCAAGAAGCAGCAAATTTCACCGTCAACCAACTAATCAAACGAGATAACTTTTGGCAAAGATGGGAAAATGATAAACCAATTGGTCTGCATGAAATATTGTACCCGTTGCAACAGGGTTACGACTCTGTTGCCATAAAGGCCGACGTGGAGATCGGTGGTAATGATCAGCTGTTTAATCTGCTGGCAGGCCGGACAATGCAAAAAAAATATGGTCAAAAAGAGCAGAATGTAATCACTTTCGAGCTTTTAGAGGGTACTGACGGACGCAAAATGAGTACTAGTTATGATAATTGTATATATATCGAAGATGAGCCAAATGAAATGTTTGGGAAAATTATGTCGATCAAGGATGAATTGATTTTGCGTTATTTGAAGTTAGTTACAGATATACCGATTGGTGAGGTTGAAATGATCAAGCTTGACTTAGAAAATGGGATGAATCCTAGGGATGCCAAAGTTATTTTAGGTAAAGCACTCGTGTCTAGATATCATGGGGTAGAAAAAGCCGAAGAAGCAAGTCAACATTTTCAGCAAGTTTTCGTTAATAAAGAAAAACCTACCGCGATTGAAGAGATTGAAATTTTGAAAAAGAAATGGCAGCTTGCAGAACTATTACATTTCGCAGGTTTGGTTTCCTCGAAAACAGACGGACGTCGAATAATAGAACAGGGTGGTGTAAAAGTCGATGGAGCCGTGATAGGTGACAGAGAGGCTACCGTTAATTCTACAAGTGGTATGGTCATTCAGGTTGGCAAGCGAAAATTCATTAAAATAAAATAGGTGAAAATATGAACTCAAAAAAAAGAGAACTTTTAGAACTATTGTGGTTTATTATTGCGACTCTTGGGATATATCTAATTATTAAGCTAGAAGGTGACTTTGCCGCTTTGGTTACTATCGGTATTGCGACTGTTTTCGGTTTTTGTATAATCTATTTCAAAAAGAAATAAATGAATTTAAAAACTCCGATTATTGAAGTAGAAGGAATTGGTGAAAGCCATTCTAGATTACTCGAAAAGCTTGGAATATGCACAATCGAGGATTTTTTATGGTATTTACCAAGGCGCTGGGATGATTTTTCGAATATTCTTCTGATAAATCAGATACGACCAGGCGAAAAAGTAAGCATTAAGGCCAAAGTAGCCAGAATAACCAATAGAAGAGTCAAAGGAACCCTGAATCTTACTGAGGCGATAGTTGCAGATGAAAGTGGACTCCTCAAGGTAGTCTGGTTTAATCAGCCGTTTTTAACAAAAAATATCCATGTAGATGATGAAATATTCCTCTCGGGAGTTGTAGAGTTTTCTTATGGGTCAATTCAGATGACTAGTCCGACTTATGAAAAAGTTTCTTTTGATGATAATGAAACTATCCATACAGGGAGAATCGTGCCTGTGTATCCTGAAACTGCTGGGATTACATCCAAATGGATTAGGAGTAAGATACAGCCCCTAATGAAATATATGTATAGTATCAAAGATTACCTGCCAGAAAGTGTTAAAAGCGAAGAGAATTTGATCGACCTTCCGGCTGCAATACGTCAGATGCATTTCCCCGAAAACGAATCTCAACTAGAAAAAGCAAATGAACGAATGAATTTTGATGAAATGTTTCTTCTGCAAACGGCAGTACTGAATAGTAAGAAACAGCTCAAGACAGAAAAGGCTATAGCGACTCCGATTAACGATGAATTGATCAAATCATTTGTTCAGAACCTCGGTTTTGACCTTACTGTGGCTCAAAGAAAATCAGCATGGGATATACTACAGGATTGCGCCAAGGACTCGCCGATGAATCGTTTATTGCAAGGAGATGTTGGTAGCGGGAAGACTGTAGTCGCAGCTATTGCTCTTTTAAATACCGCGATTAGCGGTTCGCAGGCGGCTTTACTTTGCCCTACAGAAATTTTGGCCAAACAGCATTACGTAAAGGTCGCTGAAATGATGAAACTCTTTGAAATAGAGTGTGCCATTTTGACTGGTGCGACTCGAAAAGAAGAACGAGACATAATATTAGCTCGACTTAAGGAAGGGGAGATAAAAATAATCATCGGGACTCACGCCCTATTAGAAAAAAATGTTGAATTTTGGAGATTAGGACTCGCTATAGTGGATGAACAGCACAGATTCGGTGTAGAGCAGAGGGGAGCACTACGAAAAGAAAGTATTTCTAGCGGCACGATTCCTCATTTTCTAGCGATGACGGCGACACCAATACCGAGGACCTTATCTCTCACTGTTTATGGCGACCTCGACATTTCTATCATCTACGAGCTTCCACCGGGAAGACAAAAGATAGTCACCCGCATAGTTCCAGAAGAAAAGAGATTAGACGCTTATGTGTTTATAAAAAAAGAAATAAACCGTGGCGGTCAAGTTTATGTAGTCTGTACTCTAGTGGAGCAGAAGATACAAGAAGATGAGCTGGTCTCAGAAGATTTAGAACAAGAAACTTTGAGCGATATCCAAAAAAAAATTATTATTCATCCTATTAGTAAAACAGAAAGTAGTGAAAACGAAAGAAAATCAGTTCTAGATGAATATGGTCGGTTAAGCAGAAAGGTTTTTCCAGACGTTGTCGTTGATTATATTCATGGCCAGATGAAGACAAGTGAAAAAGAGCTGGCAATGAGCAAATTTGTAAACGGGACGACCAAAGTTTTAGTTTGCTCGTCAATTATCGAGGTTGGCCTAGATGTTCCTAGTGCTACTATTATAATAGTCGAGGATGCTGAAAGATTTGGTCTTGCTCAACTTCATCAGTTTCGTGGTCGCGTTGGCAGAGGATTAAAACAGTCTTATTGTCTACTTTTTTCTAGTAGTAAAAGCGATACCGCGAAGAAACGATTAGAAGCTTTAGTATTTACCGATAATGGCTTTAAGCTCGCCGATACCGACCTTGAAATACGTGGACCCGGGGACTTTATCGGGGGTAGACAACATGGACTTCCAGATATTAAAATGAAAAATATGATGGACATAGAACTCATTAAAAGATGTCGAGAAGCTGCGAAAAGATTTGTGGCAGGATACGAGGTTGCCGACTATCCATTACTTGTTAAAAACATAGATAAATATATGGGAGTGTTGACTCTTGAGTAACCAAGAAGAAGAAAAGAAACAAGAAACCAAAAATAAAATCAGAGAACAAATCGGCATCCTACTTATCTGTTTAGTCTTGGTATTAAGCGGGTTTCTTTTGCTTAATCAAAAGAAGGATCAAGGAGAAATTAGCTTTGTAGCGGGAGATAATACTGTAGTAGCAAATAAAAGCACAGACTCTACTGTAAGTACCCCGCAGGTTGCTGAGAAAACCACAACGGCTTCTATTTCTGAAAAAATTAATATTAACACTGCTTCTATTGAAGATTTAGATAAGCTTTCTGGGGTTGGTCCAGCGACAGCACAAAAAATCATTGATTACAGGGCTCAAAATGGTGGATTCAAATCGATTGAAGAAGTAAAAGAAGTTTCTGGGATTGGAGATGTGAAGTATTCACAAATGAAGGATAATATCACTATTTAGAGAGCTTGAAAAATCGGTTCAAAAGATGTAAAATAGTCAAGTTAACTTTGTGCGAAATGATATCTTCTATAGAAAACCATGGGGATGTGGTGAAACTGGTATACACGCTAGTTTTAGGAACTAGTGCCGCAAGGCGTGGAGGTTCGATTCCTCTCATCCCCACCACGTCAGCATTCGCTGGCGCATGACGCAGATTGACTAACGTCAACTGTTTTATGCTTTCGCGATGCTTCCTCTCCCGACAAAATTAGATAAATTTTGTCGGCAACGAGAAATATTAACGATAAAACTAGGAGGAACTATGTTACACGTAGATGATACAAACTTTGAAAAGGAAGTAGTAAAAAGTGATATTCCAGTAATAGTGGATTTTTTTGCAGATTGGTGTGGACCTTGTAAAATGATGGGCCCAATCTTTGAGGAAGTAGGAAAAAAGTTTCATGGTAAAGTTAAATTTGTTAAATTAAATGTCGACGAAGCCCAGAAAACAGCACAAAAATACGGTGTTATGAGTATTCCGACATTGATTACCTTTAAGGTCGGTGAGCCAGTTGATACTTTGGTAGGACTTCAGGACGAAGATTCACTGTCAGAAAAAGCAGAAAAACTTTTAAAGTAAAAATATTAAATAAAATATTCCCCGCCCTCTGTCATCCTGAGGAGCGAAATGGAATTTTTGCGACGTGAGGATCTCGGCAGATTGCCGCGCTTCGCTCGCAATGACGGAGATAAATATGAAAATTACACGAGAAGACCTAAAAGATAATAAAATTAAACTAACTATAGAGGTCGAAGCAGCTCGGCTGGCACTCGCTATCGATGAAGTATATGCGAAGCTAGCGCCAACTGTGAAAATTTCCGGGTTTCGTCCTGGGAAGGCTCCAAAGAATATCGTCGAAAAAGAAGTCGGTAGTGAACGGTTTCAGTCTGAAGTTCTTGATATTATATTGCCTCAAACGTACTATGACGCTATCGTTAAAGAAAATTTAGAACCAGTCGGTGCACCAGAAGTAAAAATGATTAGTTATGTGCCAAGTGACGGAATAAAATACGAAGCTGTGCTTGAAACAATGCCGAAGGTAACCGTTCCAGACATTACTAAAATCAGTGTCAAAAAAGATAAAATCGAAGTAGGCGAAAAGGAAATTCTAGAAGTCCTAGTTGATTTATCTCGTCAATTAGCAAAAACAGTTGAAGTAAAACGACCAGCAAAAGCGGGGGATAAACTCGAAATAGATTTCGAGGGGTTTATCGATAATATAGCATTTGATGGTGGTAACGGTGTCATGCAGCCATTAGTTCTCGGTTCTGGCGCTTTTATACCTGGTTTCGAAGAACAGCTCGAGGGCACAAAAGCTAAAGACGAAAAAGAAGTCGTAGTAACTTTTCCTAAGGAATATCATGCCGATAATTTAAAGGGAAAAGTAGCCACTTTTAAGGTAAAAGTGAACAAGGTTGAAGAGATAATAATGCCCGAACTTACAGATGCTTTTGCCAAAGAAGTAGGACCTTTTACGGATTTAGCTACCCTGAAGGCAGACATAAAGAAGCAATTAATTTTTACCAAAGAAACCCAAGGACGCAGAAAAACTGAGGATGAGATTTTGGCGAAAATTGCCGATAAGGCAAGCTTTACCGTACCTGAAACTTTAATAGACCAGGAGCAACATAGAATGTTCCACGATGCAGAAAGTGGCTTAGCTCAGCAGGGAATGACTCTAGAGGGTTATCTTTCGGCAAATAACAAAACGAAAGAAGAGCTAGAAAAAGAAATGAGGCCAGAGGCCGAAAAGCGAGTAAAAATCGGGATGATACTATCCCAGCTTTCAAAAGACAAGGGCTATAAAGCAGGTGAGATCGAGATTGCTAAATACCTTGAGGACAGAATCGCGTCTACTCCAGAGGAACAAAGAGACGAAGCTAAAAAATACTACGAATCACACGATGGTAGGCATCAGCTAGAGAATGCGATCATCGGCAATAAAGTTCTAGAGTACATTTACGAAACTTGTACAAAATAAAATAAATATTTAATAATAAAATAGAGCCTTATTTGAGGCTCTATTTTATTCGGTATTAATTAACCTTTAATTGAGACAAGATCTTCGTAGATTGAATAAACGTAAGCGAGTTCCAGTGGAATAATAAAAAAGTCAATAACTAAGCCACTGCCTTGTATTGTTATGCTTAAAATCAAAAATGCCAGGCTGGCTATCAGACCAAATAGGACAATTCTACCTAGAATAGCCCAGCGATAGCCTTTTGTAAGTTCTGCACTTCGAGAAAAAACGGCGAAGCCTCTTTTACCTTCGGCGATATACACCATAGAAATCAGATAGTACATCAGTGCAATAATTATGCCTGGTACAATTAAGAATATTGAACCTATTGTTACCATTACCCACTCCACTATTAGTAAGCCCATAAGTGGTAGAAAATTCTTTAGCGCAAACAAAATAGAAGCGTTGATATTTTCTTTATCATTACTGGCGGTTTTAATAACAGAACGTTCTATGGCAACAGCCATAAACATTTCGACTATTATAAAAAGAACAATCCCAATCAGTAACATCCCAATGTTATTTGTTGGTATCGTTGGAAATAGGTCTTTTCCGTTATATGTAATGATCGTCCAAATTATTGGGCCGAAAGTTATTACGCCAATAATAAATAAGACAGCGAACATTATCGCGATTAATACTGAGGTTTGAACCCAGCCCTGTGTAAAGATTTCCCAAGAACTTTTGATAAGCTCTACAAAACCACGGATTTTTGTTTTTTCGCCAACGGTTTTCGCTGATGCGTGGACCGTTGCATTTTCTGCTTTCTTTGCTACGACTTTATTAGCCATAAATTCTCCTTTAATAATATGCTTATTATTAGTTAGTGTCTTTCGCAAGTCAATAGTTATATAAAGCGAATTCTTTGTATGTTAAAATATATTTACTATAAATTTTGTCATCCCTGGTCGCAAACCCAGGGATCTCTCTCGGCCCATCCGAAGGAGATCCTCACTTTCGTAAGGATGACACTGGAAGAATAAGGAGTAATTATGAACGAAAACCATTCGACGAGCTCAGGTCTTGTCGGCAGTCAAATACTTATCCCCACAGTTATTCAAAAGACTCATCTTGGAGAGCGCGCCTATGATATTTATTCAAAGCTACTAGAGGATAGAATAATATTCTTGGGCACTGGAATAGACGATACAGTTGCTAATCTTGTTATCGCACAACTCTTATATCTTGAGAGTATTGATACCAAGAAAGATATAACTATGTATATCAATAGTCCTGGCGGAAGTGTTTCTTCGGCAATGGCGATATACGATACAATGCAATATTTGAAGCCAGATGTTTCAACTGTATGTTTGGGGATGTCTGCTAGTGCTGCGGCACTATTATTATCTTCGGGAGCAAAAGGTAAAAGATTTTCATTACCGAATTCAAGAGTCCTCATTCACCAACCTCTAGTTGAGGGTATGGCAGGACAAGCCACTGATATTGAGATTCATACTAAAGAACTTTTAAGAATTAAAAAACAGTTAGCAGAAATACTGGCTTCAAATACTGGTCAGAAAATAGAGAAGATTAATAATGATGTTGAACGTGATTACATAATGTCTGCTGACGAGGCAAAGAAATACGGGATTGTAGATGAGATTATAAGGAAAAGGAAATAATCACTCTATAAGATTGTCATTCCCGTGAAGGCGGTATTCTAGTATCATGAACCCATAGTACTGATTATTTTCCATTTTCTCTTGAAAGAAAATGGAGTTAAGTTCAAGAAAAATCGAACTTCTTCGACTTTGTACGAAATTCGCTCCGCGTAATTTCTAGCATTCGTCGATAGTCGGGTGCTCGGCACCAAAGCAATTTTTCACAAGAATTAACGATTGATTAATTCATCCTCCATTGTCATCCCTGGTCACAAACCCAGGGATCTCTCCAGAGCCCCAGAAGAATATTCTCGCTTTTGTGAAAATGATAATAAGAAAGGAAAAAGAAGTATGAAACTGCAAGAAATATATGAACTATTTGTCAAAAAGGGGATTGAAAACGATCCAAGGGGAAAAGAGCGGATCAAAAAAATCCTTGATAGCGAAAAGAAGAAGTACGAGAAACTAGACAAAAAAGATAAGCAATATTACGACAAAGAGAAACTTACAAATCCTTTTGCCGACACCAGAATTCTTTTTGGTGATAAAGATACTGAAGTAAAAAGAATCCTTGTTGGTGTTGATATGGAAGTCGGAGAAGTCCTACTTGCAGATAGATTATCCGAAAAGGGTAAAAAAATTGATTTGGTTCTCGCTCATCATCCTGAGGGGATTGCTCTTGCAGGACTCGATGAAGTGATGCATCTACAAGCTGATGTCCTCAGCCAATATGGAGTCCCTATCAATATCGCAGAAGGTGTTATCGCGGGGAGGATCAAGGAAGTTTCTAGGGGCCTTGCACCAGTAAATCATCAAAGAGCGGTGGATGCTGCCAGAATTTTAGACATTCCGATGATGTGTTCTCATACAGTTGCCGATAACATGGTCTACGAATTTGTAAAAGATATTATGGACAAAGAAAAACCAGAGACCGTCGGGGAAGTATTGGATTTGTTACTTACAATTCCTGAATATCAGGAAGGTAAGAAACTAGGCGCTGGCCCAAGGTTGTTTACTGGTAGTCCAGAAAACCGGGCTGGTAAAGTCGCAGTAACCGAAATGACCGGTGGTACTAGTGGAGCCAAGGAAATATTTGAAAAGATGTCTCACGCGGGTATCGGCACTGTTATTGGTATGCACATGAGCGAAGAACATCGCAAAGAAGCTGAAAAATATCACCTCAATGTCGTCATTGCTGGTCACATGGCCTCAGACTCTCTTGGCATGAATCTACTACTCGATGAAATTGAGAAAAAGAACGTGGAAATATTACCAGTCAGTGGCCTAATCCGGGTCAAGAGATAATCGTTGACAAAAACATTATTTTAGTATAGATTTATTACTACAGCTTAACGGAATAAGCAAAAAACGAGGGAAATATTTCTCGCTTTTGCTTGTTTTAGCTCAAAAACAAAGGAATTAAGAACAAACCCTTAGTAATTTTATTAAAAATAATATAAGGAGCGAGTATTTTTATGGCCAAAAAATCGCTTGATTTCGTATCAGAGTCCAAGACTGGACGCAAATATTTTAACCCATCACCGGATGTTTTAGCACTTCCAAATCTTACGGAAGTACAAACAGACAGTTTCAAATGGTTTCTGAGAGAGGGACTCGCAGAGCTTTTTGAAGAAGTTTCTCCGATAGAGGATTATACAGGAAAGATTCTTTCCATTGACTTCAAAGATTATAATATCGGCGAAGCAAAATATACTGAAAAAATTGCTAAAGAAAAAAAGGTAACCTACGAAGCTCCTCTTAAGGCAAACGTAGAGATACTTAGCAAAGAAACTGGCAAGAAAAAAATCCAAGAAGTTTTTCTTGGTGATATGCCTGTTATGACAGAACGTGGAACATTTATTATCAACGGTGTTGAGCGTGTTGTAGTATCTCAGCTGGTTCGTTCTCCTGGAGTGTACTTTACTTCTGAAGAGACAAATAACGGAACTGTATTTGGCGCAAAAGTAATACCTGGCCGTGGCGCTTGGCTCGAAATCGAGACTTCACCTCAAGATGGCATTTACGCAAAGATTGATAGAAAAAGAAAAATTCCTATCACTACACTTCTTCGTGCTTTTGGATATTCTACCGATGAAGAAATCAAAAAACTTTTCCATGATGTAAATACAAACAAAGAGCGCGATTTTATCGCCATCACCCTAGAAAAAGATCCTGCCAGAACTCAAGGCGAGGCTTTTGTAGAGGTTTATAAACGTATCAGACCTGGCGATCTAGCTACTGTAGAAAATGCTCGTAGTTTTATCGAAGGTATTTTCTTTGATGTAAAGAAATATGACATCTCAAGAGTTGGCCGTTATAAAATGAATAAACGACTTGGTGAAGAAATCAAAAATACCCGTGCAAACAGGATTTTTAGACGCGAAGACTTAGTTCACATTATTCACGAAATTATTCGTTTAAATAATGAGGGCGGCGTAGCAGATGATATTGATCACATGGGAAATCGTCGTGTCAGAACTGTTGGTGAGCTAATTCAACAAAAATTTAGAATCGGTCTAGCTAGAACTGAAAGAAACATAAAAGACAGAATGTCTATCTATGAGCCAGAAACAGTTACTGCTAGTCAGCTGATCAACGTTCGTCCAATAGTTGCATCTGTTCGAGAGTTTTTCGCAAGCTCTCAGCTTTCTCAATTTATGGATCAAACTAATCCACTAACAGAACTAGCACACAAAAGACGTCTATCCTCTCTAGGGCCGGGCGGACTTTCTCGTGAAAGAGCTGGCTTCGAAGTACGTGACGTACACAAAACACATTACGGCAGAATTTGCCCGATTGAAACTCCAGAAGGACCAAATATCGGACTTGTGAATTCACTCGCATCTTTTGCAAAAATAAATAGTTATGGTTTTATTGAAACACCTTATCGTGTTGTTGAAAAAGATAAAAAAGGTATCCCATTTGCTACTACTAAGATTGAATATTTGGCTGCTGATGATGAAGAAAAAATGATCATTGCTCAGGCGAATACACCAGTTGATGAAAAAGGATATTTCTTGACCAAAACAGCGATAGCTCGTAGAAATGGTGAAGCAGATGAAGTAAAAGTAGAAGAACTCGACTACACAGACGTTGCGACTGAGCAACCAGTGAGTATTTCCACTTCTCTTATTCCTTTTGTCGAACATGATGATGCTCGTCGTGCACTTATGGGCGCGAACATGCAACGTCAGGCTGTTTCTGTTATCAAACCACAAGCTCCTATAGTCGGTACTGGTAACGAAGCTCGCTCGGCGCAAGATTCCGGACAAATTATCCTTGCCAAAGCGGCTGGAGAAGTTCTTTCTTCTACTGCAGACATGATAAAAGTCAAATACGCTGACGACAAAGAAGATATATATGTTTTAAACAAATTTAAACAAACCAACAGTGATACATGTATTAACCAACATCCTGTCGTAAATAAAGGTGATAAATTCAAAAAAGGCGATTTGCTTGTAGATGGTACAGCTACTGAAGGTGGTGAGCTAGCACTTGGACAAAATGTCTTAGTTGGCTTTATGTGTTGGGGCGGTAACAACTATGAGGACGCTATTATATTGTCTCAGCGTTTAGTAGAAGATGACCGTTATACCTCTATTCATCTAGACGAATTCCATATCGATGTGCGCGATACCAAGCTAGGGCCAGAGCTTATTACAAGAGATATTCCAAACGTTGGTGATGAAGCTTTACGCGATCTTGACGAAGGCGGAGTTATTAGAACTGGTGCTGAAGTGGTCGCTGGAGATATCCTTGTTGGTAAGATTACACCAAAGGGTGAAACCGAGCTAACTGCCGAGGAAAGACTACTTAGAGCTATTTTCGGTGAAAAAGCTAGAGATGTAAAAGACAGTTCTCTAAGAGTTCCACCTGGAGTTCATGGAAAAATTGTAAACATCAAAACCAAGAGCAGAGATAAGGGTGACGAATTACAAGCAGGCGTAATAATGCAGGTTTATGTAATGGTTGCTCAAATGCGTAAGATTGCAGTCGGCGATAAAATGGCCGGGCGTCATGGTAATAAAGGTGTTATTGCGAAGATACTACCGATAGAAGATATGCCGTATCTAGAAGATGGTACTCCGATGGACGTACTTCTAAATCCTCAAGGTACTTCACAGCGTCTAAACTTCGGTCAGGTTCTAGAGACTCATCTAGGTTGGGCTGCAGCTGCACTGGGAATCAAAGTAGCGTCGCCAGTATTCAACGGAGTCAAGGTTGAACAAATCAAGGCACTTCTTAAAGAGGCTGGTCTTCCAGAAGACGGAAGAGCGCAATTGTATGATGGAAGAACTGGTGAGCCTTTTGCTGAAAGAACCGTTGTTGGATATAAATATTTTCTTAAACTATTGCATCTTGTCGAAGACAAGATCCACGCTCGTTCTATAGGGCCGTACGCGATGGTTACCCAGCAACCACTTGGTGGTAAGGCTCAGTTTGGTGGTCAGAGATTCGGTGAAATGGAAGTTTGGGCACTCGAAGCTTATGGTGCCGCTCATACTCTCCAAGAAATTCTAACTATTAAATCGGATGACGTAATTGGTCGTTCAAAGGCTTATGAATCTACTATAAAAGGCGAAGATATCAAAGAGCCTAGAGTTCCTGAGTCATTCAACGTACTTGTTAAGGAGCTTCAGGGCCTTGGTCTCGCAGTAGACCTTATTGCCGAAGAAGCAGAGGGTGAAGTTGTAATCGAGGCAGAAAAAGTAATTGAAGAGAGTTATGAGGAAAATATCGAAGAACTAAAGGGCGATAAGCTTATAATAGGCGATAGTGCAGAACAAATGTTGCCGACAATTGATGTAGACGCAGATGGCGCGATCGATGAGTTCGAAGTGCTAGAGGAGAATAAATAATGATAATTAGCGAAACAAAAAACGATCATTTCAAAGCAATTAAACTATCTATCGCATCACCAAAACATATTTTGGATTGGTCTCATGGAGAGGTAACAAAACCAGAAACGATAAACTATCGTACTTTAAAGCCAGAAAAAGATGGTCTGTTTTGTGAGAAAATATTTGGCCCCGCGAAAGACTGGGAATGTTATTGCGGCAAATATAAGAGAATCCGATATAAGGGCGTTATTTGTGACCGTTGTGGAGTAGAGGTTACTCGTTCTATAGTTCGAAGAGAACGAATGGGACACATCAAGCTCGCGGTTCCTGTCACTCATATCTGGTTCCTACGTGGCGTTCCTAGCTCAATAGGTTTAACATTAAACCTATCTGCAAGAGATTTAGAAAAAGTTGCTTATTTTGCTAATTACATCATTTTGTCAGTTGACGAGGATGCAAAAATAGCTTCAAAAAAGAAGATAGATGAAGAATTTAAGGCTAGAAAAACTGAAATAGAGGCAACTGTAAAAGATGCCGAAGAGAGACAATCTCAGGTAGAAGATTTAGAGCAATACCGCGCTGCTGCTCGCGATGATCTAAATCAGATTAATAAGTTAGAAATTATTTCCGAGTCAAAATATCGTGATTTTTCACTAAAATATGGCGAAGTATTTTCTGCGGGCATTGGTGCAGAGGCAATTCAATCTCTACTTGAGGGAATTGACCTAGAACAGCTTGTCACTTCTCTAAGAACAGAAGTTGAAACAGCTCAAGGTGTCAAAAGAAAGAAATCAATCAAGAGACTCAAACTTATTGAGGGATTCGTAGCCGCACAAATTCGACCTGAGTGGATGATAACAACGATTTTACCTGTTATCCCACCAGATCTTCGACCAATGGTACAGCTTGATGGTGGTAGATTCGCTACTTCAGACTTAAATGATCTATATCGAAGGGTTATAAACAGAAATACTCGTCTCAAGAAATTACTTGATATGGACGCACCAGAAGTTATCTGCAGAAATGAAAAACGTATGCTGCAAGAAGCTGTTGACGCTCTTATTGATAACAATGCCCGAAGAGACAAAAACGTTTCAATGGCATCAAGTCGTAAGAAACTCCGTTCAATCGCAGATATGTTGAAGGGCAAACAAGGTAGATTTAGACAGAACTTACTCGGTAAACGTGTTGACTACTCTGGACGTTCAGTTATTGTGGTTGGTCCATATTTGAAACTAGATCAATGTGGTCTTCCTAAGATGATGGCTCTTGAGCTTTTCAAACCTTTTGTTATCTCGAAATTAATAACTGATGGCATCGCTCATAATGTAAAGAGCGCCAGCAGAATGATTGAAAGAGGCAGAAACGAAGTTTGGGATGCGCTTGATGATGTTATTAAGGGCAAATATGTTCTATTGAATCGTGCTCCAACTCTTCATAGACTTGGTATACAAGCTTTTAAACCAGTACTTATCGAGGGTAAGGCAATTCAGATTCACCCATTAGTATGTTCGGCTTTCAACGCCGACTTTGATGGTGATCAAATGGCTGTTCATGTGCCACTTTCAGTTCAGGCACAAAAAGAAGCTGCAGAAATAATGCTTTCTACTAAAAATCTACTTAAACCAGCCGCTGGTGAACCAGTGGTTAAGGCTTCACAGGATATTATCTTAGGTATCTATTGGATGACAGTTATCCCAGAAACAAAAGAAACCAAGGATTCAAAGGATATGAAGGCTTATTCAACTAAAGAAGAAGCTATTATGTCTTATGATCTAGGCTATATAAGCGTTCGTGAGCAAATTAAGGCTCCAGTAGAAGGAGTGTTAATCGAAACTACGGTAGGAAGACTGCTATTCAATGAAATTCTTCCTGAAGGTTACGGTTATATCAATAACGAGCTCACTTCAAAGAAATTAACAGCTATTATTGAAACCATATTCCGTGATTTTGGTGATGTAGAAACTGTTAAATTTGTAGATAAAATGAAGGACCTAGGTTTCGAATTTTCTACACTTTCTGGTTTGTCACTTTCTATGGACGATTTCAAAATTCCTTCTGATAAAGCGGAAATATTAGCTAAATTTGGTCTAAAAGAAGAACATACAGCGACCCAATACAACGAAGGTTTGATCACTAGTGACGAAAAATATGCCAAGACTTTGGAAATTTGGATGGAAGCTCGTGACGAAGTAATGAATTCAATGGCCAGAGAGATGGATCCGAATTCTTCAGCTGCTATTATGATGAACTCAGGAGCTCGTGGTAATCTATCGCAAATGGCGCAGATGGCTGGAATGAAGGGCTTGGTAGTTAATGCTTCGGGCAGAACTATTGAGTTCCCAATCAAATCAAACTACAAAGAAGGTTTATCATCACTAGAATACTTCTCATCAACTCACGGCGCACGTAAAGGACTTTCAGATACAGCCCTAAAGACTTCTGACTCTGGCTACCTTACTCGTCGTCTTGTAGACGTTGCTCAAGAGGTGATCGTTACCGAAAAAGATTGTGGTACCAAAAGAGGTACTGTTATTACTCGTGGCGATAGCTCAAAGATCGGTGAAGATTTTGCAGCTCGCGTCATCAGCCGGGTACTTGCCAAAGATGTCGTAGTCGAAAAAACTGGCGAAATTATCCTAAAAAAGGGTGTTCTAGTTGGTACAGAAGAATTTGCAAAGATAGAAGATGCGAAAATCGACGAAGTTACCATCCGTTCTGCTCTTACCTGTGAATCGGTTTGGGGTATTTGTCAGCATTGTTATGGTTCAGACTTAGCCAGAGGCGGAATGATCGCTCTAGGTGAGGCAGTTGGTATTATCGCTGCTCAATCTATTGGTGAGCCAGGTACTCAGCTAACGATGAGAACTTTCCATGCTGGTGGTATCGCGGGTATCGATATTACTCAGGGTCTACCTCGTGTTGAGGAACTTTTCGAAGCTCGTCAGCCAAAAGGTCAGGCAATCCTTGCAGAGATGTCAGGTATTGTTAGAGTCGAAAGTGCTAACGGAAAACACAAGATTGATATTGTCTCAGATGTTCTTTCTGAAGATGTCTATGACATCACTGGACTTACTGCTTCAGTGAAAAATAACCAATTTGTTGAAATGAAAGACGTTTTAGCATCAAAAGATGGCAAAAAGCAGATGAAGGCAAAGAACAGCGGTACTGTGAAGATAAAAGACGGAGCAATCCGTGTGATTCGTGAAGCAGAAGTAAAGAGCTATTCAGTGCTTAACCAAGTTGGTCTCTATGTTAAAGACGGAGATGTTGTCGAAGTCGGAACACAGATCACCGAGGGTTCATGGAATCTTCAGGACGCTCTCAAATTGATGGGTGAAAACGCAGTTGAGCGATATATTATGACCGAAGTTCAACAAACTTATGCTTCTCAAGGACAATCAATCAACGACAAACACATCGAAATAATCATTCGTCAGATGTTTTCTCGTTGTCGTATTGATGAAGCTAGCGGAACACCATTTATCGCTGGTGAAATTGTTTCTCGTTCTTCATTGCAAAGAGAAAACAATCTTACCAAAAAGGCAAAAACAAAGCCTGCTGAATTCACAAACTTGCTACTTTCAATCACTAAAGTATCTATCACAACTGATAGTTTCTTATCTGCAGCTTCATTCCAAGAAACAAGCAGAGTGCTTATAGGCGCAGCGGTCGCAGGTAAGGTCGACGATCTTAGGGGTCTTAAAGAAAATGTAATTATTGGCAAACTAATACCTGCAGGTACGGGTTTTGCTAAATCATTGACCAGAAGCAAATAATTTGGTAAAATCTATTAGATTTTGAAGGGAAAAAATGCCAACAATTAATCAACTTATTAGAAAACCAAGAAAAAGTCCAAAGTCGAAGAGCAAATCACCAGCACTTCAACGTGGTTTTAACGCTCTCAAAAACAGAGCAACAATATTACCTTCACCACAAAAGAGGGGAGTATGCGTTAAAGTTACTACCACTACACCAAAGAAGCCGAATTCGGCTCTTCGTAAAATAGCTCGTGTTAGACTTACAAACGGCATGGAAGTAACTGCATATATTCCAGGGATTGGTCACAATCTTCAGGAGCACAGCGTGGTTATGATTCGTGGCGGTCGAGTAAAGGATCTTCCTGGTGTTAGATATCATATTGTCAGAGGTACCTTGGATACGGCAGGAGTTGCAAATCGAAAACAAGGGCGCAGTAAATACGGCGCTAAGAAAGCGTAAGGGAGTAATAAAATGCCAAGAAATCCAAAAAAAGTAGAAAAAAGAATTCTGTTACCAGATGCAAAATATAATAGTGTTTTGGTAACTAAATTTATAAACAAAATTATGTTAGACGGCAAAAAAAGTCTTGCACAGCGACTAGTTTATAGCGCTATTGACGAAGCCGGCAAAAAAGTAAACAAAGAAGGCCTTGAGGTCTTCGAAACAGCAATCAAAAATGTTTCTCCAGTTCTTCAGGTTAAATCACGTAGAATCGGTGGGGCAACTTATCAAGTTCCTATGGAAGTTAAGGGAGACCGACGTCTTCATTATGCTTTCGCATGGGTTCGTGACGCCGCTAGAAAGCGAAGTGGTCTTTCTTTTGATAAAGCGCTCGCTATCGAGCTTGCAGATTCTTACAACAACGTTGGAACAGCAATCAAGAAAAGAGAAGACACCCACAAGATGGCAGAAGCCAACAAAGCCTTTGCTCATTTCGCAAGATACTAAACAATTAATAATTTAAAATTCCTTTTCGTCATCCTGAACTAGATTCAGGATCTCACGAGATTTCGAAATGATTTCGGAATGACGGCGGGGTCAGGGGGACGGGTTTTTATGCCTAGAGAATATTCATTAGACAATACAAGAAACATCGGAATCGCCGCGCACATTGATGCAGGTAAGACTACAGTTACTGAGCGTATTTTATACTACACCGGCAAAACACATAAAATCGGTGAAGTTCATGAAGGCGCAGCCACTATGGACTGGATGGAACAAGAACAGGAGAGGGGAATTACTATCACTTCTGCTGCTACTACTTGTTTTTGGAAAAAACATCGAATCAATATTATCGACACACCCGGACACGTTGACTTTACCGTTGAGGTAGAGCGTTCTTTACGCGTTTTGGATGGTGCTGTTGTAGTTTTTGATGGTAAAAACGGCGTAGAGCCTCAATCGGAGACTGTTTGGCGTCAAGCTGATAAATACAGTGTTCCTAGGATCGCTTTTGTTAACAAGCTAGACGCTATCGGTGGGGACTTCTACATGTCTCTTGAATCGATCAAGGATAGACTTGGCGCGAATGCAGTTGCAATGCAGCTGCCTATAGGCATGGAGTCTGGTTTTTCCGGCGTTGTAGATCTCATGGAAATGAAATCTATCAATTATGGTAATGAAGATATGGGCAAGGAACAGAAAATCGAAGAAATTCCTGCGGATATGCTAGAAAAAGCCCAAGAATATAGGGCTACTATGGTAGAAAAAATTTCTGAAACTGACGATGGACTTCTAGAGAAATTTTTCGAAGGCGTCGAACCTACAATACCAGAGCTAAAGAAAGCTCTTAGGGCTGCCACTATCGCTAATAAAATCGTAGGTGTTTTTGCAGGTACTGCTCTTAAGAATAAAGGCGTTCAGCCGATGCTGGATGCTGTTATTGATTATTTGCCAAATCCGCTAGAAGTTCCAGCTGCAAAGGGCGAAGATCCAAAGACTGGAGAAGAGATAGCTGTTGAGAGTACTGATGATGGCCCATTCTGTGGCTTAGTATTCAAGATTGCTGCTGACCCATTTGTCGGAAAGCTTGCTTTCTTACGTGTTTATCGCGGTAAACTGACTTCTGGAAGCTATGTTTTAAACGTAGCTACTGGTGAGAAAGAACGCATCGGACGTATTGTTCGGATGCACTCAAATACTCGTGAAGAAGTTTCCGAGGTATTTGCTGGTGAAATCGCTGCTGCTGTAGGGCTGAAGAATACTCTGACTGGTAACACCATATGTGATCCAGCTCATCCAGTTCTTCTTGAGAATATTACCTTCCCAGAGCCAGTTATCCAGGTTGCTATTGAGCCAAAGACCAAAGCAGACCAAGAGAAAATGGGTATCGCACTTTCTAGACTTGCCGAAGAGGATCCTACTTTCCGTGTTCATACTGACGAAGAGACCAGCCAGACAATTATTGCTGGAATGGGTGAGCTTCACCTAGATATCCTAGTCGAAAGAATGAAACGTGAATTCAAGGTAGAAGCTAATGTTGGTAAGCCTCAAGTTGCTTATCGTGAAAGTATCAAATCTTCTGTCAAACAAGAAGGTAAATTTGTTCGTCAATCAGGTGGACGCGGACAATATGGTCATGTTTGGATCGAAGTTGAGCCGAACGAAGAAGGCGGCGGTTTCGAATTCATCAACAAAATTGTTGGTGGAACGATTCCAAAAGAATATATCAATCCCGTACAGAACGGTATCAGAGAAGCGCTTGATAATGGTGTTATTGCCGGATATCCAGTAGTAGATGTCAAAGTGACTTTATACGACGGTTCTTTCCACGAAGTCGATTCAAATGAAATGGCCTTTAAAATTGCTGGTTCTATGGCGCTTCAAGAAGCTGTCCGTAAGGCAACTCCGATTATCCTTGAGCCTATTATGAAGGTAGAAGTTACTGTCCCAGAAGAATATATGGGTGATATTATGGGAGATCTCAATTCAAAACGCGGTAAGATACAGCAAATGTCAGATAGGGGAAATGCCAAGATTGTTGACGCATTTGTACCTCTTGCTGAGATGTTTGGTTATGCTACAAACTTGCGTTCTATGACCCAAGGTCGCGGTACAAGTACTATGGAATTTGATCATTATGAGGAAGTTCCTAGAAATGTTGCCGAAGAAATTATCGCTAAACGTGGTAAAAAACAAGCAGAATAATAATCATATAAAAGTATAAGACATAATTCAAAAAGAGTCCGAAAGGGCTCTTTTTGTATGGCTAAATTAGTATATATTTATTACAATATAACCAAAGAGTTTAATAAGGGAGATAATATGGAACCAGATTCAAGCGAAGAGAACATCGAAGTAGAAACAAATGAAGTAAGTACGGAAAGTATGGAACAACCAGCAGAAGATGTGAGGCCAGAAGAACCTGTAGTGCGGGAAATGCCAAACCAGCCAGCACCAGTAGTAGAAGAACCGGCACCACAGCAAGCAACTCCGGCAGTACAAGCACCAAGAGCCACTGCTAGTGTTTCTGGTGATAAAGTAAGTGTGTCTGGCTATCTGGGCAGTCTGAAGAAACTTTTTACAAATCCGACTGAATTCATCAAGGAGCTTTCGGCCAAAATTGACAACACGATAATATTTGTTTTAATAAATGTCGCATTTATGGTTTTGGCTTATTTTATAACATCTATAATTGGTTCTCTAAGCGCGGAGATAGATATTACTGGCCAGCTTTTTTGGGAAATAATAAAAGTTCAATTTTTTACAGTTATATCAGGAATTGGTTTTCTCGCTATCGTTGCCTTGATCGCCTTTTTGTCGGGTAAAATTAGTCAAAAACAAGCTACTTTTGCAGATAATTTGGCAGTGAGCTCTGTCTTTTCACTTAATTTCTTGGCAATCGGTGTTAGCTCCTTTTTCGGACTTTTTTACATTTGGTTTCCTAGTATTGCTCAATTTGTCTTACTTTTACAAACAGTGATACCAAGCCTAGCATTGGTCTATTCAACCGTAATTTTGATTCAAGCACTCGTCGAATTGTACCAATATTCATATCTCAGAGCAGTCTTGATATATGTTACATCAAGCATAGTAATATTGTTTATAGTGGGGCAACTATTTACGTCTTTTGACTTATATTTTAATGTAGACTTCGGCTCAGTAGGTGGGGGCATCAGTGGAATCAGTTTAGTTAGTATGATGAACAATCTTAGTTTCTAAATTTCCTGGGTTATTAACTCAAAAACAATCATTAAAAGTATTGCACAAAATAGTTATTTATAGTAATATTTGTAGGCAAAATGAATAGCAAACCACCACGCCGTAGGGCGCGGATGGTTTAAATGTGTAAAGTAACAAAATAAAAAAAGACAAAATAATCCGCCTACGTTAGCAGCGACGGACGGACAAGAAGGAGACAAAATGGCTGAAGTTTATAAGAGAAACAAACCCCATGTAAACGTTGGTACTATCGGACACGTAGATCATGGTAAAACTACCCTTACAGCAGCAATTACATCTGTACTTGCAAAAAAAGGCCTAGCTACTGCTAGAAAATTTTCTGATATTGATAATGCTCCAGAAGAGCGAGAACGTGGTATTACTATTGCGACTTCTCATCAAGAGTACGAAACAGAGAAACGTCACTATGCGCACGTTGATTGTCCTGGACATGCCGATTATGTAAAGAATATGATCACTGGTGCTGCACAGATGGACGGCGCGATTTTGGTTGTAGCTGCTACTGACGGTCCTATGCCTCAGACTCGTGAGCATATCCTACTTGCTAAACAAGTTGGTGTTCCAAAGATCGTTGTTTATATGAACAAATGCGACATGGTTGATGACGCAGAGATGCTTGACCTTGTTGAGATGGAAATTCGTGAACTTCTTACTAAATACGAATTTGATGGTGACAATGCTCCTATCATTCGTGGTTCAGCATTAAAGGCTTTAGAAGGCGACGCCAAATACGAAGAGTCTATCATGGAGCTAATGAACGCACTTGACGAATACATCCCAGAGCCTATTCGTGACACTGACAAACCATTTATGATGGCTATCGAAGATGTTTTCTCGATCAAGGGTCGTGGAACAGTTGCTACTGGCCGTATCGATCGTGGTATTGTCAAAATCAATGATGAAGTTGAAATCGTCGGAATCAAACCTACTCGCAAGACTGTTGTTACTGGAATAGAAATGTTCAAGAAACAGCTCGAGCAAGGTCAAGCTGGCGACAACGCTGGTGTACTACTACGTGGTATTGAGAAAAATGACATCGAACGTGGTATGGTACTTGCTAAATCTGGTTCAGTTACTCCTCATACCGAATTTGAAGCACAAGTTTATGTCCTTACCAAAGAAGAAGGTGGACGTCACACTCCATTCTTCAAGGGTTATAAACCTCAATTCTATATCCGAACAACTGATGTTACTGGCGAAATTGAATTTGAAGGTGAAATGATTATGCCTGGCGATGACGTCAAGATGATCGTTAAACTTATCCAACCAATCGCTATCGAAGAAGGTCTTCGTTTCGCTATCCGCGAAGGTGGCCGTACAGTTGGCGCCGGTGTTGTAACCAAGATCAACAAGTAATAAAGGTATATAATGGCAGAAAAGACTGAAAAACAAAGAATCCGAATCAAGCTAAAGGCGTATGATAACAAAATCATCGATCAGTCTACGGCTCAAATCATTGAAACAGCTGTTCGCAGTGGTGCTAAAGTAGCGGGTCCAATCCCATTACCCACCGATAGAACACCGATAACGGTTCAGAGTGCTAGTTTTGTCAACAAGAATGCAAGAGAGCAGTTTGAGATGAGAGTTCACAAGAGACTCCTTGATATTACTGATTTTTCTGCAAAAACAGTTGATAGTCTAATGAGTTTATCCCTACCTGCCGGAGTTGATATCGAAATCAAGATGTAATAAAATCCCCCGAGAAATCGGGGGATTTTTTAATATTATCAAAGTGATATTTTGTCAAAGTTGGATAATAAATAGTTTATGACAAATAAAGGATTTGAATTATGTACCGCGCTTGTAAAATGAATGTAAATACAATTGATAAAAAAGTGATAGTCGAGATAACTAGGGTATGTAATCTCAATTGTGAACATTGTTTGTACTCGGAGTTTTTAAATACACCAACTTTATATATGCCGATGGAGAAATATATCGAAATTATTGAGACATTTGCCTCCAAAGGATTTTCTAGAGTGGTTCTTACGGGAGGGGAGCCTACATTGCACCCTCAGCTGATTAAAATGTCGAAATACGCACGAGCTAGAGGCTTTACGGTTTCTATATGTACAAATGGTGTTATAAATATGGATGAAGAAATGCTCATAGCATTTCCTTTTGCAACCTTTACAATTAGTCTGGATTCGCATATACCCGAGGTTCACGACTTATTTCGTGGTCGCAAGGGAGCATTTAAGAAAACTATACTTTTCATAGAAAAGCTTAAACAAAAAGGTAAGAATGTTTCTATACACATAGCCCTCGGGGAGTTTAATATAGATCGGATAGATGAAACTATTACATACGCTCTGGAGTTTAGCCGTGAGGTAGTCCTCGCTACTGTATATCTAAAGAATCAAAATGATAATATCGAATATCAATCGAAGCTTCAAGCAGTAAAAAAACGTTATTTATTATCACAAGAAGTGATTTTGGTCGGTTTTGCGGAATATTGTGAAAACCCAGATTGTCTTTATGGGAAAAATATTGTATTTATTAATAAAGATGGAAACAGTGTTGATTGTTATTGGAAGAAAAACGGTGGTAAGATAATATCAATAGATTCAGCATTAACTAGGAAAGTCGTAGGCATTGAAGAGAATTAGCGATAAATATCAAATATTTGATAAGAATGAGGTTGAGATACTAGCAGAACAGCTAGAATCTGGGAAATTGTCCGGTACCAGTGTAGCTATTCAAGATTATGAAGATGATTTGTCTCAATTCTTTGATGCAAAGTTTGCCGTTGCTGTATCGTCTGGTACTGCCGCTATTCAAGTTGCACTATTTTCGCTCGGGCTTTCGAAAGGGGATAAAGTCATGTTAACACCGACTTGTCCAATGATGACAGTGTATCCGATAATTTTTGCAGGTTTAGTGCCGGTATTTGTTGATACTGAAGCAGATTCATTCGGTTTTGATATTGAAGATGTGGTTAAAAAGTTTGATTCTAAAGTAAGGGCGGTTATAGATATCCCAATGTGGGGTTATCCAATGGACGTGAAGAAGCGTCAGGAATTTTGTCATAGTCATGACTTGTTATATATCTTAGACTTAGCGCAAGCTCATGGCAGCAAATTCGGAGGCAAATATCTATCAAAATATTGTGACGTCGCTTGCTTTAGCACGCACGATAGAAAGATACTTTCCACGGGGGAGGGTGGATTTATATTAACTGACGATAGGCAGACTGCTGAATCGGCAAAGTCTTTCACTCAATTTGGTTTCATGAAAGGTGTTGATTTCGGGTTAAATTATAAATTGGGTGCGTTGCAAGCAACCATAGGAAAAAACAGATTGAAACAGGTAAATAGTCAATTAGTAAAACGTAAAGAAAATTCAGATTTACTAAGATCCCTTATTAAAAATAATTCAGTTAGTGAATTTAAGATAACAGAAAGGGGAACTGCCAACTATTATACATATTTACTTAGTTTAAGGTTTAAGGATAATCTGGGTTTTATCAAATATCTTGAAGAGAAAGGTATCCCATCAGATATTACGAGGTATTCATATCTTCCTTTGTATGAATTGCCAGCATTTTTAGAATATGGGACGGTTTGTGCAAATGCCGAACTCTTATCAAAAACGATAACTACCATCCCGGTTCACCCGGGGATTACAGTGGATGATATCCAATATATAGCAGAGTGTATTAATTTATATGAGGAGAGATAATGGAGAAACATTTTACAGCTTCGGCTTTAGTATTTAATTCGGCTGGACATATATTACTATTAAAACATAAAAAGTTAGGCGTTTGGCTTGACCCGGGTGGGCATATTGAATCTGACGAAACGCCAGATGACGCCATAGTACGAGAAGTAAAGGAAGAAACAGGGCTTGATGTAGAGATAATTTCTGAAATCGACACCAACCTTTCTGACCCAATCAATGATATAACTCCGCTAGCAAAACCATATACTATTCTTTCCGAACTGATTAGTAAGGGTGATGAATCTCATTATCATATAGACTTATTCTATATTTGTAAGATAGTAGGTGGTGAAACATTGTCTGCAGGTGAAGGGGAGTCAGTAGAAGTAGGGTTTTTCTCTGAAAAAGAGATTGGGGAACTCGAATTATTCCCTAATTTTAGAAAACTGCTCGAGAAAGTATTTTTAGAACGCGGATAGTTTTTAATAAGTGTGATTCGCATCAAAGTTATTGTTAATAAGCGCTCTGCATAGAGCGTTTATTATTTTTGTATCTCAGATAACGTTGACATATCTTGTTTCTGGTAGTAAAATTACCAAGTTTTGTACCCTAGTCCCGTAGGAGGGATGCAACATGGCAAGACCACGAAAGCGGCTTGACCCAACGTTGGCTGGCAATCTGATATTCTCTATTGCCGGTATCTCCGATGATCACAACTTGGTGGAAATCGCTGACATCGTCAAAGAAGAGATCGGATTGTGGCAAGCTTGCATCGATCACCCCGAAAGGCGCAACTACCGACTCCATGTAGTCGGCGGCTCGGACCAGAAACTCCCAGATTTCGTCCTTGAGCACAAAGATGAGACATATACGTCTGCAGTTGCAGACGTATGGGACCTCGACGTAGAGGTTCTGGACGAAGATTCTCACCTTCGGGTGACCTGTCGTCTCTGAACGAGAAGTAGGTACAAAAGGGTGTCGTCGCTAACAAGCGGCGGCACCCAGTGTCTTTTCTTGAAATATCGTTGACAAAAGACTATATATTTACTATACTTATTCATGCGTAAAAAAATACGTTAAACCGTCGAGGGATGGGCAAGTCCAAAGGATACTGTCTATCTGTCGAAATATATTTTGTTGATTAAAATCCGCCTATGCAAAAAGCTACGGACGGACAAGAAGGCGAACAATGAAGGCATTAATAGGTAAGAAAGTTGGAATGACCCACATCTTTGATGAAAAGGGTAATGTAGTTCCTGTGACCGTCGTACAGGCGGGACCTTGTACTGTTGTTCAAGTTAAAACTGTAGAAATTGATGGCTATTCTGCCGTTCAGCTCGGTTTTGGCTTAAATAAAAGAATTAATAAACCGCTTGCCGGGCATGTAAAAGATTCAGGAGCAGTACCACGTACTTTGCGAGAATTTGAGATGACTGAGGATATCGCAAGCGAAAACGAAGAAACACCTTCTGCTATAAAAGTTGGTGATACATTTGACGTTTCTGTTTTCAGCGAAGGGGATCAGCTCCAAGTAACTGGTACTTCCAAGGGTAAAGGATTTGCAGGTACTATAAAGCGTCATAATTTTACAACTGGTCCAAAGACACACGGATCACATAATTATCGACAACCAGGCTCTATAGGTTCTGGCTATCCACAGCACGTCATGAAAGGCAAAAAGATGGCGGGTCAGATGGGCGCTGAACAAGTAAGCGTCAAAAACTTAAAAATTGTTAAAATTGATTTAGCCAACAATACCGTTGCGATAAAGGGTGCAGTACCCGGCCCTCGTAAAGGTTTAGTGATTTTGAGAGGTTAATGTGAAAGTTTCTGTATACAATCAAAAAGGTGAAGCAAAAGAATCTCGCGAAGTTAAGGCTCCGGTTTTTAACGTAGCGGTAAATCCTGCGCTTATTCATGAAGTAGTAGTATCTCAACAGGCCGATAGACGCCTCGCACCAGCAAAAGTAAAGACTAGAGCTGAAGTTCGTGGTGGCGGTAAAAAACCATATAAACAAAAGGGGACAGGTAGAGCCAGAACTGGTTCAATCAGAAATCCAATTTGGCGTGGTGGTGGTATCACTTTCGGTCCTACAGGGATTCAAAATTTTGCGTTAAAAGTACTTAAAAAGAAAAGACGAGGAGCTATTGTTTCTTCTCTCGCTTCAAGAAAAGACAATGTCGCCATTGTTGAGTCATTTGACTTTGAAAAAACTAAAGACGTGGCTAATCTAGTTCCAAAAATACTGGAAAGAGGCCACATCCTTTTTGTTACAAATGTTATGACCGAAAAAACCATCCTTTCTACCAGAAATATTAATAACGTTAGAGTCTGTGATTATAGAAATCTAAATGTTTATGACATTCTCTGGTCAGATAAGTTGGTATTCGTAGCAGATGCACTAGAATTGACCAATGAATTTTGGGGGACAAAATAATGGAAATGTTAAAAGTATTAAAGCAACCAGTGATTTCAGAAAAAAGTTTCGCTTCTGCTGATGCTGGAAAATATGTTTTTGTTGTAGATAAAAAAGCGACTAAAACTGAGATCAAAAACGCGATTGAGAAATCATTTTCAGTAAACGTGACAGCTATCAATACCTTAATAGTTTCTGGAAAAGTTAAAAGATTCGGTAAATCATTTGGTAAAAGAAGCGACTTTAAAAAAGCGATTGTTACTCTCAAAAAGGGTCAGACAATCGAAGATTTTAAGGGGATATAGAAAATGGGTATAAGATTAATCAAACCAACTAGTAACGCTCGCAGAGGAATGTCTGTTGACGATTTTGCTGATATCACAAAGAAAAGCCCAGAAAAGTCACTCACTTTCCCTCTAAAGAGTCAGGCAGGCCGTAATTCACAAGGCAAGATAACTGTACGTCACCGTGGTGGTGGAGTAAAAAGACAGTATCGTTTAATCGATTTCAAGATGCTTGGAAATCAGACTGTTACTATTGAATCTATTGAATATGATCCAAATAGATCTGCTCGTATCGCACTTGTCGTAAAAGAAGATGGCACAAAGGCTTACATCGTCTCTCCAATCGGAGCGAAGGTTGATGCAAAGTTTTCTTTCGGCACAGACGCTGAAATACGTCCAGGTAATCGAAAAATTCTAAAAGACATTCCAGTCGGAACAATTATTCACGCAGTTGAGCTACAGCCTAACAAGGGAGCACAAATGGCCCGTTCTGCAGGAACAAAGGCACAGCTTATGGCCAAAGAAGGTGGAATGATTCAGGTTAAGCTTCCTTCGGGAGAAATTCGTATTGTTAGCGAGGATTGTTCAGCTTCTATAGGTATAGTTTCAAATCCAGAGCATGGTAACATAAAAATAGGTAAAGCTGGTCGCGTCCGGATGATGGGCTTCAGACCAACTGTACGTGGTAAAGCCATGAACCCAGTAGACCATCCACATGGTGGTGGTGAAGGTGGTACTTCCATCGCTCTTATGGGCGGTCCGAAGACACCATGGGGTAAACCAGCCTTGGGTAAGAAAACTAGAAACAAAAAGAAATTGTCTAGTAAGTATATTGTTAAAGGCCGTAAAAAGGGCCGCAGGTAGGAATGTTAGTAGAGTATTTTACTCGCTAACGATTAAGGAGATAATATGTCACGATCACTAAAAAAAGGACCATACATAGATGAACGACTTGTAAAAAAAGTCGATGCTCTTGGAAATGACAAAAAAGTTATCAAGACATGGTCCAGAGCCGCAGTAATAATTCCTGAGTTCGTCGGTCATACATTCGCAGTTCATAACGGAAAAGAACATATCCCAGTATTTGTATCAGAAAATATGGTAGGACATAAACTAGGTGAGTTTTCATTAACTAGAAAATTCCGTGGTCATGGCGGAAAACTTGCTAAGGGAAAGAAATAAAATGGAAGTAAAGGCAGTAGAAAAATATATAAGGATTTCACCGAAAAAGGCTAGATTGGTCGCTGATGTTGTTCGTGGTGACAACGCTGTTAGTGCGCTTACTTCTCTTAAATTTATACCAAAGAAAGCAGCTCAGATCATTTACAAGGCATTAGCATCAGCGGTCGCAAATGCCGAAAATAATTATAATTTAGATAAGTCAAAGCTAGTTATTTCTAAAATTACAATCGACAAAGGGCCAAGTCTCAAAAGATTTCGACCAAGATCAAAAGGTATGGCTTCAGCTCTACTTAAAAGGACTAGTCATATTACTGTAGTAGTTTCAGATTTGGGCAAAGACGTAGCGCCTGTCAAAAAGGTGGTTAAGCCAGTTGTTGAAGATAAAATAGCTAAAACAGAAGTAAAAAAGCCAGCGGCTAAGCCTGCTAAAAAAGCAGAGGAGAGCAAGTAATGGGTCATAAAGTAAATCCAATTAGTTTCAGACTGCAGGTTAATAAAAACTGGGCATCTCGTTGGTTTTCTAAAAAAGACTACGCTAAGATGCTTCACGAAGATATCAAAATTCGCCGATTTATACTTTCTGAACTAGGTATGCGAGCAGGTATTTCTACAGTTGAAATCGATCGTAATGCAAATCAAATCAGTATTACTATAAATACAGCTAAACCAGGGGTAGTTATTGGCCGAGGTGGAGCTGGAGCGACTGAGTTGCGCGCAAAACTAGGAAAACTTACAGAAGGTAAGATCAAGGATATTAATGTCTTTGAAGTAAAAAATCCTGATACAAATGCTCAGATTATTGCTGATAACATTTCTCAACAGTTAGAGCGTCGTATTGCATTTAAACGTGCTATGCGTCAAGCAATTGAAAAAGCACAGAAGGCGGGCGCTAAGGGTGTTAAGGTAATGGTTGGCGGACGTCTAAACGGTGCAGAAATCGCTAGAAGCGAATTCGCCATTAAGGGCAAGATTCCTCTAGCTACAATTGATGCAGATATCCAATACGGCACAAGCCGTGCAAAAACTACTTATGGTATTATAGGCGTAAAAGTTTGGGTATTTAACGGTATGAACGAAACCAAGAAGAAAAAGGTGGAGGTTGTCGATGTTGATGCCTAAGAAAACTAAATATCGCAAAATGCAAAAAAATCCACAAACTGGCAAGGCAACACGCGGCACCGAAATTGATTTCGGTAAGTATGCCATAAAGGCCTTGCAACCTGCGCTTATCACATCTCGTCAGATTGAGGCAGCTCGTCGAGCGATGACCAGATACGTAAAACGTGGTGGTAAGATCTGGATCAGGATTTTTCCTGACAAACCAATAACCAAGAAGCCTAACGAAGTTCGTATGGGTAGTGGTAAGGGAAATATCGATCATTATGCAGCAGTTGTTAAGCCAGGTAGGATATTGTTTGAAATGGACGGAGTAACACCGGAAATTGCCAAAGAAGCCTTGCGACTTGCAGCACATAAACTACCGATCAAGACAAAAATATTAGTCAAAGATCATGGGGGAGAAACAGATGAAAGCTAAAGAATTAACCGAAAAAGATAACAAAAGTCTTCTGAAGCTACTCGCTGACACTCAGACAAAATTATTGAAAGATAGATTTGCGATAGCAGGTAAAGAGCTTAACAAAGTAACCGAAATAGCATCTAGCCGTAAGCTTATTGCACAGATAAAGACAGTAATGAGAGAAAAAGAGATTTTTGAGGCCGAAAAATTGACAACTGCGACGAAACCAAAAGCAGCAGATGTACAGGGAGAAAAGTAATGAAAAGAGTACTTAAGGGTACGGTTGTTTCAGACAAGATGACAAAGACTATTGTAGTTCTAGTTGAGCGAGTCAAAGAACATCCGTTATACAAGAAAAAATATAAAGTTACGACAAAGTTTAGTGTTCATGATGAAAACAATGAAGCAAAAATGAATGACAAAGTTGAAATAGAAGAATCAAGACCGCTATCTGCTACAAAGCGTTGGACGCTCAAAAAAGTTTTAACCGCTAAGGATTTGGAGAAATAAGATGATCCAACATATGACAAGAATGAAAGTTGCCGATAATACGGGCGCCAAAGAAGTGCTCTGTATTAAGGTACTTGGTGGTTCAAAACGACGTTATGCGAGCTTGGGTGATATTATAGTCTGCTCAGTAAAGTCAGCGATGCCAGGTGGTAATGCAAAGAAAAAAGAGGTGGCTAGAGCAGTGGTTGTAAGAACGGCTCAAGAATTTTCCCGCAAAGACGGTTCGACAATAAAATTTGATGATAATGCAGTTGTCTTGATTGACAAAAATAATCAGCCCAGGGGAACTCGTATCTTCGGTCCTGTTGCGCGTGAATTACGTGAAAAAGGCTATATGAAGATAGTTTCTCTTGCGCCGGAGGTACTATAGGATAGTTATGAAGATATTAAAGAATGACAAAGTATATATAATCTCAGGTAAAGACAAAGGCAAGACTGGTGAAGTGTCTAGAGCACTTCCGAAATCTGGTCAAGTAATTGTCGCCGGTCTTAATATTGTGAAAAAAGCCGTTAAGCCAAGCAAGAAAAATCCTGCCGGCGGTATCATTGAAGTAGCAAAGCCATTGCCAATATCAAATGTAGCACTTGTCTGTGCCAAATGTGGTAAACCAACAAGAGTAGCTTATTTAATAGCAAAAGATGGCAAAAAATCACGGGTATGCAAAAAATGCCAAGCGGTAGTGAAGGAGTAATGTAATGGCAAGAATGAAAGATTACTACAAAGAAAAAGTCGCCGCAGAGCTTCAATCTGAGTTTGGATACAAAAATATATTTCAGATTCCTAAGATTACAAAAGTGGTAGTAAACGCTGGAGTAGGCAGAGCTATCGTAGATTCAAAGAAACTTGATGAGGTAGTCGCCGGGATCGCTAAGTTAACCGCACAAGCACCTGTAGTAACCAAGGCTAGAAAATCAATAGCTGGATTTAAACTTCGTGAAGAGATGAATATTGGCGCAACGGTAACTCTAAGAGGCGATATAATGTATGAATTTCTAGATCGACTCGTAAACATTACATTACCTAGAGTCAGGGATTTCCGTGGGCTTAAGCCAAACGCGTTTGATGGTCATGGTAATTACAGTTTAGGGATTAAAGAACATGGTGTTTTTTCAGAAATCAGTTTTGAAGAAGCAATGAGTCCATTCGGTTTACAAGTCAACATTGCTACGACAGCGAAAACTGACGATGAAGGTAGAGCATTACTTAAAAAATTAGGATTTCCTTTTAAGGATCAGGGGTAGAGATGGCAAAAAAATCATTAATTGCAAAAGCAAAAAAAACACCAAAGTTTTCAAGCAGACAATATAACCGTTGTGCACTATGTGGTCGAGCACACGGGTATCTGCGCAAGTTCGATATGTGCCGTATATGTTTTAGGGAACTAGCAAATAAGGGAGAAATCCCAGGTGTCACGAAGTCTAGCTGGTAACAGCACTTTGATTAAGGAGAAAAGATGTCAATAACAGATCCAATAGCAGATATGCTAACAAGAATCAGAAATGCCAGGCTTGTTCAAAAGAACAACGTTATTATTCCTGCTTCCAAAATCAAAGTCGAAATTCTTAAGGTTCTTAAGAAAGAAGGCTATATCGGTGATTTTGTTTTAGAGAATAGCGGGGCAACCATCCTAGCTAATTTAGAAAATACTGAAATGCAAAAAGCCATCCGCGTTTCAAAACCAGGCCGTAGAGTTTACGCAGGTAAAGAGGAAATTCCAAGCATCCTTCAGGGGCAAGGCTTGGTAATTATCTCAACATCTAAGGGTGTTATGAGCGGCAAAGAAGCTAAGAAGCTTGGTCTCGGTGGTGAATTAATTTGTAAGGTGTGGTAGGAGAATAAGATGTCAAGAATTGGAAAATTACCTATTATAATACCGTCAGGAGTCACCACGACTATTGTTGATCAAGAGATAACAGTCACGGGTCCAAAAGGTGAGTTAAAATATATTTTCAACCCAAAGATCACTGTTGTGGAGAGCGAAGGCGCTTTGAAGATTGGCAGAACAGTAGAAGATGTAGAATCAGCTGAACTTCATGGTTTATCCAGAACACTTATAAACAATATGGTTTTAGGTGTTTCAACTCCTTTCAAAAAAGAGCTCGAGATTAACGGTATCGGTTATAGAGCAGCAGTTTCAGGGAAGAAACTTACTTTGAACCTTGGTTATTCTCATCCTATAGATTATATTGCCCCAGAAGGAATAAATATTTCTGTAGAAAAGAATGTGATTACAGTAAGCGGTGTCGATAAGCAACTTGTCGGTCAAGTATCTGCTGATATCAGAGCATTCAGAAAACCAGAGCCTTATAAAGGTAAGGGTATCAAATATATGACAGAACATATCAGAAGGAAAGCCGGTAAAACGGGTAGTAAGTAGGAGCATTAGATGTTAGAAAGATTCGCAAAAAAAGAACGTAGACAGAATAGGATTAGAAGTAAGGTGTCTGGCACTGAATCTAGGCCTAGGCTTTCTGTTAGTGTTAGTAATTTACATATAATTGCTCAAATAATTGATGATGTAAACGGTAAGACACTTGCATACACTGATGATATCACGACAAAAATGGTCGGTACCAAAACAGTCAAGGCAGCAAAAGTGGGTGAAAATATTGCTGAGCTTGCCTTGAAACAAAAAGTAAATGAAGTGGTCTTTGACCGAGGTGGAAAGCTTTATCACGGTCGGGTTAAAGCACTTGCAGAAGCTGCGAGAGCAAAAGGACTTAAATTTTAGGAGTTATGATGAGAGACAATTTTAGCAGAGACAACAGAGGAATAGACCAAGAACCTCCAGAATTTGAGGAAAAAGTTATTCAAATTGATAGAGTTACTCGTGTGGTTAAGGGCGGACGTAGAATGAGATTTAGAGCTACCGTAGTTGTTGGTAATAAAAAAGGCAAAGTCGGAGTTGGTGTCGAAAAGGGCAACGAAGTAATGACAGCGGTCCAAAAAGCCACAAATAGGGCTAAAAGTAATATAGTTACTATTAACCTAAACGGAACTACTATTTTACACGAAGTTTCCGCAAGGCTTGCTGGCGCATATGTTTTCTTGAAACCAGCCTCTGAAGGAACTGGCGTTATCGCTGGTGGAGCAGTTAGAGCAGTACTCGAAGCAGCCGGCGTCAAAGACATACTATCAAAGATGATTGGATCAAACTCCAAGATTAATAATGCATATGCCACCGTGGCAGCACTCGAGAGTCTTAAAAAGGCTCCAGAAGTGACCGCAGTGGTAGAGAAAAAGACTACAAAAAAAGTAGAAGTAGAGACAGCCGAAGTTAAAAAACCAGAAGCCAAAAAAACCAAAAAAGAATTAGTGGAAGAGGCTAAATAATGAAATTAGAAAATTTATTTGGAAATGTTAAAAAAGATGCCAAGAGGGTTGGCCGTGGTATCGGCTCAGGAAAAGGCAAAACTGCAGGCAGGGGAACCAAGGGGCAACTTTCACGTACTGGTAAAAAGATTCGACCTGGATTTGAAGGTGGTCAATTACCTTTAGCTCAAAGAGTTCCAAAGAAGCCTGGATTCAAGTCATTATCTCCTAAAGCTGTTACGATTACTTTAGATAAATTAAATGGTATTAAAGCTGGAAGCAAAATCAACTCAGCAAAGTTATTCGAGATGGGCCTAATAAGTACACTAACCGAAAAGTTTAAGATAGTTGCAAATGATAAATATGACAACAGTCTGGTCCTCGATACTCTAGCAATTTCTGAAGGTGCTAAAAAAATAGTAGAAAAAACAGCAAAAAAGACAGAAACCATAGTAGAGACTAAATAATCCGGGAGGCACAATTGGGCTATTTGAAGAGAATTTTTGCTAGTAAAGACCTTTTAAAGAAGATTTTATTTGTAGTCGGTCTTTTATTTGTCTATAGATTTATCTCACACATACCAATTCCTGGACCAGACCCTAAACTAGTTAAAGATTTCTTGAGCAGTAATATTTTGGGTAACAATCAGGTATTGTCATTTTTGGACATTTTTTCTGGAGGCAGTATCAGCCGGTTTTCTATTGCTATGCTTGCAGTCGGACCGTATATTACCGCCAGTATTATTACCCAGTTGCTTACTATAGTGGTACCAAGTTTTGAGAGTTTGAATAAAGAAGGCGAGCAGGGAAGAAATAAAATCAACCAGTACTCTAGATTAATGGCTATTCCGATAGCGTTAGTAGAAGGTTTTGGCATGATTAGACTACTCCAGTCCGCCAGCTCGGGCGCGAATATGACCTTTTTAAATAATCTTTCTATTTGGCAATGGGCCGTAATGCTTTCTAGTATTACTGCTGGGACAATGATTTTGATGTGGCTTGGTGAGCTGATTACAGAAAAGGGAATCGGGAATGGTATCAGTATCATCATTTTTTCCGGAATTATAGCTAAATTACCACAAACTATTGGTCAGACAATGCAGAAACTATTTATAGGTGACTTCGAGGCAACCGAGCTAATTAAGGTTGTATTAATAGCCGGCCTTACAGTACTAGTGATTAGCCTTATCGTATTTATCACCGAGGCAATGAGAAAAATACCTATTTCTTATGCAAAGAAAATAAGAGGGGATAAGCTCTACGGTGGAATTGACACATTTCTTCCCCTTAAGCTTAATATGTCCGGAGTAATCCCGATTATCTTCGCAAGTGCCTTTATGAACATCCCTTCATTTATTGGCTTCTTGAGTACCGCGAAGACACAGTGGATTGCGAACGCCTCGAAGTTTATCCAAACTACATTTGCTCCCACTGCAAACGCTTATGGTATAGCTTTGTTTGTATTGGTATTCACTTTTACTTTTTTCTCTACTTATATCTATTTCAAGCCGAACGAAGTAGCGGAGAATCTTCAAAAACAAGGCGGATTTATCCCAGGTATTAGGCCAGGAACACAAACCGAGAAATATTTAAATTTCTTAATTAACAGAATTACTCTATGGGGTGCAATATTTTTGAGCATGATTGCTGTATTGCCATTCCTTTTGAAACCAATTACAAACGACCCTAATCTCGTGGTTGGTGGGACAAGTATGCTTATCGTTGTTGGGGTAGCAATTGAGATCAAAAGTCAGTTGGACGCACAGTTAATAACAAGAAGTTATGAAGAGTTCTAAAATAACTCTTGTAAATAGAAAGTATTTTGTGTATAATTTATTATTGTCCAAGAAGGGATATATTTACAGATAATGAGTGGTACAAAGGAAGTAATCGAATTAATGGGAACCGTCCTTGAAACTCTACCAAACGCAATGTTTCGCGTAGAGCTAGAGAACGGACATGTTATTTTAGCTCATATTTCCGGGAAAATGAGAATGCATTATATCAAGATTCTCCCTGGTGATAAGGTAACGGTTGAGATGACTCCATATGACCTTACAAAAGGTCGTGTAGTCTTCCGCCACAAGGAAGTTCGTAATGAAGGTTAGACCATCAGTCAAAAAAATTTGTATGAAATGTAAAGTTATCAAACGCGAGGGAGTCCTTCGTGTGATTTGTGAAAATCCAAAACACAAGCAAAGACAAGGTAATTAGGAGATATCGTGGCCAGAATAGCAGGAGTAAATGTCCCAACAGAAAAAAGAGTAGTGATATCACTTACTTATATTTATGGAATCGGACCAACTAGAAGCCAGAAAATTCTTACGCAGGCTAATATTGATCAGAATATCCGAGTAAAAGATCTTACTGAATCAGAAATCAATCGAATTCGTGAAATTCTTGAAAAGAATTATAAAATCGAAGGTGATTTAAAAAGAGAAGTTACCCAAAATATTAGCCGTCTTAAAGAAGTGGCTTCATATAGAGGAATCCGTCATAAGTTAAATCTTCCAGTAAAAGGCCAGAGAACAAAAACTAATTCTAGAACCAAAAGAGGTAAAAGAATTACAATGGGGTCTGGTAAGAAAAAAGTTTCCAAGACATAGAATATTAATTATTAATTTTATAATAAAGAACAAAGAGAATTATGGCAAAAGTAGTAAAGAAAAAAAAGATAAAGAAAGTTGTAAATTATGGGCAAGCTCATATTCAGGCAACTTTTAACAATACTATTATTACAATAACTGACAACGACGGAAATGTACTTTCTTGGGCAACATCAGGAGCTAGTGGCTTTAAAGGCTCGAGAAAATCTACTCCATACGCTGCACAAATAGCATCAGAAATTGCAGTCGAAAAAGCCAAGGCCTTTGGTCTAGAAAAAGTAGATGTATTTATCAAGGGGATCGGTACGGGTAGAGATTCTGCCGTAAGAGCATTTAATGCCTCTGGTATTTATGTCAATTCAATCAAAGATGTTACCCCAATTCCTCATAACGGTTGTAGACCGCCAAAAGCAAGAAGAGTTTAATTAAGTTAGAGATAGATAAAAATGGCAAGAATTTTAACAGCACAATGTAAACTATGTCGTAGAGAAGGTACCAAACTTATGCTCAAGGGAGAAAAGTGTCTTGGACCAAAATGTACGATGATTAAACGTAACTATATCCCAGGTCAGCACGGACTTAGTAGGAGAAGGGGTAAGCCCAGTGACTACCTCCTGCAGTTACGTGAAAAACAGAAAGTAAAAAGAACTTATGGAGTTCTCGAAGCTCAATTCAGGAATTATTTTGAAAAGGCTGACAAGAAACAGGGTGTCACCGGTGAAATACTTTTGCAGTTACTCGAGTTGCGTCTAGACAATATAGTTTATCGACTGGGTTTTGCACCGTCTAGGAAAATGGCGAGACAGTTAGTTGGCCACGATCACCTGACAGTTAATGGCAAAAAGGTCAACATTCCTTCATACCAAGTAAAAGCAGGGGACAAGATCACTTTCATTAAAGAGAGCGAACAAAGTAGTTATTATAAGGAGATTTTGCCAAATGCAATTGTAAAAGCCTCATCGCCAAGTTGGTTGAAGCTAGATACAAAAAAAGTTCAAGGTGAGCTAATATCCATCCCAACTAGAGAAGAACTAGACCCAGAAATAAATGAACAACTTATCGTCGAGTTATACTCGAAATAATAACCCAAAGTAGGAGTAAAAATGTTATACGAAATTCATCTACCCGAAATTAAAAAGGTCAGCGAAGAAGGCAATGTAACCACATTTGCCATCGAGCCGCTTTTCCCAGGATATGGTATGACCCTAGGAAACTCTCTTCGTAGAGTGATTCTATCAAGTCTGCCAGGTGCAGCCGTAACAGCTGTTAAAATTGAAGGTGCAAGTCATGAATTTTCAACACTTAAAAATGTCAAAGAAGATGTCGTTGAGATTATCTTGAATCTTAAAAAGCTTTGCGTAAGATCATTCTCGGATGATGTTGTAGAGCTGAAGTTAACCGCTAACGGAGAAGGTGTCGTTACTGCAAAAAGTTTTGAGAAAAACGCTGATGTTGAAATCGTAAACAAAGACCAGATAATAGCTACTTTAGATGGCAAAAGTGCCAGCTTAGAGTTAAATATTTTTATAGAGCAGGGTCGTGGGTACGTTCCAGTAGAAAAAAGAGACGGTGGCAAGCTAGGTATCGGAGTTATCGCTATAGACGCTCTGTATAGCCCTATACGAAGAGTTAGATACAACGTAGAAAGTACCCGTGTCGGACAAATGACTGATTTGGACAAACTTGTAATCGAAATTGAAACAAACGGTGTTGTTTCTGCTGAAGATGCTATCAAGCAAGCTTCAGAAATCGTAGTGGACCACTTCTCAGTTCTAGCTGGGCGAAAAGCAGCCGTTAAAGCTGATTGTGAAGAGACGGTTTCAACCGATCAGGGCGGCGATATTCTGATAGAAGAAATCAATTTATCACCTAGAACTACTAACGCTTTATTAAATAATGATATTAAGAACGTCGGAGATATCCTTAAACTCGATGATAATGAACTGAAGACACTCAAGGGATTCGGGAGCAAGGCATATGATGAAGTGCGAGATAAAATTGCAGAGCTCGGTTTTGAGGCATCGGTAGAGTAGTAATATGCATAGACACAGTTATACTAATCGAAAATTATCCAGAAAAGTGGGACCAAGAAAGGCGTTATTGCGCTCACTTGTAACTTCTTTAGTTCTCTATGAAAAAATAAGAACCACTACACCAAAAGCTAAAGAGATTCGTCCAATTATTGAAAAGCTTATTACTACAGCCAAAAAAGGCGACCTCACAGCTATCAGAAAGCTTAATACCTATATCTACGGCGATAATGCTGTTAAGAAGTTAGTGACCGAGATCGCACCTATTTATAAAGATAGGAATGGCGGATACACTCGAATAGTAAGTGTGGGTCCTAGGACTGGCGACAATGCTCCAATGTCCATTATCGAACTTGTAGATATTGATAAGCTAGATAAGAAAATTATTGAGAAAGAAGCTAAAACCGTTGATACTACCAATACCAAGAAGGCAGCAACAAAAGCACCGGTGAAGAAAATTGCCAAAAAGGAATCAAAATAATGAAAACATCTGTAACAAAAAAAGCTGATATTGAGAGAAAATGGTATCTAATCGACGCTGACGGCGCCACTCTTGGAAGAATGGCGACTGTTATTGCTGACTTATTAAGAGGCAAGAAAAAAGCATGTTTTTCGCCAGCCGTAGATTGCGGTGATTATGTTGTCGTTATAAACACTGGTAAGATTGTGGTCACTGGTAATAAGCTTGTAGACAAAAAGTATTATCGTCATAGTGGATATCCTGGTGGTCTTACTGAGATTTCTTTAGAACAGCTTCTTGAGAAAGATTCAAATAAAGTTATATTTCAGGCTGTAAAGGGGATGTTACCAAAGAATAAGCTTTCGGATGAAAGTATTGGTAAATTAAAGTTATTTAAGGGAACAGAGCATGAACATACAGCTCAAAAGCCTGTAATAGTTAAAGTAAAGTAGCGGGAGAGTATAGTGTCTGAAAAAACAACTTTAAAATATACTTACGGTCTAGGCCGACGTAAAGAAGCAACCGCAAAGGTTCGTCTTTTTGCAAACAAAGAAGTCTCGATGGTTAACGGTAAAACTGTGGAAGACTATTTTGGCGATATAAATTTAGTGAGAGATGTTTTTTCCCCTTTTAAACTTATTGGAAGCATGGAAAAGCTATCATTTACTGCAATGGTTGATGGTGGTGGAAAATCTTCTCAGGCCGAGGCCATTAGATTGGGCATTTCACGCGCTTTAGTTGAAATAGATGAAGACAACAAGCTTACACTTCGCAAGTCAGGGTTTTTAACTCGTGATCCTAGAGAAAAGGAACGAAAGAAACCAGGATTAAAGAAGGCACGCAAGGCGCCACAGTTTAGTAAGCGTTAATTATATTCTAAGTGTATTTATATAAGTGCTGGAATTTTTACCAGCACTTATTTATTTATTAGTAAGCTTGTGCTAAGATAGTATCAGTCGGAGGGAATTTGAACGATAATAATATTACAAAAAAACTGATTATTCTTTCAGTATTAATGATTATCCTTGGGACTGTATGCTATATGTACTTTGGCCATCTTGATCCATGGCTGGCTTTTTATACTACAGTTATTTTTTCTTTAAGCCACGTTAAACACGGACAAGAATACGATTTATGGGAACAAATATTATCAATAATATTAATATTAGGAAGCTATGTAGCCGTTGCCTATATACTTAGATGGGCAGCTGACTACTTTATGGGTGGTCAATTTAAAGAGAGTAGGAGAAAGGGAAAAATAATGGCTAATATAAAGAAAATGGAAAAACACTATATTGTCTGCGGCTATGGAAGGGTTGGGACTCAAGTAGCAGATGAGCTTGCGCATGACTCTGCTGACTTTGTAATCATAGACAGAGATCAAAATGAGATCAAGAAAGCCATAGAGAAGGGTTATAACGCTTTATGTTGTGATCCGACTCAAGAAGAGAGTTTGCTAAAAGGGAATATAACAGCAGCAAAGGCCCTTATTACTTGCCTTGGCCAAGATACAGACAACCTTTTTGTTACTTTAACCGCTCGCTCACTAAACCCGGATTTGTATATTGTTGCGAGAGCGAACTATGAAGAGAATATTCCTAAATTCGAAAAAGGTGGGGCTAACAGGGTGGCTACTCCATACCAAATAGGTGGATACCATATGGCCACGATGGCGCTACGGCCTGGTGTTCTTGATTTCCTTGACGTCATTGTTGACTCTAGGCACGACGAGCTTGAAGTAGAAGAGATAGAGATACCCAGAACTTCTTTCTTGGTTGGGAAAACTATTGCTGGAGCCATATCAAGAGATAAAACAGGGGTGACTATTTTAGCTATTAATCATAAAGACAATACCACTAGAATAAATCCACTTGGTGACGAAGTTTTACATCAAGGAGATAAATTAATAGTTATGGGCAACAGGAGCCAGCTTAATTCTGTTCTTGATTTAATAACATAATTGAATAAATATATTATGCAAAAATTAAAAGTTGAAAAAAATATTTCAAAAGCTAGACTTGATATATATTTGCAAAAAAAACTCAATATTTCTCGCAGTCAAATACAAAAAAACATTACTGGTGGCTTGATTATTGTAGATGGTGATAAGGTAAAACCCTCATATGTTCTAATGGGTGGAGAAATAATCACTATCAAAGAGTCGGAAAAGAATAAATATCGTACAGAGATACCTACAATAATCTATCAGGATAATGATATCTTGGTAATTGATAAACCTTCCGGTATCACAGTTCATGAGGCACCAGGCGAAAAAGAAGTAACCATAAATGAAATTTTTAAGGATAGTTACTCTGGTGATAATACTGTGCGCGGTATGATCGTCCATCGTTTGGATAAGGGTACATCGGGAGTGATGATTCTAGCAAAGAATAAATTAGCAGCCGAAAACCTTAAAAAAGAATTTGCTAGTAGGCGAGTTGAAAAGGAATACATCGCTCTTGTTAATGGTTTTCCAGAGGGTGGAACTATTAATATACCACTAGGCAGGAATGGTCAAACGAGCGGTAGGATTATTGCCTTAAACGAAGGCAGACCATCTCGAACAGATTTTACGATAATTGAAAAATATGTAGGTTATTCCTTGGTACTTGCAAAACCTAAGACAGGCAGGACTCATCAGATCCGGGTCCACTTTTCTGCTATCGGACATCCAGTTTATGGTGACAAAAAATACGGTTTTCCAAAAGAAAATAGTGACAGAATCTTTTTACACGCTAGTAATATTCGTTTTATTCACCCCATTACTGGCAAAAAGGTTAAGTTTAACTCGAAAATGCCAGTAGCACTTCAGGCAGTTATAGATACTCTTGTGATTGAGTAAAACACAGTTCAAATGTATAATGTAACAGTATGAAAAATTTGATTGGGAACAAAAATACATTAGCCAAACTAACAGATTCTGCAAGAAGTGGCTCACTCGGGCATGCTTATTTATTTGCAGGACCAGAAAACATTGGTAAAACAACTTTAGCCGAGCAGCTCGCTAAGATTATTTTGTGTTCATCTTCGAGTCAGGGCGAGTGCGAATGTCAAAATTGTAAACTTGTAAATATTTTGCAGCATCCAGACTTACATATTTTTGATGGCTATGACGCTAATATTGAAGAAATTCGCGAGCTGAGTCAGTCTTTAGAGTTAAAGCCATATCAATCAAAAAGCCGGGTTGCTATCGTATCTCATATAGACAGATTGTCTGTGCAGGCTCTAAATTCATTTCTAAAGACTCTGGAGGAACCAAACGATAACACAGTAATTATTCTGACGGCAGAAAATAAATCAAATGTTCTTAGTACAATATTATCAAGAGTAAGAACCGTGGACTTATATCCAGCCACGGCAAAAGAAGTTTTTGAATTCTTAAATCTTGAGTCTGGGGTAAAAAAGGATTTAGCTAATGAAATTTCTAAAATCTGCGGTGGCAGGGTTGGTTTAGCCTTATATTACAATGAAAATCCAGAAAAAGTGGCGGCGGCCTATAAGGATTCTGAAGAATTTTACCGTAGATATATATCAAAAAATATTTCTGATCAAATCATTTTTGGCGATACGTTAGCAGCTAAAAAAGAACAAATAGAAGAAAAACTGAATTATTATATTAACTTTTTATATGCTAAAATGAACGAATCGCGCGATTACCCAAAAGGAATAGAGAATATTATCAGTCTTCTAGATGGAATAGCGAGAGCGAAAATATTACTAAGAAAGAATGTTAATACAAAAATAGTGTTGGAATCATTAATGCTTGGGAGTTTAAAATGAATGTTGTCGGAATAAAATTTAATTCAGCGGTGAAGATATATGATTTTCTTCCTGGAACTACTAAACCAGAAATAAATAATTGGGTTCTTGTAGATACCACTCAGGGAAAAGAGATGGGTCGCGTTGTTTATATTAACAAGGAAGTTCAGGATAATACTGAAGGTGAATTTAAAGAGATTATTAAAATAGCCGATGAAAAAGATATTGATAGATATAATAGAATGATAGCAGAAGGTGAGGTACATTTTCCTCGCTACCAAGAGTGTGTAAAAGAAATGGCTTTGGATATGAAACCAGTTAAGACAGAGGTCTCCTTTGATGGAGAAAGAGTTGTTTGCTATTTTACCGCCGAGAATAGAGTCGACTTCCGTGAACTTATTCGTGAGTTATCACGTGATTTTAAGAAAAGTATTATCATGAGACAAATCGGACCCAGAGATGAGGCAAAACTTCTCGATGGTTATGGGATTTGCGGCCAGCGAGTTTGTTGTAAAAGATTTTTAACAAAAACAGAAAGCATTACAATGGACATGGCGAGAGAACAATTTGAAAATAATATCAATGCGAATAAAGTGACGGGTCTTTGTGGCAGGCTTATGTGTTGTTTGGCTTTTGAAGTCGACCCCTCAAAGACTAAAAGGAAATAGATATGTGGTCTTTTGTATTTATAGTCATAGTAGCCCTAGTAGTATTATATTTTTCGGCTAAATCCAAGAATAACGATACCGAAATTATTATTGGCCAAAAAAAGGAAGTTAAAAAAATAGGGGACCGGATACAGGAAGTTCTTGACATAGAGGAAACAGAGAAGAAGACCGAAAAAGAGCATAGAGGTATTATCTCTGAGGCAAATAAGCTAGTTCGTGGCAAAAGATTAAAACAGGCAGAAAAAAAGTATCTTTCAATATTAATTAAAGATCATAAGAATTCAAAAGCCTATCTTGGTCTTGGTAATATATATCTAGAACAAGAAGAATATTCTGGGGCGGCAGAGGCTTTTAAAAAAGTGACGGAACTTGAGCCGACAAATGATATTGCCTTTAATAATTTGGGAATGGCATTAATGAAAACAAAGAATTATCTAGAAGCAGTTACGGCCTACGAGCATGCAGTCGCTTTGGGTTCAAAGCTTTCTCATAGATATATAAACCTTGCTTTGGCAGCGGAAAAGGCAGGGGAGACAAAAAAGCAAATTAGTGCCCTTGAGCACGCCGTATCTCTTGAGCCAGACAAAACAGAATATTTGGTGGCTCTCTCTAATGTGGCTATATCTGCAGATGATAATTCAGCAGCTAAGAAAGCGCTAGAAAAACTTGTAGAAATTGAGCCGGGTAATCTGGATGCACAACGAAAGCTAGCTAGACTCCAGGGTGACAGTTAGTTTCATTGACTTTTGGCCTTTATTTTACTATAATATTCTAGTTTATTGGCTCGCAGTTAGGCTCTTTTTTTATTAGCCGCCTTAGCTCAGTGGTAGAGCAACTGTTTTGTAAACAGTCGGTCGTCGGTTCAAGTCCGACAGGCGGCTCCACGTCGCAATTCGTTATCTGGTTTCGCGGATAAACTAAAGTTTACCGCTTCACCATTTTACGATTGCTCCTTTCCGAGAAAAATCTACAATTTTCCTCGGCACCTAGGGATTACAACTTGAGGGGAGTTACCGAAGCGGTCAAACGGAGCAGACTGTAAATCTGTTGGCATACGCCTTCGGGGGTTCGAATCCCTCACTCCCCACCATTATTCGCTAAAGCTACGAATGGCAAGCCAAGAGTAGATTTTGCGAATAATTTCCGTCCGAAGCTATAAGTGCGAAGGAGGACCGAAACAAAATAACATTAAAATGTGCGCCCACGCGCCCACCTAGCTCAGTCGGTAGAGCGCATCCATGGTAAGGATGAGGTCATCGGTTCAATCCCGATGGTGGGCTCCACGTCATAATGCATTAGCTGGTTACGCGGATTAGCTGGAACTAACCGCTTCACCATATCACGATTACTCTTTTCCGAGAAAAACTTACGTTTTTCCTCGGTCATGAGGGAATAAATATAAGAATAGGAGATAAAATGGCATCAAAGAAAAAAGATATCCGTCCAGTGATCACCCTTGAGTGTACTGAGTGTAAGGAGCGTAATTATGCTACTACTAAAAACACTCGGAATACCACAGCCCGCGTAGAACTTAAAAAGTTCTGTAAACGTGAGCACATTCACACATTGCACCGCGAAACAAAATAAATGGTTTGTCATCCTTGTCATTCGACTCTGAGGTGAGAGACACCTCATCGCTCAGACTCGAAGAGCGGAAGCAAGGATCTCTTTCACCAGAGATTCCTGCCTTCGCAGGAATGACAGTATAGTTTCTTCACAGTGGGGTCCCCGAAATCTGCAGGATTTAAGGGGAAGAGGAAGAGTCGCGAAAAGTTATAGCAACAAAGTTGCGAATACTGACAGCGGACTCTGACGAAGGGGCGTAGTTAAACGGTATAACGTAGGTCTCCAAAACCTTTGTTGAGGGTTCGATTCCTTCCGCCCCTGCCAGATTGAGCGCCAGTTAATACCACTGGCGACCGAGGTGCCTAGGTCACCACGGAATATAACCAAGACCAACAAAAAATCTCTTAAATCTTTACGGTTTAGGGGATTTTTTTAGATTTCGACTACTTTACGATCACGAACCGCTAGTTTGACGTTTAAGTTTCGAATTAATTGGGTCTTTTCGGACTCAGAACCCTTTTCGAGCACATATTTGGCATAACCTTTGATTACCTCTGTTTTGGAATATTTTTTGTTGGGATTCATGGTTTCGAGCATGTTCTCGAACTTTTTAATGGCTTTGGCCAGTCCTGGCTCAATCGATATCTTCTTAACCGTCAGTCTACTGGAAATGATTAGTAGCTGTTCCACTAGGTCCCTTTCGGTTATATACGGCTCGTGGCATTCATCTTTGGCGTGTCTGACACAGTGATAGTAAACATGACGGTTTTTATCCCCATTTTTAAGTTTCTTGAACTTTTCTTCACCAACCATCATTGCACCGCAACTGTAGCAGGTCAAAAATCTCCGAAATGTAAATTCCCTGGAACCCCATTTAACTCTTTTAGGGGCTACGATCTGTTTTTGGGCTTCGTCAAACAGCTCTTTGGTCACTAATGGTTCATGGGAACCTTTATACCATTTCCCGCTACCGATCGGATATTCAAACATTCCATAGTAGAAAGGATTCTTTAGCATTAAATATATTGAGCTTAGGTTCACAAGCTTTCCTTTTCTTGAAGTGGCTCCAATGATGTCTAACCAGACTTTGAGAGTGCGGCCACTCTCACCTTTAGCCGCTCGTTTGAACATCTCTGTGACAAACGGTCCACGTTCGGGATCAATGACAATATCATGAACCCCGGCCATCACTCGATTGTAATAACCGATTGGCGGCATACACGGTCTCCAGCCCATCTCACATTTAGCCCTGATGCCTCTTTTTACGCTCTCGCCTCTGTTGTCGTTTTCAAGCTTGGCTTGAGAGCAGAGAATCATCAGCATAAACTTCTCGCTCGGAGTGTTTGTAAAGCTTTGGGTGAAGGTTCTGATTTTAAGAAGTTTCTTATCGTCCATCAGATCCACTAGCGAACCCAAGTCGCCAGCATTTCTTGAAAGTCGGTCGGGTGCCCAGGTAAGTAGGCTATTTACCTCGCCGCTCCTTAAATCGGTCAGTAACTGCATAAAAACTGGTCGTTGTCCCGATTGTTTGGCGGAATAGCTTTCCTGAAGAACTTTGACGACATTAATGCCTTCTTTGACTGCTAACTCCTTCATTTCTTTGATTTGAGAATCAATTGACATCGCTTGCCGCTCATCAGACTCGGATGATTTTCTGGCGTAAAGGCAGTACTTTAATTCGACTTTATCTGCTGTATTTTCCATCGGGGACGATGGTATCGCTGATTTGAGAGGAATGTAAGTAGAAAATTTGATTATCTTAGGTACAAAAGTGTTTATTTTCTAATCTTTTTGCTATATATTGAAGATAGTTTAAAAAAGGAGCAAATATGCCAGGAGAAGCACCAGCACCATATGAACCAGATTATAAAGAGCACGAAGAAGTTTATGAGACTATGACGGATGAGCAGGAAAAGCTTACTAGAGAACGAGAAGCTGAACAGTTTAATCGGGAGAATGATCCCAGTATAGCGTTCGAAATGGCGCGACAGGAAGACTACGGCTACACTCAAGTAGAGTATCTTACTCGACTTGGGGAAATTTTGGATAAAAGTGACGATGAGATAAATAAGTATGAAGCTACCCATGCTTTAGTTGACGAATATCGTGAGAAAGTGGACGAGGGGCATAGATTTGGAAGAAGTATACGCTTTAAAGACTTTGCACTGGGTAATAGCTTTACCGAAGATAGGGACAGAAGAGTATCTAAGGTAGAAACTCCAAAAGACCTTGAAGAGGCGAAGGATTGGACAAAACGACAAGCAGAAGACGCGGCTGAATATTACCAAAGAAGAGGAAGACAAGAAAAGTTTCTCCAACAGGTCGGGGATCAGCTTTATGAAGAAATAGGGCTTGAGAAAGGTCAGCCATTATCGGCGGCCGAAAATACAGAGTTTCAAAAAGAGCTTAAGGATAGAGTAGAGAAAGCGAGAGAGGAATATTCATATTCAGACCTTCTTGCGGAGGTCCACTCAATATGGGCAACATACAATGTCTTATGGGGTAGGATTACGAATATATTGGAAGATGAAAGAGCAAAATCTCATGTTAAGGGAAGGGAGTCCAGGGATCAAGACGTTGAGCGGTTCGATCTACCATCGCTAGATGACAGAGATACTGGCGATGCCCTTGGTGGGAAAATCGAGTATATGTACCCAGAATCTGTTGGGAATGTGATGGGAAGGCTAATCTTACGAAAAATGGACATCACAAAGGGCAAATACGCCGGCAACCTTGTTGTTAAGGAAGAGTCTCCACTTCAAGGAAAAATCGATTCATGGGTGGAGCAATATAAGGATCTGGCTGGACTTGGCTTTAATTTCGATAGCAAATATGGGCTTCTGGACGCTACGCTATCGAAATTACTCGAAGAAGAATTAATACAACGCTCGCTTACGCCTGAAGCTTATAAAGATAAAGATAAGAGGGCTAAGCTTATTAGCCAAATTGGAAATGAGTATAACGCACCCAAAATGCTCGCTGGTGTAGCGGAAAACGAGCTTAAGCGTAGATTTAATAAGGAAGAGACGATATAAAGGCGCGATAACGCTACTAATACAATAATAAAGAGGCGGGATAAAGTATCCTGCCTCTTTATTTTGGCTAAGCTAGGGGATACTCGATGTACCCCGCTAGCCAGTGAGACAATTACAAAACTCTTTTTATAGTGTTCCAACTGTTCCAGTCCCACACATTTACGCTTAAAAATGAGACACTGACACAAATACGCTTAATAACTGTCTCATTTGTCTCATTTTGTGCTTAAATCTTTAAAAAAATGGTACAGTCCGAAATGTCGTAGGGTGTGTACCATTTTGTACCAATTTGTACTAAAATAGCCTATGGGTTCTTGAGCGAAGTGCTCTGCCAAAATATAACAAAATAAATGAATCATTTAAAAGATTGACAAAAAGCCTAAATTTGAGTAGAATATTATTGTATTAAGAAGCCGAGAGGCTTTTTTAAAATCCAGAGGAATTTATGAAAAAGTTTTTTGGACATATCATCGGATATTTTAGAGAGTCACTTGTCGAGTTGTCGAAGGTCGTTTGGCCTACTCGAAAACAAGTATTAGAAATGACTTTAGCTGTGTTGATTTTAGCGGCCTTTATAGCTACACTGCTTGGGGTTTTCGATTATGGTCTGCAGGAAGCATTGAAACAGTTGCTTAAGTTGAAATAATAGGAGTATATACTATGTCAAAACAAGTTAATGAAGGTCGTAATTGGTACGTAATCCATACTTACTCTGGATATGAAGAAAAGGTAGCAGAAAATCTAAAACAGAGAATTAAGTCTTTGAACATGGATGACAAGATTTTTGATGTTATTGTACCCAAAGAAAAGACTATCGAGATAAAAAATGGTAAACGAAAAACAGTAGAAAAGCGGATATTTCCTGGTTATGTAATGGTAGAAATGATTGTTACAGATGATAGTTGGTATGTTGTCAGGAATACACCACAAGTTACAGGCTTTATTGGTTCGGGTACAAATCCTATTCCAATGAGCGAACCAGAAGTTTCCTTGATTCAGAGAAGAATGGGCATCGAAGAACCTAAGTTCCAAATCGATTTAGCCAAAGGAGACCTAGTTAATATAAATGACGGTCCTTTCAAGGGATTTGATGGCGTAGTAGATAATGTAGACCAAGATAAGGGTAAAATAAAGGTTATGGTCAACATGTTTGGTAGAGAAACTCCGGTGGAGCTAGATTCATTACAAGTAAAAAAGGTATAAATATATGTGGGAGAGCGGAAGCTCGTTATGACCACAAACCCGCCTCCGCTAATAGCTACGGCAGGGTAAAGGAGAAAAATGGCTAAAAAAATTATGAAAAAGGTAAAAGTAGAAATCCGAGGCGGACAGGCTAACCCAGCGCCACCGATCGGAACTGCTCTAGGGCCGACAGGCGTTAATATTATGGACTTCTGTAACCAGTTTAACGACAAGACCAAAGATAAAATGGGTGTCGTTATTCCTTGTGCAATTAACATTTACGAAGACAGAACTTTCGATTTTATCATGAAACAGCCACCGGCTGCTGTTCTTATCAAGGCAGAAATAGGCCTAGCAAAGGGTTCTGCAAATTCTAAAAAAGACAAAGTAGCAACAATGACTAGAGCGCAACTTCGGTCTGTCGCAGAAAAAAAGATGGAAGATTTGAATGCACACAGTATCGAACAAGCCGAAAAGGTTATTGCTGGAACAGCGCGTTCAATGGGAATAGAAGTAGAGAAATAATAAACTAACACCACGCTGTCATCCTTGCGAAAGCGAGGATATCCTCAGTCAAGCTAAGGATGACAGTGAGGCGACTGTGGGAGCTTGAAAGGCGTTATTACCACGAAAGGACATCATGGCCGAAAAGAAAATTGTAAAAAAAGTAGCGAAAGCAAAAAAAGAAGTAGAGATAGTAGAAGTACTTGAAACTACTGAGGTTGCTACAGTAGTCGAAGAAAAAAAGACTATAAAAAAAGCTACTACCAAGACAAAGACAAATTCACCCCGTGAAATCTCACATAGTGAGTCTGCTAAAAGCAGAATTTCACAGGGCAAGAAGAAATTAAGTGCTGAAGAAAAAAATCATTCACGTAAATATCGTGAAGTGATGGGTCTTATTGATAAAACTAAAGAATATAGCATCGAAGAAGCTGTTGGTTTAGCACAAAAAACTGCAACTACCAAGTTTGATTCTAGTGTTGAGGTTCATATCAGACTTAATGTTGACCCGCAGAATTCTGAGCAGCAAGTTCGTGGTTCTTTGGTTCTACCAAATGGTACAGGGAAGAGTAAAAAAGTTCTCGCCATTGTTCCTCCAGAAAAAGAGAAAGAAGCTATTGATGCCGGGGCTGACTTTGCTGGCGGGGAAGATATGATTGCCAAAATAGAAAAAGGTTGGCTTGACTTCGAGGTTGTAGTAGCTTCACCAGATATGATGCCAAAACTAGGTAAGATTGGTAAAATTTTGGGCACTAAGGGACTAATGCCGAATCCAAAGGTTGGTACTGTTACTGCTAATGTTGGTAAGGTCGTTACTGATATTAAGAAAGGCATGATCGAATATCGCGTTGATAAGAACAGTATTATTCATGTTATTATCGGCAAAGTTTCATTCGATTCAAAAAAATTAGTTGAAAACTATAATGAACTATTTACTACAATTGTTAAGGTTAAGCCAAACGGAGTAAAAGGGACATACATAAAAGGTATTTCTCTCGCAACTACTATGGGGCCAGGGGTAAAAGTAGTTACAAAATAATTCTATATTATATTAAAAAAGGAAGCCTCGGGGCTTCTTTTTTTATATGAGATATTATATATTATTCACACAAGTGGTATTATTAATCTTGTATAAGAAGGAGTAATCATGGACAAGATAGCCAATATATATAAATGTGATGTTTGTAATAAAGTAGTCGAGATCATCGGTGCAGGTGATGGTGAACTTTACTGTGATAATAAACCGATGGCACTACAATTGCCAAAAACTGGAGACGGGGCCGTAGAGAAGCATGTTCCTGTCGTAGAAAAAACCAACCAAGGCTATTTGGTTAAAGTAGGTTCTATCGCTCATCCAATGGAAGAGGCTCATTATATTCAGTGGATTCAGTTAGAAGTGGCAGGCGTTCTGTATAGAAAAAATCTTCAACCAGGATATAAACCAGAATTTGAATTTGTTGTAGAAGGTGAGGACAATGAAATTGTTGCTACAGCATACTGTAATATCCATGGCTTGTGGAATAACTTATAATATAATCATAAATCATCATTATTAATAACTTCAAAGGAGGGGGATATGGTCGAAGTAAAAAAGGAAGAAAAGAAAAATAATAATATACTAATTGTTTTATTGGCAATATTACTGACCACTCTATTGGTCGGTGGCACCACTTGGTATTTTATGGACCAAAATGCAAAAAATGAAAAAATCACAACAGATGCGGCGATTTCAAAATTAAACAAAAAAATCACCACTTCTGAGAAAAACAATAAAAATACGGTTACGCCAACTCCTACTGTTTCGGCTGCGTTGACCCCAACACCGACCACCGCCAAAGACACCGTAGAAGCGCTAAGAACCTTCTGCCAGGCTAATGGAGCCCAAAATGCCGTTACGGGTGGGATTAGTTACATGGAGTCAGCAAATGGGATTTATGGCAATTGTAGTTTGGAAAATGCAATGTTAATTTCAACAAACGTTAATGGAACCTGGACGAAGATTTATACAGGTAACGGCGTTATCGAGACCGCCCTTTGTGACCAATATAAGATCCCAAATAAAATGAGCGGTGGTACTTGCAATTACTAGAGAAAAAATAGGAGTATTATGACCAAAGAACTAGAAACTACAAAAAAAATAATAGATAGACGTAAAATGACTGTTGTTGTAGGAATAACTACAGTAGCGGTGGCTTTAGTTTGTGGTGCAGTTTGGTATTATATGGCACAGCAAGAAAATTTTTCTACCGAAAAAACTAAAAAAGAAACAGTCATTTCGAAAGATAGCATAATAGTAACAGCGTCGGTAACACCTACAACTACAATATCTCCTTCAGGTACTCCGTCGCCAACACCAACGATTAAAACAAATACTAATAGCGCTCAAGCGTTAAAAGCATTTTGCCAAGAGAATGGTGGTTCAAGTGATGCGACGGATGGAATAAGTTATATGGAGACGGCAAATGGTGTTTATGGTATCTGTACTATGGTAAATGGGAAAACCTTAGAAAGCACAACATTTATAGCCGCTGAGATAAGTGGTGTATGGACTAAGGTTTGGAATGGGAATGGTGTGATTGATCTTACTACTTGTAATAAATATAAGATCCCAAATAAAATGAGCGGTGGGGCCTGTAACTACTAAAAAATATAGGGGGAATTATGCTAAAAGTAAAAGATACTTCAAAAAATAAAATTAACTGGCGAATAATCGTCATAACTGTAGTGGTTGCCTTAGTAACTGCTGGCGCAGTAGGTGGCGGTGTCTGGTATAATATGGACCAAAATGAAAAAAATGCTAAGACGGCAAACGAAAAAGAATTAGCAACTCTTAAAAGTCAAATTAAAGACACTCCTACGATTACGCCAACTTCTAACCCGACACCTACTTCAACATCAAAAGCCGATATCGTTCTTACTGATAGTGATTATTTAAATTTTTTAACTATAAATAAATCAGGATGGGTAAAGACAGATTCTTATGTTGCGCCTATTATATCGAAAAATGATGGAACTTGGGCTATTACATCTCCGTTGCCAATTTTATATGACACCACGAGCGGGTATCACATTCCTGGCATGGGTGGTTCTATCTATGTTTGGCATAAAGTAAGTGGTTCATGGGAATTTGTTGGACAAGGGGGAGAGGGTGGATATGATGATGCAGTAAAGGCAGTTTATTCCCAAATTCCCATCACTGTCATTCCAGAAAGTAGTCGCTAGAATATAGTCTGAATCTGTTCATAACTAGAGCCACTGCGGTGGCTCTTTTTTATTATAAAATATTTCTCATCTGTGGATAAGTGTACAGCATTATTAACAAACGGGGGATTTCTTTTAATAGATAAAAGCCATAATAAGCCATAAAAGAATGAATTGATCACATGGTGGGGGAAAATACGTAAAAATATAGACAAGTGGTGTACAGGTGGTGTAAAATGGTGACACGTGGGGAATAGTGGGGAAACGGAGGGTTTTCCCCCTACTCCGCGAAAGGGGCAAAAAAGATGTTTATCGGTGAATACCAACACAATTTGGATGATAAAGGAAGACTAGCTATCCCAGCGAAGTTTCGTGGACAGCTCTCAGAGGGTGCTGTAGTTACGAAGGGTTTGGATAATTGTCTTTCTTTGTTCACAAAAGAGGGCTGGGACTTTGAAGCCGAAAGACTGATGAACCTACCGCTAACACAGGCTAAGGCTCGTGCCTACGCTCGTTTCATGCTCTCTAGTGCGTTTCCAGTAGAAATAGATAAGCAGGGTAGGGTTAACGTACCACAAGCGCTTAGAAGCTTTGCGGGGATTTCAGGAAGCACAGTAGTTACCGGACTCGGAGACCATGTTGAAATCTGGGCTCCAGAGGCTTGGGAAGAATATCGATCGCACATTGAAAAAGATAGCGGCAATATTGCCGAAGAATTAGGAATTTAATAGTTTATAGTCTCCCTGCATAGGCAGAAATCTCCAAAGTAGATAGCTAGCAGCCAGCAAGCACCTTTCTATTTAAACATCCACCTCAAATTTAGCCCAACTAAATTAATTCGAAAAACTATAAGTTTTAGTCACGAACTCTACGTTCACTGACTGCTAGCTACTTGCCAAGGAGAAAAAATGACAGACAAGCACATTCCGGTTCTTTTACATGAAGTTATCGAGCTTCTTGATCCAAAGCCAGGCAAAAACTACATAGATGCCACTTTGGGTTTTGGGGGTCATAGCGAAGCTATATTATCGGCTATTTCACCAAATGGGAAATTACTAGGTATCGACCAAGATGAAGACGTGATGAAGTATACCAAAGAACGTTTGCAGAAATTTGGAGATAGATTCAGTACAGTTATAGGGAATTTCTCACAAATTGACGAAATAGGCCGGCAGATAAAGGTTACGGGGGGAATTCTCGCAGATATCGGCGTGTCTAGTTACCAGCTCGATACACCAGAGAGAGGTTTTTCGTTTCGTGACAAAGGCCCGCTAGACATGAGGATGGATCAAAGTTCGGAATTGACTGCTTCTATCATAGTAAATACTTATACAGAGCAAGAAATTTCGAAAATTATCAGAGATTTTGGTGAAGAGAGATTCGCGAAAAGAATCGCAACGAGAATTGTCGAGGCAAGAAAGACAAAGCACCTTGAGACCACAAAAGAGCTAGCCGAAATAGTCTCGGCAGCAATACCGAGAAAGTTTTGGCCCGACAGAATAAGTCCGGCGACCAAAACATTTCAAGCTATCAGAATGGCTGTAAACGATGAATTAGGTTCACTAGAGATGTTTTTACCAGCTGCTGTAGAGATATTACAGCCCGGAGCCAGACTAGCAGTAATAACCTTTCACTCTTTGGAAGACAAGATAGTAAAGGGATTTATGACAAAATCAGCGAGGCCATGTACGTGTCCTCCAGAGTTTCCAAAATGCATCTGTGAGAAAAAGGCCAAAATCGTATTGGTAACTAGAAAGCCGGTGATAGCAGCAGCAAAAGAAATAATAGATAATCCGCGTAGTCGTAGCGCGAAACTAAGAGTAATAGAAAAAATTTAAATATAAAACGGAGGGGGACAAGTGAGGGACAGGAACAAAAGACGTAAATATAACAAAGGATATAAGGCTACTTTCAAGCTTTCAAAAGTAGGAGTAATGATTTCGTTATTTTCTTTGGTACTAGTCATGGGTCTACTCTTTCTCTCACAATCCAATCAAATGGCTACGTCTGGATATGACATAGCGAAGTTGAAAGAAGATGCAAAAGAACTCAAATCACAAAACGAACAGCTACAGATACAAGCATCAAGGCTTCAGTCTATTCAAAATATTGATGGTGGAATCAAAAATTCTGGCATGGTTCCAGTTGGCCAAATTAATTATTTACCAGGAAATACAAACGTCGCGACAAGCATAAAATAAGTAAATCGGGGGGTGTTTGTAGTATAATATACGCAAGCACAAAAATATGAGAAATTACCAACACTCAGATATCCAAAGAGATAGAACCCCGATAGTAATAATTCTGTTCGTAATCCTTACAGCAGTAATTGCTGCAAGGCTTTTTTATTTACAAGTTATTGAGCACAAAACTTATGTAGCGCTTGCATCGTCTCAACATTCGCTTAAAGACACTATATATGCTAAAAGGGGGCAAATATTTGTTGACGACAGTATTTCTGATACAAGCTATGTTGTCGCCAGCAATCAATCACTAGATTTGGTTTATATAAATCCCCATGAAATCGAAAATAAGAAAGACACGATTGCTAAGCTTTCCTCAATAATAAGCGTCAGTTTAGCCGATATAGAGGCTAAGTATGATGAAAAATTGATGTATATCAGGATAAAACATCGTTTGACTCCGGCAGAAAGTAAAGCAATCGAGTCGGCTGAAATGAAGGGGGTAGGCCTGCAAAATGAGAATTGGAGGTATTATCCAGAAAATTCCTTAGCTTCATCTGTCCTGGGATTTGTAAATGATGAGTCTGTAGGGACATATGGTATCGAGCAACATTATAATGATAGTCTTGAGGGAGTTAATGGATATCTTAATGAAGAAGTAGATCCATATGGTAATAAAATAGCTTTCGGTAAGGATATTTCAAAGCCTGCGGTAAACGGTTCTGATATTTATCTTACGATAGATCGGTATATTCAGCAAAAAGCAGAAACTTTTTTAGCTGACGCAATAAAGAAATACTCAGCAAAGAGTGGCTCGGTAATAGTGATGGATAAAACAACTGGTAAGATAACTGCACTTGCTAATTTTCCTACCTTTGATCCTAATAAATTTACTGAAGTAAAAGATAACGCGGCTTTTAGAAACAAAGCGATCAGCGATGTCTATGAGCCAGGCTCGGTATTTAAGGCGGTCACCATGGCTGCAGGCATTGATTCTGGCAAAATAACACCAGATTCCACGTTTACAGATACAGGTTCAATTGTTTTAAATGATAACTCGATAAAAAATTCTGATCTCAAGGCTCATGGTGTTTGTACTATGACTACAGTACTTTCAAAATCTTTGAATACTGGGACGACATATGTAGAGCAACTTATGGGTAAAAATGTTTTTTATGATTATATCAAGAAGTTCGGTTTTGGTACCCAGACCGGTATCGAACTTGGTGACGAAGAGGTAGGATTTTTTAATAAACCAGAAAATTTTAATGACCATGGATACGCCACTATGAGCTTCGGTCAAAGTATCTCGACGACCCCAATACAAATGGTTCAAAGCTTCGCAACACTTGCCAACAACGGTGTTATGATGAAACCTTATATTATAGATAAGGTAGTACAGCCAGATGGCAAAGAGACTGTAACTAAGCCCAAAGAAGTAAGGCGGGTCGTTTCAGAAAAAACCGCTTTGCAATTACAGACTATGCTTGTAGATGTTGTTGTCAACGGTCATGGGTTTCAGGCCAAGATAAAAGGCTATAAAATAGCCGGTAAAACTGGCACAGCCCAGGTTATTGATCCTAATGGTGGATATCTTGACGGCAAAAACATCGGCACTTTTATTGGTTTCCCGGTAGCAGAGAACGCGAACTTCGTTGTTCTTGCGAAGATAGACGAACCAACCGGTGTGCCTTGGGCAGAAGAATCAGCGGCGCCCCTAGTAGCACAAATGCTAGATTTCTTACTAAAGTATTATCAGATACCACCTACGGAGTAATATTGTGAAAAAAATTTTATTAAAAATATTAAAAAAATTAGCGAAAGACTATCTGCTTCGAAATAAAATAGAAGTAATCGCTATCACTGGTAGTGCAGGTAAAACAACTACTAAAGTCGCTTTAGGGCATATATACAAAGATGATAGTTCTGTATTTGTGCCGACTCTTGGTTACAATACGGAAAGTGGCGTACCTCTTGCTATTTTTGACCTAAAATCACCCAAAAATCCCAAAAATCCAATATCTTGGGTGTTTATAGTTATTAAAGTTTATTTAAGAAGCTTGGGCAAACCAATCTATAAGACAATTGTCTTAGAATATGGCGCCGATGCGCCGGGGGATATTGATTATCTCGTTGATCTGGCGAGTCCTCACATAGGTGTTATAACGACAATTTTACCAGTTCATATAGAGGGATTCGTTAATATAAAAAATATCTGCAAAGAAAAAAGTAAGATTTTTTCCAAGATGACAGAAGACGACTTCGCGATTATGAATTTTGATAATAAATATATTAAAGAAATGGCAAATAATACAAAAGCAAAGATAATTTCATATGGAAGTGAAATAACAGATTCTATCTATTTAAAGGATATATTAGCGAGAGAAACTGGTCTAAGCGGGGATTTGGTTTGGCAAGACAATTTAGAGCATTTTAGAACAAAAGTAATAGCAACTCAACTTACACCAAGTATTATCGGAGCTGTTGGCGTGGCTTTGGCAAGAAACGGGGATATAAAAGAAATATTAAAAGCACTCGAGGATTTCTATCCAGAAAAGGGAAGAGTTAACCTTTTAGAGGGGTTGCACGACAGTGTAATAATAGATGATAGCTACAATTCAAACCCTGAATCTGCAAGAGCCGCTCTTGAGGTGTTAGAATTATTTAAAAACAAACGTAAGATCGCCGTTCTGGGTTCGATGAATGAGCTGGGTGGTTATGCTAAAGTGGGGCACGAAGAGGTGGCCATGAAGGCACTGATGTGTGCAGATATTATAGTTACAGTAGGAGATTTGTCTGGTAAATTTATATATCCAAAGGCATTAGAGAAAAAAGATAATACTAGGTGCTATAAATTTGATGATTTTATCGGCGCAGGTGTTTTCTTAAAGGGCTTTATAAAGGAGAATGATGTGATACTATTTAAGGGCTCACAGAATGGCGTTCTTCTCGAGGAAGCAATTAAGTATATTATGAAAGAACCGGAACGAGCACAGGATTTATTAGTTCGTCAGACACCAATGTGGCAACAAAAAAAATCTTTAATAAAAAAGGGGAAATAGAATGATTTCAGTCTCACCGTTTATCAGCTTAAATAACGAAGTAATATTACCTCAATTAGTTAGGATATTAAGTTTTGCGGGACTTAGTTTTGTCCTCGCGATGTTGGTAACCCCAGTGTTCACATATTTTGCCTACAAGTTTCAGTGGTGGAAACAGGTTAAAGACACGGCTTGGATCGGTGGCGGCAAAGAAAAAGCGCCAGTTTTCCATAAGTTACATGCGGCCAAACATAAAAGAAAAATTCCAACTATGGCGGGAATAATAATTTGGTCAGTAGTCGCCATTATAACTATATTCTTCAACTTAGATCGTTCTCAAACTTGGTTACCCCTTTTTACCTTAATATCAATTGGTATATTGGGTCTTTTTGATGATTATATTAATATTCGTTCTGACGGCGGAATAGCGGGTTTAAAGGCTAAAGTAAAATTTAGTTGGTTGCTATTGTTTGCTGGAGCTGGTGCCTGGTGGTTTTATGCAAAACTTGGTACTAACTTTATTCACGTTCCTGGTATGGGAGATTATACGATAGGTTGGTTATATATCCCTTTATTTATCCTCGTCGTAGTATCTACTGCCAGCGCCGTAAATATTACTGATGGCCTAGATGGTCTTTCCGGGGGACTATTATCTGCTGCCTTTGGAGCTTATGCTATAATTGCATTTTTTCAAGGTAATTTCGGATTAGCTATATTTTGTGGCACGGTAGTAGGCGCAGTTCTTGCTTATACTTGGTTTAATATATACCCAGCTAGATTCTTTATGGGGGATACGGGTGCAGTCTCTCTGGGGGCAACCCTCGGCGTTGTTGCTATGCTTACAAATACTGCCCTTGTTTTGCCAGTTATTGGAATTGTTTTCGTTATAGAGACCATGTCAGATATCATCCAGCTCTTTTCTAAAAAGTTTTTTGGACGGAAGGTCTTTCTTTCAGCGCCGATTCATCATCATTTTGAAGCCAAAGGTTGGCCGGAGACAAAGGTAACGATGCGTTTTTGGATTATCGGAGCAATTGCAGCCTTTATGGGCGTAGTATTGGCTCTCGTTGGAAGGGGAATGTAAGTGGCATTACGCCGAAGCCAAATTAAAACAGGTCAAAATCGTGGAGGAAGTGGAAAAGTTGACTATGTAATGCTTTTTTTAATTCTTGGGCTAACGCTTTTCGGATTGGTTATGGTTTCTTCGGCATCAGTTGTGATGAGTAAGACTGGAATAGGCGAAGAAAATCATTATCTCTTTTCTCAGCTTGCTAGCGGTTTTATTGGTTTAGTTGCGATGTTCATAGCGGCAAAAATCGATTATCAGGTTTGGAAGAAGGTCGCCCCATTAATGTTTATTGGTAGCATTGTAATTCTTCTTTTGGTTTTTGTACCGGGACTTAAGTTTTCTCATAATGGTGCCTCGCGATGGATTAATATTTTTGGGATTCAGTTTCAGCCTTCAGAACTGATGAAAATTAGTATGATTATATTTTTAGCGAGCTGGCTCGAAAAAAGAAAAAATGAAATCGGAGATTTTCAAAAAGTGGTAGTACCATTTGCCGGTATCGTTATTTTAGTACTCGGCCTGATATTAATCGAACCAGATATGGGAACAGCTACGGTTCTTGCGCTTACAGCAGGGGTAATGTTTTTTGTAGCTGGGTCCAAAATGTCACATGTTTTCGCAGCAGTGGGTACCGCTATCGGAGGAGTAATTGTTTTAATAGCTGCCGCTCCCTATAGAATGGCCAGGTTTACTATCTTCTTAAACCCTACAGCAGATAAGTCTGGTAGTGGTTATCAAATTTCGCAAGCGCTGGTGGCAATTGGAAGTGGCGGTTTGTTTGGGCTTGGGTTCGGCAGAAGTCGACAAAAATTCAATTATTTACCCGAGGCAGCTACAGATTCGATTTTTGCTGTTATCGCTGAAGAGCTTGGACTAATCATTTCCTGCGCCATCGTCTTTGTTTTTTTGCTTTTTGGCCTTCGTGGTTATAAAATATCTAGGGGAGCACCTGATATGTTTTCCAGGTTGGTAGCTACGGGGATAACTACTTGGATTATTTCTCAGGCATTTATTAATATTTTAGCGATATTAAGCCTAATGCCCCTTACTGGGGTGCCTTTGCCATTTTTTAGTTATGGCGGCACATCATTAATGATGATTTTGGCTAGTTGTGGAATATTATTAAATATATCAAAATCTGCAAATCAAGGAGGAAGCGATGAGAATAATAGTATCGGGCGGTGGAACTGGCGGACATATTTCCCCAGTTTTAGCAGTAATAGGCGAATTACAAAAAAAAGATAGTTCAGTTGAAGTTTTATATATTGGTTCTTCGGAGGGGCTAGAGAGCAAGATTATCCCTCAAACTGGAATTAAATTTGTCGAAATTCATTCAGGTAAATTTCGTCGATATCACAAAAATAAAATATTAAATATTATTGATCCCACTACTATTTATAAGAATTTTGTAGATCTTATCAAATTCAGTAGAGGTTACTTCGAGGCTAAAGAAATTATTTCAGAATATGATCCAGATGTTGTTTTTTGCAAAGGGGGATACGTTAGTTTCCCAGTCGGACTGGCGGCTTCTTCATTGAAATACCCTCTCGTTATCCATGAATCTGACAGTATTATGGGTATGGCAAATAAGGCGCTAGCTAAAAGGGCAGACAAGGTTTGCGTTTCATATCCGCTCAAAAACTTCACTGATGTTCCAAAAGATAAACTTGTTTATTCTGGTAATCCAGTCAGAGGAGATATTTTCGAGGGAGATAGAGGTAAGGCTGTAGAGGAATTTAGCCTTGTAAGGACGCTTCCGACACTTTTAATAATTGGGGGTAGCCAAGGTTCTCTGGTTATTAATCAAGTCGTTTCTGAGGCGCTTAGGAGTTTATTGAAAAGATATCAAATTATTCACGTATCGGGGGAAAGAGATTACGATTGGCTGAGTTTTCAAGCCGGCAAGCTACCAGAGGATGTAAAGGCGAACTATCATTTATATAATTTTCTTTCTGGAAGTCTCAAGCACGCATACAAAGTATCTGATTTGGTTATTTCTCGGGCGGGTAATAACGTGATTTCCGAACTTGCAGTACTTGGTAAGCCAACTATCTTAATTCCACTTCAGTCCTCTGCTAATGACCATCAGGTTTCAAATGCAAAGATTCTTTCTAGAATGGGTGCTGCTATGTTGGTCAAGCAGGACAGCCTAACAGCCCAATCGCTTGAGCGGAAAATAAATTATTTATTTGATAATAAGGAAGAGCTAGATGGACTTGCTAGGAAAATTTCGGAATTATCAGCACCCGAAGCTTCTAAAATAGTAGCAGATATTATTAACGAAGAAGGAAATAAGTTTATTCAAGAAACAAGCTATGAAGAAAATGAAAATAAGTCAGAGGAGAAATAATTCACGAAATATTCGAAGGGCTGTTCGTCAACCTTCTCTATATTCAAGGACAGAAGAGCCAGCTCCTAAGCCATTCTCTTTCCGTTGGATAATTATCTTCGTTATTTTGTTGTTAATAACTGGGATTATATTTTTAGTATTTATTTCTGACGTATTTAGGGTTAATAATGTGGTTTTTTCTCCTACGAAATACATTAGTAGGGAAGAGTTGGAAAAAACTAAGAATAATAATCAGACACTTTTTGATAATAATATTATTTCTTTTGGCTTTTTTGGTCTGGCGGGAAAGCTTGAGAAAGTGACTGGAGTTTCTAAAATTTCTGTTATTAGAAAAAGCAACCATGACATCTATGTAAATATAAAGGAAGAATATCCTCTCTTGGTTTGGCAGACGATGAATAAAAAATATTTGGTCAATAACGATGGAATTATCTGGGCTAATTTTGAAGATAAATATGCCAGTGTCCCGATTATAATTGATACCAAGAATGTACCCGTAGAACTGAACTCAAAGGTAATTCCGGGTACCTTTATCTCTTTTATTACTGAACTACAGAATAATTTTCCAAAGAAAACCGCTAATACAATTATAAAAATGGAAGTTTTGGATATAATCAGCGATCTTAGGGTCACTACCAAAGCTGGCTGGTGCGTTTATTTTGATACATCGAGAACTGCCGGTAACCAGATCATAAGCTTGGGCAGAGTTCTAACCGAAGTCGCTGCTAAAAAGCAACCACTTGAATATGTCGATCTTCGGGTCAGAGACAGAATATTTTATAAGTAGGTTCGATGCTCGCTTCGGGGGAGAGGACCACAATATTTGTATAATAATTTATTAATATTAATAAATTAACTTCTAGGTATAAACGTATAAATGCCATAATGTTAATTTAACTAATTATTTGATAATAATACAATTATCAAATAATTAGTATTTTACAGTTCAAATAATATATTATGTTAAACTATACATTTAACAATTTACTTGCAAAGAAAACTCCAGCCACATACTGCAGAGCTATTACAGATACAGAATAACTTTCTCCAATATTTAGGCTTTGCAAAGATATAAACGATGTATTTTTATCGTTTTCTATGACCACTTACACCCCCAAGTCGATATAATCAAATAGTCGTCCAAGATATATTGTGCGACACAATGCTTCAAGCAGTTCTGGTAGGTAAGGGTGAGGCTATGGTAGTCATCTAAGTATTTAATTAGGTCGACCCATACCGTTTAGACTTAGGGCGCAGAGAAAAAAGGGGGAACTTCTTTTACTTTATAATGTAACAATTCTATTGTATTTTGATTAAGTAATTGAGTATTTTAAAAATAATCCCCCCAAAAAAAATTGGATATAATTTGTAATCATAAACGATAACTTAATATATTAATTAAAACCGGATTTCTTCGCCTGGCTTTATCTCTTTAGTACTACTGATGATTATTTTTTCATGTGGAAGTATCGTGGTTATGTCTTTAAAGTCACTAGGAGCTATCTCTCGTTGCTTTTTGTCGCTATGAGTACTGTTTGTATGTATTGTACTCGGTTTCGCCACTGTGACGATGATTTCTTTTATCTCAGTCTTTGTCTCCAATTTTGGTTTTTCAATGGGGGAATCCAGCTTCTTGGGTTCTATATTTTTTGTATTTTCGGTAATTGCCTGTTTTAACTTATCTGCCAGCTGAGTGTTATCGTTTTTTACTTCACTCTTTCCCCTATTTAAATTTGAATTAGAACGAGAATTTGTGTTCTTTTCTTTATTGTTACTATTAAATTTGTTTTTACTTCTCTCATTATTGTCGTTATGATCATTACTACTATTATTGGAAATATTGGTATTACCGCTAGCGCTAGGTTTTTCTTTATCTGGTTGCGGAGTAACCATTTCTTTGTTAGCAGGTGGAATGTAATTAGGATTTGTAATAGGTCTATCGCCTTCGTTGGCATTCACGCCAGCGATTACCGAATCGATATTGTACCATTTCCGAATATCGTCTTCTACTTTCTTTTTTGGAGTACCGTATTTTTTTCGCGAAATAGCAATTACTATGCTCGTTAGATCTTCCGTTGGCTCTGCAGAGGGAATACTTTTTGCTGAGAATGGTGAGCTATTTACTCCATTTACTGGCATATTAAGGTATAAATGCCGATTGTCTAGATTGATAAGGTCATTCTGTGAAAATATAGGCTCAAATTCTTTTTCTAGAAAGCTAGCATCTGTTGCGCCCACCCTAAATGATATCAGAGTACCTACGTTGCCAAATACCGCGTCTCTAACCTCTTCCTCCATCTGTGCAACGTATTGGTTGGCCACAGCTAGGGAAAGATGGTATTTTCGGGCTTCAGAAAGAATGGTTCCAAAGGATTCTGTGGCAAAATTTTGAAACTCATCAACGTAAAGATAGAAGTCTTTCCTCTCTGATTCAGGAATAAACGCTCTTTGCATGGCAGCGAGCTGGATTTTTGTGATTATTAATGAGCCAAGAAGTTCTGAGTTTATCTCCCCTATTTTGCCCGTTGATAGATCTACTAGTAATATTTTTCCCGTATCCATTATTTCTGAAAAGTTAACAGTGCTTTTTGGTTGACCAACAATATTGCGAATAGTTTCTGAAGCTGTAAATTGGCCAACTTTATTAAGAATAGGCGCTACAGTCTCAGTAGCCATTTTATCATTATAGGTAGAAAACTCTTTGAGCCAGAACATCTGTACTACTGGGTCAGTTACTTGGCTAACTACATTTTTGCGATAATTTTTATCGGTTAGCATTCTGACAATACCTAGCATAGTAGAGCCCTCAACTTCTGCTAGCGCTAGTACCGTGTGATTTAAGACATATTCTAGCCTTGGCCCCCAGGAGAACCCAAACATTCTCTTCAGTACTGATATAAAGCCCTTTGCAGTCTCTTCACGCATTCCAGGGGGGCTTTCCAGGGGATTAAAACCTAGGGGAAACTCTTTATCAGAGGGGTTAAGATAAATAACATCATCTAGGCGCTCTTTGGGGATAAATTTAAGAATATTATCTATAGCCTCTCCATGAGGATCAATAAAGGCTACACCCTCCCCTCTTTGGATATCTTGTATCGCTAAACCTTCAAGAAGCCTAGACTTTCCTACTCCAGTTTTCCCGATTATGTACATATGTCTTCGTCTATCATCTCTTTTGATCCCGAACAGTTTATCGCTATTTCGGAAAGTTGTAATCGCAAGGGGTGAAATGTCTTTATCGTTAATGTTTTCATCAGTAATGAAGGGCAAGCTTGATGGTGGTTCGCCTTTTTTCGAAGATGTCCATACGATATTGGGCGTTTCTACCGAAACATGTGGCAAGTGATATAAACTTGCAAGTTCTTCAATATTAAGATCATAGCCCTTGTCATTAAATAGTCTTGCCCGATAAGCGTTTAAGAATTCTTCACTTGTAAATAAACCCTTCCCAGTAAAGCCATTTAAGTTTGTTGTATTAAATTGTTTAAAAGCACCAACAACGGCTTGAATTTTATCGGTAGCCTTTTCTCTGGACTTAGAAAGATATACAACCCTTATCATGACGCGATACCCGAGTTTGGCGCTCTTGTCTTCAATGGCTGTTAACTCAGTTTCTTCTGCATGAGAAAGTTTAGGCGCCTCAGGCTTAGCATCTTTTTTAGCTTCTACGGGTGCAACATTGAGCGCATTGAATATAAAATCTAGAGGGAGGGTGCCGGAGTTGGGTTTTATGGTTTTTTTAGACGCGATATATGAAAGAGCTTTTTTCCTCCAGTCGTCATTTTCTGGTTTTGCGAGTATTTGAATCCAAATTTGTTCATTTGGCTCATTGGTCATAGAAAGCATGCCCGTAATTCCTGCCAGCGGGTCAACATCAAAGTTCAAAAAAGTTTTTATTGGGTAAATATCATCTTTTGTAAGAAGTAATTCTGTTCCCGCAATAGCATCTGGATTTTTATCACCGTCTACATCGGTTGTTTTTGAGTAGTCATTAACCACTGATATTTCCGCAGTCGGATATTGAGCATAGACTTGACCTTCTACAAATTCTTTAATCTTCTTGGGCACCCAGATGAAAAATTCTATAGAATTTAACGTAGAGACGATTTCAAGGCTGAAATGTTCTTGTACGGTGGTTCCCTTTTTTTGTTCGCTTTTTGAATGAAGAATACCGTGTAGGGCTGCGAACATCATTTCTGCTGCCACAGGGCCTTTCTCATTATTTTTAGGTATTTTTATTGATAAGACAGTATGTTCAATTTCGTTTACGTATGAAGCTTTTTTAAAATTTTTCCATGAAAAAAATAGAACTAGTGGTACTATAAACCACCAAGTCCAAACTACAACACTCCACATTCCTCCAAGTATCGCTAAGCTAAGTTCCTGCAAAAACATTATTCCCTCCCGTTAGAAATGGTATAAGTAGCCCGAGATATTCGCCTAAATCGATCTCTTTGGAGATTGAGTAATATCGTCGTTTCTTTTACAACCCTTCGTTTCAATACCTCTATTATAATATCGTCTTTATGCATAGGTTCGCCAGATGTAATTAATATTTCTGCTATTACATCCTCTACCACGCCAGAAGTATAACCCCACTCCTTGAGCGCATAGATACCTCGACCGATTAAAATAAATCTGTCATCACGTATAAGTTCATTGTGTACGGCTTGTCTGGTAACGGTTTTTTTCTTAGTTCCAACATCTTGAATCTTTTTTGATATTTCAGAATAATGAAGAGGTTTTTTGTGTTTCTTTAAGATGTAATATGTTTTATCCTTAATACTTTTAGGATTAATTTCACGCCATTTGGTAAGGCCGAAGTGTCCTGCTTCGGTTTTGATGATTTCCTTAGCGGTCGATAATATCGCGATAATATTTTTAGTATCTGTATTTGCTTCAGGGATAGTCATTTTTATTTCTCGTATAAGCTTTACTTCTTCTATGGGATTTTGTTCTTTTTCGAGGATACTAATAGCTGCAGCACTAATCGTTTTAATTAAGGGTATTGTAATTGGTTCGACAAAATACGATTTTTTAAAGTTATCAGCGTCAGAGAGCGTTGAGATGTTGTTACTGCAAGAGATCAAAAAACTTAGTTGATATCGTTGTTTTGTAGTAACCACAGCGGTGAAAATATCCTTTTCTAGGTCGCCAGAAACGATGATGCCACCGTTATTGATTATAATATCTTTAATGATTATATATATTTCTTGAGCTCGCATGTCGGTTTTGCCGAAGTCGCGAAGCTTACCAATGGCGTTCTTCTCTATTTGTCGTACGCGTTCCCTAGTAATGCCTAGACTCTTACCTATTTCTTCGAGAGTTTTTGGTTTTAGGCCATCAACACCAAAGCGTTCGCTCAACACTTGTCTTTCGCGATCTTTTTTTATTTTTGCAGAATTCAAAAAAAAATTAACCTCGTCTGTTGCATTAAATTTTGCAACCGAAGGTATCTCTACTGTATTCGTGTTTTTTTCTTGTTTTCTAGGCATAATTCGTAATACGATTATAGCATAAAATAGCCTGTTGTGTCAACTTATTTGCCTATAGCGTTATTTTATGAATATATCTATTAAAGTGCCCGCAACGGTGCTGATAACCACCAGAATCAGGGCTATTTGTGCGAGATTTTTCCACTTAATGCCTCTAGCTGCTAGAACGACGAAGACCTCTCCACCAGCGGCAGAAAGTCCAGCTACTACGGCGCCAAAGGTAATGATTTTTTCAATATATAGAGTCGCTATCGCTATAGAGGTGCCACAACCTGGTATCAACCCCACTAATGACGCAAGGAAAGGCTGTAGCCATAAAATATTCGCAAAAAAGTCGTTTAAAAAAGTCATTGTATAGGTGTCTTGAATATAATTAAAAATAGCAAGCGTGATAAATACAATAAAGACCACTCGGATAGCATGTTTGATGGCATGTATGATCTCGCCTTTCAGGCCATCATGGTGCGGATGTTGTGCGCAACAAAACTCTATTTCTTTTTCAATTTTGGTTCTGCGTATCTTAAATCCAGGGAAGAAGTCTACTAGGTAGCCAGCCGTTATGGCTATAATTAGCTTAGCCAGTAAAATCGGTATAAACTTTTCTATCCCAAGCGGTATAAATACATATATCGCTTCGTCAGAGATAGCAATAATCGCGGCTACCAAGGTTCCTAGGGTCGCTATCCCTTCCGTAAACAATATCGCTATTACAACAGCTACATTACATCCGGGAAGCATTCCGAAAAGTGCAGCGAACAGAGGCATCATTTTCTTGGATTTTTCGAGTTTATGTTCAACCTTATGTCCGTATCGATGATTAAAATAATCAACAATCACAAAGATAGGCAGGATTATTACTCCTACTCTTAGCGCAGTTTTTGCTGCTTCTATTATTGGTTCCCAATTCATTAGGTTATTTTACCACTATTTAAACAATCTTTTATAATTTAGCCAGCTAGAAAGTTCGCTTTCATTTTGAATGTATCCACGATATTCTATATTTTCTCCGAGATGTATGCCTAGGTGCAGGTGTTTTCTCTCCCCCCCACTATTAGTACTGTAGGCTGGTGCCAAATTTGCTATTAAACTTTTTTTGTTTAAAATGTCGTTAACTTTTAGGTTTGATGAAGCAATATCAAGATGACCGTAAAGCACGGTTACTACTTGTTCTCCCACGTTGCAATCTTGGATAACAGCTCCTCCATATCCTTCTATTGGTCCGATTAGACGTATTTTTCCGTTACATATTGCGGTTATTGGCACCGCGATATCTGCCTCATTAGATAGCGTTTCAAAATCAATGCCGGTATGAAATCCTATAAAATTCTCGGGCTGTATTGGTGATTCAGTAGGCGTGACATAGATTCCAAAAGGTTTTTTTGTTATTCTGGATAAAGAATTTGAGATGGGTTCGCCTAATGTCCCTATATTCGATGTCGTCGTCGGTATTGGTGTAGGCGTTGGCGTTAACATCGGCGTCACACTAGGAGAAGATTTTGCATTAATGCTTCGTTGTAAATATACCCTACCTTTTACGACGCATTTTCGTGGATTGCTCATCTGAACTGGGATGCCAGCCTTTATACAACTTTCATAACTATTTATTTGGCTTAAGGTAAATTGTTTATATGCGTATACTAGAACAATAAATATAATAAAAATTATTAATAATAAAAAATAATATATTCGCTTATTGTGTATCTTAATTCGTAAAAATTTACGTTTCCTATACATCTTGCTTTCTTTCTTCTAGCCTTTTTTTGATCTCTAACTCTGCACCATTTGAGCTCGGTTGATAATATTTCTTGTGCTTTAATTCTGGTGGTAAATATTCTTGTTCAACGAAGTGTCCAGGATAATCATGAGGGTACTTATACCCCTTCCCTTTTCCTTGACTTTTATCAAAACCTGTTGGTGCATTTACGATATGTTTAGGCACACCGCTGAATTTTTCTTCTCGAACATCACGAAGTGCATTATCGATAGCAAGATATGAGGCATTCGACTTTGGTGCACTGGCGAGATATATAACACATTGTGCGAGATTGATTCTTGCTTCTGGAAGGCCGATTTTTGTAACTGCATCGAAGGTGGTATTCGCAAGCACTAGTGCCATCGGTGCTGCATTGCCGATATCTTCAGAGGCAAAGACCAACATTCTGCGAGCAATAAACTTAGGATCTTCACCGCCCTCTATCATTCTTGCTAGCCAGTAGATTGCTGCGTCAGGGTCACTACCACGCATTGATTTGATAAAAGCCGAGATAATATCGTAGTGCTCGGCGCCCTGTTTGTAACTACTGATGAATCTTTTACTAATTGCTTGTTGTAAAATATCTTGAGTAATTTTGTTATTCAATAATTTGGAATTTGACGCGATTTCTAATGAGTTTAGGGCCACTCTTGCATCACCGCTAGAATATTCAGCCAGAGTCTCGAGTGCTTTCTTGTCTATCTTGATTCCCCTGTCCCCAAGACCGTTTGTTTTATCCTTTAGTGCAGCCTTAATAATGTTTATTATATCTATTTCTTCAAGTGGTTTTAGTTCGAATAGTTTCGACCGAGACATGATGGCAGAGTTGATTTCAAAACCTGGATTCTCGGTCGTCGCGCCTATCAAAATAATAGTACCGTTCTCAATATGAGGAAGAAAACCGTCTTGTTGAGATTTGTTAAAACGATGTATTTCGTCAACGAAAAGAACAGTTTTTTTGTCATAAAGCTCTCTGTTTTCTTTTGCTTCTTTGACTACTCTACGGAGATCGGCTACACCGCTAGTAACTGCGCTAAATTCTTCGAAATTGCTCTTTGTTTGGTTTGCGATAATCCGTGCGAGAGTAGTTTTGCCAGTTCCCGGTGGCCCCCATAGGATTATCGAAGAGAGAGTATCATTTTCGATAATTTGTCGTAGAAGTTTCCCTTCACCGACGATGTCCTCCTGACCAAAAAAGAGATTAAAATCAGTGGGCCTCATTCTGTCAGCAAGAGGTTTGTGAGAATTATTTTTATTAAAGATATTTGGTATTTCCATAGTCTTATTCTAAGCTTAGAGTAAGCATAATTCAAGTGTACGTCTAGACTGTCTGTATGCCATCATGTGTTATCTCAAGTACCTTACTTGGTTTTATGGCTTCAAGAAACTCTCTGTCGTGAGTAATTACTATGTACGTTCCAGAGTATTTGTTGATAGCGGACTGAAGCTCTTCTGCGGCAGCAATATCCAAATGATTGGTTGGTTCATCAAAGAGCAGGACATTGGCTCCTTTCCACGACAAGCTAGCAAGTATCAATCTCTGTCTTTCTCCTGGGCTCATCTTTTCAGCAACTATATTATTCTTTTCATCTAGGTTAAATCTAGCGAGAACTTGTCGTAGTTTTCCTTCGGTTAAGCTTGATTTATCTGCCTCTAGTCCAGTCATGATCTTGAAATTATCTAGTAAGCTTTTATCTGGTGCTGGAATCGATTGATCCTGGTCAATAAGGCCAAAGTGGACACTGGGACCGATGGATATATCTCCCGAAGTGGGCTTCAGTTCTTTGAGTAATATTTTTAATAATGTAGTTTTACCTACACCATTAGCTCCCACTATCGCTATTCTATCCCCACGATTTACCTCTAGAGTCAGGGGTCCTATCTTTCGTTCTTTGCTTAGGTTTATTTCGACTTTATCTAGCTTTGCAATCGAGTCACCCAGATATTCGTGGTTATCAAACAGGAAATTTAAGTCCAACTCCTTTTGAGGCTTCGACTTATCGTCCATTCTACCGATTCGATTTCTTAAAACTTCAGTTTGACGCCCTAGTTTTCTGGTAGCAGATTCTTTCTCCCTATTGAAAGCGAGCTTATCGTTATCCTTTTTGTTTTTTGAATTATTCGATTTTGTCGCATTTCTTTGCATTTCCCGATAAGCTTTTTCTGCTCGTTTTTTGTCTTCTAAGTAGTTCTCATAATCAGATTTGATTTTTTCTTTTTCTAGATGTTTTTCGTTGAGGTAATCATCATAGCTCATATTGTATGTCGCCAGTCCAGTCGCGTTAGCGCTAAGTTCCAGTACTTTTGTGCTCAATTTACGGATAAAGGTTCGATCATGAGAAACAAAAATCACAGCCTTTTTGTTATTTAGTAAATACTCTTCTAAAAGTATCAGGCCTTCTTTATCGAGGTTATTTGTAGGCTCGTCGAGTAAGAGAATGTCACTACCCGCAAGCATAATAGTAGCCAGAAGAAGCTTCGTTTTTTCTCCCCCAGAAAGTGTGCCAACCTCTCTATCTAGAGATATCTCTCTAATTCCGGTCGAATCAAATACCTTTAATCTTTGAAACTCTTCGATATCCCCTATTCTTAGCTTTAGATATTCAAGAACGCTGCCCTTATAATTTGCCGGTATTTCCTGGGGGAAATAGCAGATACTTTGTTCTTTATCTTTCACTATTTCTCCCGAGTTTGCTTCTAATTCACCGGCAATTATCCGCAAGAGAGTACTTTTACCGACCCCGTTTTCACCTATTAGGGCGACCTTTTCACCCAAATCCAAAGTAAGAGAAATATTATTTAGTATTTCTCGACCTGCTATATTATAGTAAATATTATTTATTTTAATCATTTTGTGGCCTTATTCTAGGCCAAACACGGCTTATATTCAAGTAGGTATCAGGGTGTTTTCTCGAAGCAACTTATCTAGTTCCCTTGCTTCATCGCTGACCTTTAAGGACATTTCATTATATCCTAGCAAGCTTAAGCCATCGAGTTCACGAATACGAGAGAGCGCGACATATCCAAGTCCATATGTAAATGCTCGGCTGAGGTCTATTTCGGCATAATCAAGAGTCATTCCTTGGCTTTTGTGTATTGTTATCGCCCATGCAAGCCGTAGCGGAATTTGTTCGATCCAGCCATCGAAGTCGATTTCTTCTATTCCCCAACGGATCGGCATCGCGATTATTTTGTTGCCCTTAAATGTTTCTACTATTGGATTGTTGGTTTCTAAATCGAAACCGATTATTGTACCCGTGGTGCCATTTACGTATCCTTTGGCAAGATTATTAAATACGAACATTACAACGGCGCCGATCTTTAGCTTTAGTTTCTCGGGTGCGAGACAACCTTTTTTCATTTGGCCGACGATAAAGTCATCACCGCTCGACGACATCAGATAGACTCTTTCGGCTTCATCTATCACTGCTAATCTCTGGAGATTATAGTCATCGACATTAGAATTGTGGGTAAAAAGCTTGGTGGGTATTATTCCTTCATCGAAGCCACAGTTTATTCTAGAGCTTAGTAGCTCGCAGGATTCTTCTGTCACTCTAGATTCTCTGATCTCGTTTAGAAGCCTATAAAGGTCGTTATTGTCGCTCTGTCTGTATTGTTTCTCGAGATAACATATCTGGAGGTCCATCTGTTGCCAGGCAGTGGATTTATTAACAAAATCACCACTAGATTTACCTTTCGCAACCGGAGGCAATTGGAAAAAATCTCCACAAAGCACTACTTGCAAGCCACCAAATGGCCCTAGATCCGTTCTTACTCTACGGCAAATCTCATCTATCATGTCTAGTTGATGGGCGTGTAGCATCGATACTTCGTCTATTATCAGAACTTTTGCTTCTTGGATTCTTTTTACTGTAGATTTGTTACGACTAAAAAGCTTTTTGATATCTGCGCTAGTTATATTGTCCTTGATCCCTATCCCCGACCAAGAGTGGATGGTCACCCCGTTTAGATGTGTCGCAGCAATGCCAGTAGAGGCGGTAATGCCAACAGCAATATCGTTTTTATTTAAATACTGAATAAACTGGTTTAGTAGAAATGTTTTTCCAGTTCCTGCTTGGCCAGTTATCAGAGCATTTTTGCCGCTTACTAATATTTCAAAAGCTTCTTCTTGGGTCATTTATGTATTATCCCGTTTATTGGGAATATATTCCAGTAGACAGTCCATATATTTTGAGTACGAGTGTGTTTTTATAGATGAAGGGTTAAGGTTATTGAAAATTATGACCTAAATATTTTTTAATGTCTTGACCGCCCTGTTTGTTTGTTCAATAAAATCACCTTTGTATTCTATGATACGGAGGTTATATTTGTTTGTTTCTTTTGTAATTTTATCAGAATATTGGCTGAGCATATTGGCAATTTTGGGATAAATTTTGTTATTTTTTGATTTATTTTTCACCCAGCATGACTCACTTTGATCTAGTAGTATATTATTGATAAAATCTTCAGATTTTTGTTTCGTCACTATTACTGCCTTTATCTTTTTTTCGCCGTACTGGTCTATCATCTCTTTTATAAATTTCGGCGCCAGGTGATATCCTTCTATTATGATATTGTGTCCGTCTCCCAGGGTATACGCTATTAGCCCCCCGATTGCAGGTTGTGTAATTGCTCCTTGAGCGGTGTAGGCACGGATAATGTCTGTTGCAGAGTTATTGTTATACATTTCTTCATTTGATGATGTATTCTCTCTAATTGTATCGATGGGAAATAGCCTCGCAATATCAGCTTTATCAATATAAGGCTTTACCATACCCTCGATAGTGTCTGTGGAGACCCACGGGATGCCAGTATCTATGGACAGTTTATTTGCGACCGTTGTTTTCCCACATCTTGGCGGCCCGCCTATAAGATATATCATATATTACCTCAAAATTATTTTGTTCTTTAAGCTCATTGAATTTTTCCGAGAAATTCCCATATCTTGACCATCGCTAGTGTGTCGAGTCCACAGTAGTCCCAGAGGTCTTTTAGAATTTTCTCTTTTTCGTCTGGATTATTACCATCGAGGACCGCTCCCATCCACAGTCTTTGGGCAGCCAGTCCTTCGGATATTTCTAGGTCTTTGTGTGAAAGCTCGGGAATAAGTACAGGTAGAACGTGTTTTATTGAAGCACTACCGCCAAATCTAGCGTCCACGTAGTCAAACTCTATAAATGGAGTGATTAGATCGATGATTCTCTCATTCAGATTATGATAAAAGGTATGAAACTCGGGCAACATCTCTCCCATATCCCGATTACATCCCTTTTCGAAATCTTCCCACCAGACTAGTACACTGCCTTTTTTGCCAATATTTTCTGCAAGAGATTGTGATAGTGGTAATACTGGATTGCTATTGTCCTTGTGTAGATATTCGAGATGTCTTACTTCTGCCCCAGGGCTATCTATAATATGTAGTGAATATTGGAAAGGCACTTGTTGAAACGGTTTATGACCGTCAAAATACGGTATCACACTGCTCATAGTCTCATAGTCAAGAAAATATATAGGATACTCTATTGTTGCCAAGAATTGTTTAATATTTTCTTTATTAATAAGCGCTTTATTCTGTTTTAGGGCCTTTATTTGCCATCCTTGTTTATCAGAGAGACCAGCGAAATCTTCTGGAACCTCGGCAATCTTCGTGTAACCAGCTTTTTCTAGCTTTCCTATCAGGGTCGCGCTAGGATTATAGATATCATAGATACTGCCATCACCGCTTTTTATCCCTGCTAGTAGTTTGTATATTTCTATCCAGTCAGAAGTAGCCGAAAGACCACAGTGTGCAGGTGAAATATCTGGCATTTTATCTAGCTTGGCAGTTCTAAGAGCTTCTGCGATATTTTCTCTGGCCGCAGGTATTCGTTTTTTTACGGCATCGGTAATATCTGTGACCGTAGTAATGTCCTCGGGTTTTATTTCTCCTTGTCGAACGAAGTCTTTGTTCACATGAGCTACCATAATGTTGCGTACATGGTATCCCGAGTCCTCGATCACTATTGTCTGAAATGCCAGATCATGTTCGTGATATACTCGTGGTCCCGTGGAAGATTTGATTTCATATAGATCAATCATATTCTCGTCAACAAACTGGATTACGTCAAAAATACAGGTTAGCTCCCCTGCTTCGAAACGACCTTGGAATATAGTTTTAGCGCCAGATTCGATTACCAGTTTTGTTCTACCCGGTAGAGATAGATACTCTTTGTAGCCGTCCCAGTTTAGCTTCACACCATCTGGAAAAAGCTTCTCGGCGTAGGTTTCAAAACGAAAACCCGCTGCGAATATCGCTTGAGTAGCCGCGTCGTATGGCGGCAGTTTCTTGGGCTCATTCTTTTTGAGCCAAAGCCAAGCAGGGTGTTTTAAATATAATAAATAATCAGATTTGGATAATTGCATACTCGCCTATCTAGTTGGTAAAGCCAACGTGCTTGGTATTTTCTTCTGCTTGCTCTATCTTAACTCCAAAACCGCTTTCATACTGTTCTATATTGGTTTTGAGTGCCTCGTAGAGCCTTTTGGTGTGTCCTGGTGACATTATTATCCTTGAGAGCAACATTCCTTGGTTCTGGAAGATATTAATGAAATCTAGGGTAAATTCTTCTCTAGTATGTCCGATCATCGCGACATTGGCATAGTTTCCCTTCAGGGTGGCGTCATCGGCTTTTATTTGTACTTGTTGTTCCATAGTGTCTCCTTTTCTCTCTTCGTCATTCTGAACCGAGTGAAGAATCTAGGATTGTATCTGGATTCCTGCTTACCGCAGGCAAGCTTCTTTCCGACTCAGGATGACGATTTGGGGGTGTTAAATTATTATTTTGATACTAATTTCTCTGCTACTAGTTGGGTTATTCTCTTTGGAGGTTTATTTCTAGCTTTAAATGTTTCTTGAACCAAAAGATAGAATAAAGCGATAAATATTGCTATTGCCCAGGCAGAGAAGTTAAGCGGTGCCATGCCAGCGAATTTCTGGAGAAAAGGAACGTAAATTAATAAATTTACAAACATAAAAGACACGGCCAGTCCTATCCAGACTCTTTGTGAACCAAGTAGTTTCCATACTGGTTTTCTGGCTGACCGTATAGAAAAAGCGTTGGCATATTGGCACAGGGCCATGGTGGCATAAGTGACAGTAGTGGCCGCAATATATGTTTCGTTATTCGGAAAAGCACTCCCCCAACGCCAACCATTTAGATATCCATATATGCAAAATCCCGCCACCGAAAAAACACCCAGCATTATACCACTCCTTACGATGTAGTAGATAGTATCTGTACCAAAGAGGATATCCTTTTTGTCTCTTGGCGGTTTTGACATCACATCATCCTCTTCTATATCGCCTGCAAGTGCGAGAGCCGGAAAAGCCTCTGCGCAGAGGTCGATTAATAGTATTTGGATAACAAAAATCGGAGGCAAGCCGATAACTAGCCCAAAAACAACAGCAGTGAACTCCGCCATATTTGCAGTAAAGACATATTTTGTTGCTTTTTTGATATTGTCATAGACGATTCTGCCCTCTTTTACCGCCCAAACAATAGAAGAAAAACTGTCGTTCAGCGAAACCATTTCTGCAGCTTCTTTGGTAACATCTGTTCCTGTCAGCCCCATCGCTACGCCAATATCCGAGGTCTTTAGAGCCGGAGCGTCATTGACGCCATCGCCTGTGACCGAGACGATATTTCCATGTGCTTGTAGTACTTTCACTAGCCGCAGCTTGTGGATTGGGTCTACCCGAGAGAATATTACATCTCCAGTTTCGATAATCTGATATAGTTCATCGTCTTTCAATTGATTTAGTTCATTACCGTCGATGACGCGCGGATCTATGTTCAGCTTGATTCTCTTACCTACGGCTGCTGCTGTCAGGCCATAGTCGCCAGTCGCCATTATTATCTTTATTCCAGCTTCTTTAGCGATTCTGACAGTTTCTGCTACATCTTCTCTTGGTGGATCGATAATACCAAGAAGTCCTAAGAAAATCAGGTCAGAATCGATTGTACTGCCATCCATAGGCTTATAGGCAGAGGCTATTACTCTCAGCGCATCCTTGGAATATTCGTCATTTGTTTTTTCGATATCTTTTCTATCAGCTGTAGTTAGTTCGACTGCTTTGCCACCCTTAAGTATTTTTGTACATTTTTGTAAGATAACCGCAGGCGCCCCTTTGACGTATACCGTCTTTTCACCTTTGTAGTCGACTGCCTTGGCCATGAATTTTCGTTCTGAAGTAAAGGGTATTTCCTCTACACTTTTCGCTTCCCTCTGCATCGTATAAGTATCTAGTCCTGCCTTTTCTGCTGCCACAAGCAGAGCGATCTCGGTTGAGTCACCGATATAATCTGGTTTGTGATGATTTTTTGTATCGACTTCGGCATTATTGGAAATAGTTACAGCTTGAAACAATATATTAGTTTCATCCAGACAGCTTCTGTTGCACAGTTTTCCTTCACGGGTGATTTCCCCGTCGAGACTATATCCCACGCCCTTTATATGATAATTTTCGTTATTAAAGTAAATCTCTTTTACGGTCATCTGGTTCTTGGTTAGGGTGCCTGTTTTGTCAGTAATGATGTAGTTTGCCTCACCTAGGGTTTCCACTGCCGAAAGTCTGCGGATAGCAGCCTTTCTTCTGGTCATTTTTTGGATGCCGATCGCAAGTGCGATAGACACCGTGGCTGGTAAACCCTCAGGGACAAGAGAAGATGCTACTCCGATGGCAAAACGAAAAGATTCTAGTGCGTCAAAGTGACCCTTTGCTACTGTATCGACTACGAGCAGGATGAGAACGACCCAGAAGGTTGCTTTGGCTACAGTCTTGGCAATCCGGTCTATCTCTATTTGTAGCGGTGATTTTGATACCTTTTGGGTCGAGGTTATTTTGGCAATTTTACCAAAGCTAGTTTCCATTCCGGTGGATACCACCACACCGATACCGTTACCAGAGATTACGTCAGTTCCCATAAATACAGAGCCTGTTACATCGACTACGTTTCTCTCGTTCTCCTCTGTTACCATCGCTACTTTGGATTGTGTTTCAGATTCTCCTGTAAGTGCTGCATCATTCGTTTCTAACTCATTTGCAGATATTAGCCGGATGTCTGCTGGTATCTTCATTCCCTCGGAAAGAACAATAATGTCACCGGGTACGATATCCATGGCGTCGATAGTCTGGCGGTCATTGTCTCTGATAACGGTTGCAGACTGAGCGACAAATTTCTTAAGAGCGTCTATCGCTTTATCAGCTTTGTATTCTTGGAAAAAACCAATAGTGCTATTGGCAATCACAACTAAAAAGATGACAATTGCATCTTTAGGTGCTCCTAGAATATATGCGAGACCGGCGGCCGTCAGAAGAACTATCGCTAGAAGGTCAGTGAATTGGACAAGAAATTTGACTATATATGGAGTTCGTTTTTGCTGTACTAGCTTATTGTGGCCGTATTTATTGAGACGCGTTGTAACTTCTGCGCTCGAAAGACCTTTGTCAGTCGTCTTTAGAGTATCTAATACTTTAGTAATATCGTCATAGAGCAATGAATTCATAAATATATTTTATGCTATATATAGATAATAATGAAGAGAAATAAATACAAATGGAGAAGGTCCGCGCCGGGAAGACGCTTTATATAGCTACCTTCTCGTTGCGGACCTCTTGGACCTAGTCTTCGACCTCATCGATCCCGAGCATCGCTCTCGCGACTTCGATATCGGGTGCCAGGTCGAAGTTGTTGGTGTACTTCACCAACTTCTTAGAGACCTTCTCGTCCTCGGGGACTACGATCACAAACGGAATGTGATCATTCATCAGGTACCGACCAAAGCTGTAGATACGGCCGATAGCCGCGCTACAAAGCTTGGTGACCATTGCGAGGTCGAGAATGACTCCGGCCTTGCGGGCCTTTATCAGAGTCTTGTCGAACTCGAGTCGGAGAACCGGCTCGACACTGTCGTCGAGATTTCCTCCGAGCTTCAGGATCACGGCCTTGTGGCCGTTACCTGCTTCGAACTTTTCGATACTGTGTACACAATGCATATATCCCCCTCAGTCGGTTTCTAGTATTGCCGGGTTTTCGGAAAAGAACCATGAACCCCACAGCTCTCTCTTGACACCTACTTGCAGCGAATGTACCCACATTCCCCCTATGGGGATTTCGAAAGAGGGAAAGAAATCGAGTTCGATCTCTCCCTGCCAAACCACTTTCTCACGGTCAACGATATCGTAGATGACAAGTGAGTCACCGGTCTGGAGCAAGTGCAGGCCATCATAGCCGCCTTGCCTTCCTTCTTCTTCGAAGGCCCAGAAACCTCCTTCGGTTCCGGTCTCGAAGTAGAAATGTAACGTACCCACAAGTTTCATGTGGCTCACCTCCCAAACGATGTTATCGTGATTGAGACAAAGAGGATTATACAACATAATGAGTGTTCTGTAAAGATAAACATATACTCCCCAGTCATCCATGGCCCGCTTTCGTCATCCTTGCGAACGCGAGGGTCTCTTTTGGCAACGTCATCCTGAGTCGAAACGAAGCTTGCCTGCGGTAAGCAGGGATCCATGTCCACTCTCCTTATCGTTCGAATTCTAATGAGAACTACAGATACAGGTTATATGTAGTTTTCATAGGATCTACGTAATCCAACCATCAGTTCGAAAAGAAAGAGAGTAAAGTAACGAAGTTATAATAAATAACTTCCGGTATCGGCTTGTTGTTATTTATTATATTTGAGCTACTGCAACGAATGATACTTTAAAGAATCTGTTAGGTTGGGCTTTTTGCACCACTTTTATTAAAAAAGTGGCATATATTATAATATAACGTTTAAAAGATATTCGCTAAAGTCGTAATTGCTCGACCTCGAAGATAGTCGAGTACACGGTACCAAGGCGATTTTTCATTGGGATTAACGCTTAAATATACCGCCCCTTTGTCATCCCTGGTCGCACTTGTCCTCCAGTAGCTTGTTAGCGAAGTAGGAACCCCAGTCTGCCCGAGCCGTACGCTCGTGTCGGCCAGGGGGATCTCTCTAGTTCCCTTTTATAAATTCCAAAAGTTTCCTTTTAGTTTCCTCTGGGTCATTCGTATATATAAAGATATACTGTCTCGTCGTATTCCCACGGACGACGCATTTAAACCCACTATCGATGTCGAGAAGCTTGATGTTGCGTATTCCCCTGCCGATAACCTTGATTTCACCGAGAGAAATCTTACTCACTTCTGGATATTTGGATGCAGCATCGACAAAATCCTCCGCAGCATCGATGATGGTGGTGTGACTGCCGGCATATTTGCTGCCAGAGCGGTGCGGACTCATTTCTTATTCTCTCTGGCCTTCTCCCACCGTATTTCTAGCTCTTGTTTTACTTCAGTCTCGAAATCCAAAATTGATATGCCGTATACTTTATTAAAATCCTTTGCAAAGCCCTTTTCTGTCATATCTGGGCCCATATATTTGATCATTTCTAGTAGCTTATCTTTACCGTAGTCTCGGACTAACTTGTTTACCATCAGGATTCCCCAGCGATATGTTTGCTGATCACAGCTAGAATAATGCTTTGCACAGACATTTTCGTCAGTTTCTACTGGGAGATATGTTTTCTGTCCCGCCATGTGTTCGGCTAGTCCCTCGACAAACCAAATAGGCTCCCCGTTGTATCTTCCGACGATATGATCAAAGTACCAGTGGCTCATCTCGTGGTGGACTACTTTCCAAAAATCCCCCTTTTTATGCGGGGTGATGTCTTCCAAAACACTTTCGTCGATAAAGGCCAGTCCCCTGCTATGCGTAGTCGCCCTGACCCAGTCCTCTGTTTTCCTACCTGTGAATTCGTCCATCTCAGCCCTAGTAAATAGAAACTTTATCGGCGGATCAGGGACTTTATCAGCATCGGTGAGCTCGAAGAACTCTCGACACAGTTTTTGTATTTCTTTTATCTTCTTTGTATTCATAATTACTTTTCCTCTCCTGTGTCATCCCTGGCCACAAACCAGGGATCTCCTGCTTATTGTTCGAAGATCGGCAGTAGCCGAAGCGAGAACTAAAAAATAGCCTCTTGGTACTAGTTTATACCTCGCTAATTACGTCAAAGCCCTTGAAACTACCAGTTATGGCAAGGCCAATTATTTTGCCGTTTGTTAGGTGTTTTTCTCGCATTTTTCCAGCGATTTCATTAATAGTTGCGCCAGAACCGACGGCATCATCTATTATCAAGATATTTTTGTATTTACTGTTATCTTCTACCACGAATGTTTTTCTAGCATTTTCTATACGGTCCTCAAGTTTATTGAGAGTTTTCTGGGGTACTATCACTTGAGTTTTTATCTTTACGATACCTATCGTTCGAATGTGCAGATTTAGCTCTTTCTCCAGCTCTTTCATAAACTGAAGTTCACGTTTCACGGTAGGCTGAACAAAAGCCACCCCGTCTACATTCTTGTCATGTATCAGCTTCATAATCTGCGGTTTGATACTATCCACCAGATCATCGATGAGCTCCCTATTTTGGCTTTGTTTAGAATATAGTAGTAGTTGACCCAGGCGAGTTTTACCAAATCTTTCGATACTATAAAAATCGAGATAATATAGGTTGTCTACATTCACTTGTTCGAAACTAGTTCGAAGCTTGTCTATGCCAGATATCAAACCATTTTTTGTGTATTTCAGATACTTTTCGAGTGTTTTGATATACTCCACAGCTGTTTTTGTGATGTCTAGATGGTTTTTCTGAGTCCAGTATGCGAAACCCTCCCATCCAGTTTTCATTTCGCCAGCAGGCGTAATAATGAGGTAGTTTTTGTCTATAGTATTGATTATTTTTCTATCAACATTAAGACCGTCTAGGGTTTTGCCAGCCTCACCAGACTCACTTAGTGAATAATACACCTTGGGAGGCGTGCCACTCTTTACTAGGGCACCATTTTCTATCAGATTCTTGAGCTGTTTGTGAATAGCCTGTTCTGATATATCAAACTCAACAACCAATTCCTTGGGAGTTGCTTGTTTGTGTTCTGAGATGTATCTGATTATATTTTTTGAGGTATCTGTTTTCATAGTAAGATTATATATGGTTTATGGTTTAGTGTCAACTATAAACTATAAACTATTAATCAAATAATATTTCTGGTCTTATCGTATTACCCCTTCTCTTTTCTCGGCTTCTTCAAGGATTTCGTTGATTCCTCCATCAGATACGAGGAATTTGAAGGGCTGTATCAGCCTCTCGCCTTTTTTGGTGATGACTGTAGCAGTTTCATTCTTCATATTTACCTTTACTACTGTGACTTGGTTCTCAAAATAATCAAATACTGTCATAATGCCCCTTACTTCTTATCGAGTATTTTTACATTTTTTTTAGCATAGTCAGCAGAGAGCATTTTGATCCCCGTATCTTTAAAAGAAACTCGAATTTCATCATCAGATATTCCCTCTACTTCGCCTATTCCGAAATCAGGATGACTGATAAGATCCCCAACTTCCAAGAAAGTTTCCGACTCTTCATCGATGTGTTCTACCACAGGTTCTTCGTCTGACCTATCTTCTACTCCTTTAGTATTTCCACTAAATATCGCTCGAAGTATTTTTTCTTCTGACGACTGAATAGCTTTTTCCTCTTCTACAGAAACAACTGTTTTTTCTACTTCTGTAACAGGTTTCTGGAAGTCATCTCCACCAGGAAGCTCTAGTGCCTTTATCTCAGGTAGGGCTATGTGACCACCAATATCACCATACATTCCTACAGTATTTGTGAGTACTCTGCTAAGCTGCTTTTCTCTCTCACACCATATCTTTTCGAAAGCGTTTCGCTCTTTGCGTATACCACTTTCCATAGCTCCAAAAGCCTCTACTATGGCCTCTACCCTTTGTTTAAACTCATTGCCCGTAAGGTATGTATATAGGTAGTCCATCTTGTCGTTCTTGTTGACTGCCAAGGCCTTCTCTCTATAGACATCCACCAGGCCTTTTCTCAGCACTGTAGCGAGTGCAATAGCATATTTTAACTCACATACCCAAATCTTTTCTATTTGTACGAATCCATGAGCATCTCCAGGCATAGCTGCTGTTACTATCACTCCGATATCTGCCTTTATAGCCCTCATATCTTCTTTTAACTTATCTACCCAACCTGCACTCCAAGACTTGGTTTGCTTGGATTCCCAAGCTATTTTGCCACACAGAGCACCGGCTTTGTTTTGTACTAGCTGTACCACATCAGCACCGTTTACACCCTTTGGTACTGGCGCGATAGCGTCAAAAGGAAAAGCGTCGGTTAGCACTTGTTCTAGCTCGAGCTCCTGAACTTCGCCTTGGGTTTGCATGGAGCCTTGCTCCAGCTTCCTAGCTAGATCGTCCTTTGCCCTGCTGACATTCGATAGCTTCATCTCTAGCTCAGCAATCTTTTTGTGCTGTTGCTCTTCGGCCTTTCTACCCGCTTCTTCTTGAATCTTCTGACGCTCCTCGTCTAGCTGTCTCATCTTCTCTAGCTCAAAGCTCTGCTTGTCTTCCTCTAGGGTAATCTTTTGCTTTCGAAGTTCCAGCTCTTTTTCCTGAGCTTTACGGAGCTTCTCGTCCTTTTCATTCATTTGCTCTTGGAAACTACGTTTCTCTAGCTCCAGCTCTTTTTGAGTTTCGTCGGCTAGCTCTTTTTTGAGCTCTAGGCGATAGGCCTCAGTCTTCTCGGCGTATTTCTTCTCGACTTCGAGCTCTATCTTGATTTTTTCCTCTTCTAGCCTAGTCTTTTCTTTTCTGAGCTCTATTTCACTCTCTTGAGCTTTTTCGAGCTTTTCATTTTTTTCCAAAATTAACTGCTCAAAATTATGTTTTTCTAGCTCTAGCTCTTTTTTTGCCTCTATTGATAATTCTTTTTTGAGTTCTAGCCGATAATTTTCTATCTTTTCGGCATACTTTATCTCAGCCTCTAGTTCTATCTTGGTTTTCTCTTTTTCTATCTCAGATTCTCTGGTGGCCAGAAGCCTATTAGTCTGCTCTAGCTCATCTTTTAGCTTTTGCTGTTCACTACTTAGCTCTTTGCGAACCTTTAGTTCCATCTGCTCTTTTAGGATGTCGTCGATGTCTATATCCCAACCGCATTTTGGGCACTTAATGTTTTGTTCTGAATCTGTCATCTTATCTCCTTATTCTTTTTAGCATTTATTAATAGCTCCTGCATTATACACCCCAATAATGCCAAAAGTGCCCATTTACGAAAAAATTAATCAAAAAGTATAAAAGGATTCATCTCCGCCGGTGTTTTCCAGCGTATTTTATACTTCTTCCTAAGTATTTCTTTTTTCTTATGCCAAAAGGTATGGCAATATCCCAAATCACCTTCTTTGATTGGCGAATCTTTCAACGCATCCGTGACTTCATTATTGATTTTTGCGAAAATATCACGATACCTCGGGTCTCGCTCTATTGGATCGTTAGCTATGTCGTCATCGTACATATTAATCATCTTTGTTCTTCTTATTCCGGAGCTTGAATTGGCTTCGCTTCTCGTCTTTTCTTTATGTAGCTAACTAGGTTAATTATATCTACAACGAATGACCCAAGCAAAATCACTACGAAAAAGAATAGACCAAGTGCATAAGAGATGGCATCACCCCAGGCCTGGTTTGGTAATGTGCGTATATAGGTTCCGAATAGAAAAAATCCGACGGCTACTACGACGCTAGTTATCTTTAGACCTATTGATAGATCTCCGAGTTTTTTCCCGGTCTTGATATAGATAATGATCGAAGGTGCGACCATAGCCGCGATAGCAAGCAAGAGTATGAATAGCCCAGTAATTAGACCCATAAGCACCACCCTCCAGACGCGATACGTAACGATTTTGTTATGATATTACTTTTGTACATGTTCCTCTCCTTTTGCATGAATTATATTTTCCATATTATCATACAGATAAACAAAATATTTTTCTATTTCATTCATTTTATTTGGTAACATATTTTTTGTAAGAGCTGCCGATTCTGCAAAAAACTCTTCGAAATATTCTGCATATTCAAGAATAAAGTCGTCAGTGAACTCTCCCTTAATTATACATTCATCATAGAGTGGTTTGATCGCCTTTACTCTGGTCTTTAGATATGGGGTAAAGGGATTATCTATTAGATATCCCATCCCTGGTGGGTTGTAATACATATTGCCTTCGTCATCTTTGATAAAGAAGAACTGTCCGAATTCGGTATTTGCTAGTATTCCTCGTTCTAGTTGAGCGCCAGTCCCGTTTTCTGTAGCGTAAAGATTTTTAAAATAAAAATGTCCGATTTCATGTGCAAGTAGATATTCGAGTAGCGCCTCTTCTTTGTTATCTGCTTCTTTTACTACATCTGGCATCTCGTATGGATAGTCATAGGTATCAAATAGCTTTATATCGCCAAAGTGCTCGCTTTCTCTGTCGGAAATGGCATGTGCCCGTACCCTCAACCACTCATCACCCTCAGGTAGCTCGTTGTTTGCTTTGGCTTTTTCGTATTCTTCCCTGTTATAAAGCTTCTTTTCATTCTCTATTCCTGGGGTGTAGACATACATTATTACATTATCATAGATTATTTTTGATATACCGACTTTTTTAAAATCCTCTAATTCGTAATTTCTCGCGATGAACTCCAAGGCGCTCTCTCCTAGATTCTTGTTTTCTTCAAATCCTTCGAAACCGAGATATGCTCGAAAATCATCTAGCTTCTCCTTTGATATTTCATCATGAGTTTCCGTATAGACACTACTAGTAGGCGCACTTTCTTTAAGTTTTGTTCTTTCCCACAGCTTACTAGCCTCACGCTCAGCAGGTCCTATTGGTAATGGTATATGTTCCACTATTATCCTTTCTTTGTATTTATTTCTCTTTCGTCACCAAGAACGGAAAAACTCTGTTCATTTCATCGTTCCGAAGGATAAATGCCGCCTCGAGGAAAGTATACAGTAAATCTTTTGTATTTTTCAGTACATCAGCACTACAAAAGACGACGAAATCAGCTTCGTTTATCTCTGAGGGCGATTGGATGTGGATCTTGTTTCTCAAGTTCTTGAGCTGTTTCAAATCATTTCGATAAAAGGCAAATGACAGCCCGAATGTCTGCTCCTGCGCAGACTTATAGAGTAAGCTCTTAAAATCATGGATATCGTCATAGCTGGCACCTGTTTCTTTGTGCTGGATATACAGAATAGACTCTATTATTAGTGCCGATATCAGAACAAATGTCTTCACATTCTGCCCATAGAGAGAGCTGGTGAGATATAGCTGCTTGGTGCATTCGTCTAGATAGTGAAGATATTGGAGATTATAGGCGATGTTACTAAAAGCAGCATACTTTGGGTCATCATCAGAAAATTCGTAATCTATCAGCCGTGGGAATATAGTACTGCGATAGAAATCTATTGAGTTTGGCAGAAACTTGTTCGAACCCTCCTCTTTGGAACAAACCCGACACAAGATATTAGGCTTGTCTGGATTGTACAAGTCCTGCTTTACAAAGCCTGAATTGCTGTGTTGTTCTGTTTTAGTCATTTTTCCCTTTTATAAAAGAATACATTGTTCTATCTTACTTTGTAAAAAATTATTAACTAAACTAGTCTCTGCCACCCCTTTGTCTATTACAATATCGGTGGACTAATCTGGCGTTTGATAGCTTGGTTTCTCCACCTCGCCAGTAAAACTCAATATGATCAACCTCAGAATCGTCTAAAACACGTATTTTTTGACCACATATTTTACAGGTTGAATCAGTGTCAAAAAGTTGCTTTTTCTCGTCGTGTGAATAGTTTCTTGTCTGTGACTTGGAATAATCTACGATTTTCCTCAAAGATTCTAGCCATTTCTCAAATCTGTATTGCACATTTTCTGGCTTATCTGTTGATGACTTCAAGGAATCTTCAAATTTCTTGACAGCTGTCATTAAGTGTAAAAGTTCTTCGCGAATAGAATCAAGGTGAGGGATAATTTCGTTTTTTTGATACATCGTGAAACCCCACATTACGATGTCAAATAAGCCTTTGTTTATTTTTGTATTTTCCCACTTTCCGTTTGAGTCAGATTCTTCGCCTACAACAAACCTACGAAAAGCATTGTCACCAAATACTGAGCGAGTTAGGTCAACAGATTTTTTAAAAACCTCACGAAGTTCTTTTGCTTTTTCTTCATTTAGATTTTGGTTATTATGCATTTCTTGATTTAGAAACTGTCTCATGGGTGCTTTGTATTTTAAGTATGAGTTATTATAAAAAGCGAAAAATCGTAATAAAAGCTCTCTATCAATCATTCTTATGGACATAGCTGGTGATTTTAATAATGTTTGATATTCTTTATTTTCGGCAAGCTCGATTAGTAAGTCGTTATATTTTCCACGGTAAATACAGTTTCTGAGTTCCTGGTCGTTCAGCTTCACTGCGCCAGTATTTAGTCTTTCGAAAACCTCAAATCTAACATTGATATCAGAATCCTTTTTGATTCTGATAAATGGTATAAGATAAGAATCAACTTTTCGCTGTGTTATTTTGTCTAGTTCCTTAAATGATTTCCTGTTTAGTCCTGTCAAAACCTTTAATCCCGAAAGGGCAAATTTTTCGTGCTTGTCTTGAAAGTACCCGTCCTTAAAAGAAAAGATAGAAATTAGTCTTTGTTGCCCGTCTATTACTGATTGGGTACCGTCATCTTCTTCGGCAGTGTATATTACTGGTATCGGGACTCCCAAGAGAATAGATTCTATCAGTCTACTAGCTTTGCTTTTATCCCAGACATATCCTCTTTGAAAGTATGGTCTTACATCAAGTTCCCCTGCCTTGTAATCAGAATATAAGTCTTTTATGGCTCTACTGGGGTTGTCAAAGGTAATTCTTCTTTCATCCTCAGGTATATCAAAAACCAGTGGTTCGTTGTCATTATTGTCTTCTTCAAGAATAACGTCATTATTATCTATTACCGTCATAATTCTCCTTTACTTTGATCTATCGTTTTTGCTTATCAAGTTTTTTCATTGGTTCGCTATTTATTTCCCTTGGCACGGTTATGTGTTTTACAAAGCATCTCACAGTTATTGATATCTGTGGCGCCACCTTTACTCCATGCTGTAACATGGTCAGCATCCATTTCGGTAAGACTCCAGATTTTTGTCTTGTTGGCGTCGTGACCGATTACGCAATTCGGACAATTTGAAATGCCTTTAGATTTAGCGGTCGTAGTTTGTGACGAATATACCGCTTTTTTAGTTGCCTCATCAAAAACACGAACTTCAAGTAGTTTCTTTTCATTAGACCCACCTAGAATATATTCAAATATTCCCTTTCGATTTTTTATGTATGGGTCTCCATAAAGCTTTTGTACGGCCAATGACACTTTTGCAGGATCATAGGCTTTTGTATGAAATTTTTTATAAAGTCGACCCCAATCCAGGCCTCGCATTTCACTTTCAACATCTATAAATACACCAGAAACCCATTCTATTACGCTTTTAAAATATGCTTTTAACTCAGTGATATTGTTATCAAAGCGGTGACGACTCATATATTCGCCGTTATTACCACAACTAATCCAGTCTAAGGCTCTCTCTAGAAATTCCTGTCTGTTGGCACTGCCAGTTACATAAGCACTCCATTTTTGAATGTTGGCATTTTGACTATTACTGAATTCCTCTTTACCAAGTGTGACAAATGGACCAGAATAAACCGCATTTAATAGTTCTTGATTATTTAGCGGTACACCGGCAATGTTTATGGTTTTGAACCACTCTTTTATTTCACTTTCTTCGCCCTCGCATTCGTATATAAGAAGCTCAGCGTTCATGATTTTAGCCTGCTTATCTGAAGCAATTCCACTGAAGTATTGTTCCATGCCGTTTTCGTCTTTTATGGCAAATTTGTTATAAACGAATCGTCCGATACTAGTGATACGTTGTTGTCCGTCCAATACTTCTAAGTTGTCAGTGCTCACTTTGTTAAAATATATTAAGCCCAGCGGATAGTCTTTGAGTAATGAGTCAATGACCGCGACGTCTTTTTTACCATCAGCATAGATGTAGTTACGTTGATACTCTGGCTGAATAGTGAGCTTGCCAGAGAGTCCGAACAAACCCTTGCCTTCATGCTGGTTATACACAAATCCTTCACATATATTTCTTACGGTTATGTTAGTTACTAAAGTAGTTTTCATGCTATACCTTTCTTGTGTTTGATTAAAATCCTAGCGAATGGAACCACAACAGTTTCATCTTTTATCATATATAAATCACCGTTCACCGTTCCTCTTTTTTGCACTTCTTTCCGATACTTTTTATGCTCAGGTTTATACGGTTTGACTCCGATGGATAAGCCCAGGTTTGCTATTCCCAAACCAATAATATCAAATTGTTCAGGAGAATATTTGTCAAGGAAACTAATTGGCACGCCCATAATACCCTTAAAGTCTCCAGGAATATGTTTAACGAAAGGAACTTCTATTGCATTAAAATTATCATAATTATCAAAAGATCTTTTAGTGCCAAATTTTATAACGTCTGACAATTTCATTAATGGTAAGAATTCGTGAAGCCTTCCGTGGTCAAGATTAGTAAACCAGCGAACACCTTGGACTCTCGTGATGTAAACTTTCTTACCATTTTCATCCGTCCGTATTTCGCGTACTTGCTCTAGATTGGCAATATCTTCTGGTATTTCATAAAACATTGCTCCACCATTCACTTTATGATTATTGCCAAGCCAAATCTTGTTATCCTTAATTAATGGAAAGACTTCTTTATAAGTAATAGCGTTCATACTACCAATTATTAAGAACTTTTTTTTGTACTCAATAAGTTGTTTTAAGTACTCGCGGAACAAACTGAAAGGCGGGTTAGTTACCACTATATCAGCCTGCTTTAGTAGCTCAACACACTCGTTGCTCCGAAAATCTCCGGCTGCGTATTTATCATCGCCAAGTAAAAGCGAATAAGCATTATTGTCATGTTCTAAAAGCCATTTCACATCATTAAGGTTGGTTATGCCATCTTTATTAAGGTCTGAAACCTCATTGATCTCAATTTTAAATGCTTTTTTATTTTTTCGATTAGAAAGTGTCTTATTTTTACCCATTTCTTCGAAACCCGGTATTTGTATCTGTGTTTGTACAATCGGCGAACCAACGTAGCTTGTCGTTATCAACTTTTTTAAGCCAAATTCCTTAAATTTATTTGCAAAATACTTGAAGAAATTACTTTCAAATGGGTCATCGCAGTTGCAATAGACTATCTTGCCGCGAAAAACATCAGGATCGTAATCAATGTAGGCTTGGATTTCCTTCTGAATATCTTGATATTGAGTATAAAACTCGTCGTTTTTAGTCTTTTTTGCGTTATGTAAATTTTTTTGTGCCATTTAAAACCTTATTTATTTTTCAAAGCAAATTGGATTAAATATCTTTTCAGGAAAATCGTTATCTCCAATTTTATATTTTAATTCACCGTTTGTTCCATGTACTGAATATTTTTCTCGATTGCGCTTTGACACAGAAATTGATTTGACTCCGGACTGGCTAGGCCTTAACAACCTCTCAATTTCGTCATAGTTTAAGCAACAAACTCCTGCATCGTAACATACAAGTAGGACAAAAACCTTCTCAAACTTTGATTTTAGCTCTAATAGTTTTTCGAGATGATTCTCCGAAAATGTAAAGCTCCAGGGGATTAACCGACTCTCAGTATATTTAACATATAAGCCACTTTCTCTGAGCTGAGAGAGAATCTTAAAACTAGAATTGTCATCATCAACATAATCACTAACACCAAGACATCTTTGGTCTTGAATTATTTTTAGTAAAGCTGCCCCGTAATATAGTTGATATTTAAAATTTGCCATAATAATTTATCTTAGCCTATAGTTTGCCTTTTTAAGGCTATCTTTAAAATAGTAAACAAATCTACACTTTCCTGCCTCGTTTCTGATCAACATAATATGGTGCTTTGCATTGGGAAAAGCGACCATTTCTGTACCACCAAAAACACCCCTACTTCTGTATAAAAAGTCCTTATATTCAAGGTCATCTGTTTTTGAAACCATTCTTATTGGATGGAATGCTATGTCCTTGTCTGCAGTCATTCCACTGTATACAATAAAATTAATTAGAAATAGAGGCACCACACTGCCACCGTAAAGCCGGTTAACTTCTTTTAGCTTTTGGATATTACTTATTCCTTTTTTACTAATAATATCTGAAAAAATGCTAGCGTAATCAAACATAGGAAAATACATTTCGTTTTTGTCAGTTAATATATTCTTCTTGTCGATACTAGAACTAGAGGCGGGCTTAACTCTTTGGCTTGAAATCCAAACTGGTGCTGCACCCTCGTCATTGCTTTTTAATGATTTTAAAGATAAATCATGAAAAATAAAACAACGGTGCCAGTCCTCGAAAAGTGATTTTGGTATTGAGAGTTCAAAGAAGTCTTTGTATTTGCCTCTACTGCCGAACATTCTAGCTCTTTGGATATAAGTGTCTTGTTGAATCCTGTGTTTAGCAGTTCGTGTGAAGAACATGCCCAAAAGATTCTTTATTGTTAAGCCCCGGGAAATTATATTTCCACCAATTATTATTGTAAAAAGAGCTGGTGCATTAGTTGGGTCTTCTTCCATTTTATTATTTGAGTTAATAACATAAACTTTTTTCTTATTAACATAATCTTTGACAAATGTTGTCACTTCTTTTGCTGCTATATCACCAAATCTTTCTTCTGCAATACTGTGTATTATTCCAAGGTAACGTTCCCATTTGGGACCCTTATTTGTATCTGCCAGTGCGTCAAAAAAATTATCTACAATTTTTTTATCTCTTTCGTGTTCACTTTTAATGCCACTTGTATGAATAATAAAAGCAAAATTAACATCATCATTATTCGCATTTTGTTCTACGAGCTTTTCCTTGTACTCGGGATTTATATTTAAATAAGAAGCATTAACTAAAAAGCTTGCTAAAGCTTCATGTAAATATGATGGGTCATCTCCATTCTCAGGAAGTATATTCACCATGTATTCAACTTCGGTTATTTTTTCTAGATTAATTGGAAAAAAAAAGTCTTTGCCTACATAATTTTTATGAGAATCAAAAAATACCCATTCTTCAGATAAATTATCAAAAGTATTGTTAAGATCTAGTCGTGCTGGAGTGGCTGTTACCCCAACGTAGGTGCCGTCTCTTCGAAGTAATTTGCCGATTTCGTTATTAATTGCCGTTACTTCATCTTTATTTATTTTAGAATTTGGGCTGGCATAATCAGCCTCGTCATCAATTATTATTAAACCACTTCTATTTCTTAGTTTTTCGTTTAAATTTGTTAAATTGCGGATATTTTTCTTTGAAAAAATTATAACCTGCCCATCATTTAAGTCTTCTTCAAGAAAAGCCCTGCTAGACATGGTATCTGGTGTAGGGTCGATACCTGAACTAGTAAATCTTTCGAGATTTTGAAGTTCAAGCTTTTTATTGTCATTCATGAGAATAACAATAGTGTTGTTGCCAATATCAAGTAATTTTGCTGTAAGCGATATCATCATTTCGGTTTTGCCACTTTGTGGCTCACCGTAAATCACAAATGATGTTATACCCTTTTGAATTTTTTCTACTGAATCTGAAACAGCGTTTTCAATTTGAAAAGTATCAATACCCTTTTTATCTCTAAGGAAATTAATTCTTTTCTCATATCGGCTGTTTCTTCTATTTTCTGAGTCTCTATAATCATCTGGATTAAACATAGCTCTCCAAATTTAATATATATTATATTCTACTCTCCTTTTGTGCTTATCGCAAGCATAAATTCGGTTTGACGGCTCTAGGCATCGGATATTGACAACTAAAATACGCGGAGTATAATTATTCATGAAGAGAGCAGTAATGCCTATGTAACGCCGAGTGGAGGCACCTCGATAGAGGGCCCGTGAAGCGAGGAGCACGAGTATATAGGTCACCTCTTCTTTTTTATAGCTTATTTTCTAAATATATTAAATTAACTTTTTTACCTAGTTTAGTCAGAGTTTTTTTATTTCCATACAGGTGACTATGAATAATTCCACATATCTGATCTGCTATTTGTAGATTTGCTTCTTCTGACGTGCCAAAATCAATACGAAAGTCCGACTCTGGGTACTCTAGTTTTAGTTCGGTCTCGATAGTTCTTGATAAACCTTCTTTATTAATTAATTTTGTTTTAAAACTATCTAAAGTCACTATAGTCACCTTTTCACGTTTAAATGTTTTGCTAGATTCAAGCAAAACCTTCTTTACAAGGTTGATGTACAACCTGTCATAGACAAGCTTACTTTTGTAATAATATTTCTGAGACAGCAGATTCTTGCTCTGAGAAGCAGCGAATACTGTAATCTCAGGTGCTGGACACTCAGGACTAAAGATATATGGCAATATATACAAGTCTGATAAAGCATTTGAGCTCTTTATTTCACCTTTCGGATAACTGGCAGGTAGTGCCTTCCTCTTAACCTTCTTATACCATTTCGCCGTCTCACCCGGATTTGCAGTGCTAAAACCGGCCACAGCCATAAACTGATTTTTTGTGCCCTTTTCTAAGTTAAAAGTTTCGTCGATATAGATAAACATACTTATATTTTACCCTTGCCATAGGATAAAACTAGTAGACAAGTTGAAACAGCACGCTAGCCTACTATTTCAAATCACGTAATTCCTCTATCACTCCGACTTTATTAAGAATGGGTATCATTTCGGAGCTACCTTCATAATTACTATAGTAGAAAGTTCCACCGATTTCGTACCATCTTTTAAATGGTTTCCCTTTCTCTGGAGTGAACAAAAAATGTGTCCAAAGTCTGTAGTCTAGCATGTCGATGTGATTTGTCTCGACATGTAGAAATGAGTGCGGCTTCAACACGCCTAGTGAGTTCTCTGCTATCCCCATCGGTGCTGGCGGGTCATCATCTTGAGGTATATTACCCCCTACAATATCCTCGACACTGGTATAGTGATTACTTGAATCATTTATAATATAGGCGTCATAGAAGCCAGACTCTTTTTCGTCAAAGACGATTGCAATGTAGAGTCCCTTGTTATGTTTTCTGATTTTGTCCCACTCTTTCTGTTCTTCTATCTCTGGACATATCATCTTGGCACTGCATTTAGGGCATGGATGACTAGCTGGCCAGATGTGATACTTTTCGTCATGACAATATGGGCATAGATTCACTAGAGACTGAAAGTATTTCTCTGGATCCCACGGCACATCCCAAGCCTTGGTAGTGACTTCTACTAATATCTTTCTTCTATCACAGACACAAGTCCGCGTTTCCTGATCGGCACAGCGGCCAAAACCAGCAATAGTCTTTTTTTGATAATTACACTTTGTGCATTTGTATAACTTGTGTGTCATATTTGCAATATACGCTCGTTTTGTGCCTGGGGCAAGACCCAGGAGGTCATCCTTACGAAAGTAAGGATGACCTCCGGAGGGTAAGAAAGAGATCCCTGGGTTTGTGACCAGGGATGACAACGGGTGTTCCCACGAAAAATAACTCAGTCCGCAGACCGACACTTTGAGAAATATGTATGCTGTAGCTCGGCTACTAAAAGTATTTTTAAAAGAGAGTTGTTATTTTTCTTGAACTTAACTCCATTTTCTTTCAAGAGAAAATGGATAATAAATAATTAATAAATTTTTAGTTAGAATAAATTGGTATATTGCGAATTAATGTCCGCCGTAGACAGTGAAGCCTTTTTGTTTTAGCTCTTCGGCGAGCTTTATCTCGGCCTTTTTTGCTTCTTCTCTATTTTCTATCTTTCCTATCTTGCCGTAGAGGTCTGGGCGGAGCTTTGGATTGTCTGCCTTTCGGACCTTTACTGATGAGTTCAGCCCTGCCATGTGTTGCTCCAGTCGTATTTCTGGATCATAGATACTTTGCCCGATATATATTTTCTTCTCGTTGTTATCTAGTTCGATAGCATATACTTGCCAAAAATCATTCTGGACCATGGGTCCAGCGATAACCATATATTTTTTTGCTTCGAGAGCGACGATAACCGCTTTTGCGGCCTCTATCGCCTCTTCGGCAGTATCATACTCTGGTAATTCTTTTGTCCATTTGGTCAGATTAGCGGGGTGACGTTCTTTGCGAACGCTAGTCACAAACTTTTCAAAGGCTTGCTGGTGATTGCTCGTGCCATATCCGACAAATACTTTTTTCTTACCTTGGTCTATTTCAAATACGTTTACTATGTATTTATTATCTTCCATTTTTTTGGTCTCCTGTAGCGTCATTTTACTCCTATTTTGTGCTTAGAGCAAGGGATTATTTATCCCAAACGCAGCTACTCCCAAAGTGTCCGTGCTTTGCGGTTTCTAGATACATTGGCTTTTTTAGTTTTAGAAAACTGATGATTCCCCGAGGGGTCAAGTCGTACTCGTTCGATCCCAGTAGGTTTACCTCGGTTCTGTTATCAATAATAGCGATGGCCATCACCGGCTCTGCGACACCGATACTATAAGCAAGCTTCACGAGCACTTCATGGGCATTTTCTTTGCGGAGATAGTCTACGGCGATACGGCGCGCCATATAGGCAGCGCTTCTGTCTACCTTCGTGGCGTCTTTGCCACTAAAACAGCCACCTCCTATGGGAATCTGAGGACCGTAATTGTCTACTGCTAGCTTGCGACCGGTGAGACCAGTGTCGGCGGTAAAGCCTCCTACTACAAATTCCCCTGTCGGGTTAATGTGAATATGTTTTGGTTCAAGTGTTTCCGCTAATATTCTCAGGGGTGTAAAGTCTGCGCCTTCAAGATGCTGGGCACTGATGACTACTGTGTCTACTTTACCATTTTCACCCAACGTTACTTGACTTTTCGCATCTGGACCGAAACCTTTCGGTAAATTCTTCATCAGTTGTCTGGCTAAATATAGCTCCTGCGGGATCATTTCTTCGTTTTCATCGCAGGCATATCCGACCATGATTCCTTGGTCCCCCGCCCCACCAGTATCTACTCCTTGGGCGATTTCTGGGCTTTGATGAACGATATTTATGTGTATCTCGAGTTCGTCAGAATATCCGATTTCTGAATAAATATTTTGTACAATATTTTTGACGTCTACTTTTGCACATGATGTCACTTCTCCGGTGATATATATGTGCCCATGACCTCCCATCGTCTCTATCGCTACCCTACTTTCTGGGTCTTGTCTTAGATATTCGTCTAGTAATCCGTCGGATATTTGGTCGCAGACTTTATCGGGGTGTCCAGGGCTGACGCACTCGGCTGTCCGTATCCCCTTCTTGCTATAATATTCTACTTTTTCTTTTCGCGAGTTTATCGCCGTCATCGCTTCTTTCACTACTTCCTCCTTTGTCTTACCATGGGTATCGATCATAAATAATAGTTCTTTTGTTATTTCTTCCTTCTTTCTTTTTCACATCTATCAATATAATTAATAGTTACTTCTGCAATTGTTTCTGGTGTTTCATTTAGCACATCAGTCAGGTATCCTATCCCGAATCGAATTTCTTGTTTTTCTTTTTCTGTTAGATACATAAACATCCCTTTCTTTTCTTTCTTTTCTTTTGAAAAATCATTAGGTAGCCTCAGCTGCCCGACTATCAACGATTGCCAGAAATTGCGTTAAACGAATTTCTTAATGAGTTGAAGGAGTCGATTTTCCTGAACCTGGCGCCACCTGCTTTCAAGAGGAGGTGGCAATTAATAAAATTAATCTGCCGTAATCTATAACTATTTAACTACTTATTTTGATACCTTTGTCTTTCGTCACAAAGGTATCGCCAAAAGACTCTTTTCATGCGGACTCACTGCGGTTCACCGCAATGTCTGATAATATTTTGTTTTCAGAAACATCGTTGTCATTGAATCAACTTTCATCAAGTTAGTTATTTACCAATCAAAAAATCTTTCCATTTGGAAAGATAAGTTCGACCTTTGAGTTTTCACTCCTTATCGTTCCGCATTTGCGGCTAGCATTGGCACCCATTTGGTGTGGGTTGCCGGCAGGTACCGCCGTCGCGACGCTATGTCGGTCAGGCATCGGGCTAGTTCCCTATCTGCACTCTTGATATATTTGATTGTAGATATATTATATCACATCTTTGATTTTCTCGTTTCGGTAAGTAGCCTTTCATATTCGTCTATTATATTGCTATCTAGTTTTGTTTTCAGCACTCTTAGTATTTCTTCGTGATACCAGAGTCTTTCTTCTGGAGTGGAGTTAAAGTTTTTTCCAGCTTCTTCGCCTACTAATTTCTTGTCGTCTAATAGGTTTCTCATATTATGAATTTTGTCTGCGGCACACACCATCAGAGACTCTACTCTGTCGTTTTCCAGATTCTCAATATAGGCATCTTTTCTGACTTTCCATGGCAGTTTCTCTTTGCCATCTGATTTCTTTTCAGTAACGCCCATAACTATCTCACAGACATCTGGTCCAAAATCTCTGGTAAGCTCCTCCGGAGTGTATTCTGAGTCTTCTATCGTATCGTGAAGTAGCCCGGCTACTATGGTATTTTCGTCATCGGTGTAGTTTGACAAGATAATAGCGACAGCAAAAGGATGAATGATATATGGAATGGCTACGTCTGATTTTCTTAGTTGATCTCGGTGGCAGACTGCTGCTACCTTTAGGGCTTTTTCGATCTTTGGTGTATATTTCATACAACCTCCATTTCTTTGTTAATGCATTTATAAACAAAAAGCGGTCAATAAACAAGGTACAATCCTTGTAATAACCGCAATGGACGCTCCTCGGAGCCGCTGACCTATTACATGTTTATTATATCATTATGGGTTGAAAAATCAACTTTAGGATTAGCACCCGCCTCCACCGCCACCGCCGCCACCACCACCAGCTCCACCAGAACCAGACATCGAAGAGCTAGCGACAGATGATGAAACAGAAGACATGGCCGATGAAAAAGAGTCGGCATTGAAGTTATTAAAAGAGCCGACATACCAAACGGGTGCATATGTATTGAAGTATTCCTTGCCATAGATATCTTCCATTTTCTTTGCCCATTCTTTGGTAATGCCAAATACGATTGCATAGGGCAGTAGCTTTTCAAATATCCCCTCTTTTTCATAGAATCTTTGGCGATATTTTTCGGCAATATTCATATAATATCTCAGTCCTTCTATTCTCCATCTAGCTTCTGCTCCCTTGGGCGTTACTTTGTCCATCAGAATCCCAAAGATAATGAGTATAGCCGCCGAGATACCAAATGATGCGGTAACAAAAAAATTGGAACTTGCGATAATATAGGCAAGAAAAGCAAAGAAGCCACCTATGCTTAAAATAATTATTTGATTTTTACTACCGCTAGTATCTAAATATCCAGCTGAAACCAACTCTGCTTTTATTAGTTTTTCTACCATCGTATACGTGGTTGTGAATTTATTTTTTAAAGCCGATAGTTTCCTAGTTGTTTGAAGACCCATATCTACTTCGTTTTTGGGGTCATAGTCTCCTGGAGTTATTTTTGGCTTGCCCGAGAATATTAGTCCAATTTTGCCGATAACATTTACCGGATCCATAAAAACACCTCGAATAAGTATCCTTTGATGCTCTTTGAGTTTACTAAAGTCCCGATTGAGTAGGGTGAATTGAAAATCCTTTCCGAGTCCTAGAAAGCTACCCTTGATTTCCTCGATTTTTAGATATTTGTTTGTTGCTAGATATACAAGTTCAGCAGCGATAAATTTATCTTTACCACCACCACCTTGTAAGTAGCTGATCTCCCCAGGAGATAATTCGTCTGGTGGGTCGTATTCGGCAACTATCGCGGCTTTCTTCTTTGGGTCGCGGCCGTATTTATACCAAAACCAAAATACAAACGGGAAGAGGAACAAAGGGATTATTAACCAAAAAACATCAAAAGGAACGATATCGAAGAGTCCGAGCTTGGCGGCCGTGAATGTGTTTTTGGGTAGTTTTGCATCAATCGTAATCCCATCCCCTTTTCGCATAAGTTCTGTCCGCGTAAGTGATAAGGTGTTGTCGGTGTTCCAAGAAGCCGTAGAGCTAATGTTATTAGTGCCCCCTTGACTACCGTAGTATATCTTGTAATCTATCTGGTTTTCGGTAACGTTATCAGGGAATCTAATCGTCGCGACAACTTGGTCTATCTCCATGTCCCAGCTGTTGCCAGTAATATTCCAATTAAATCTGTCATAGTCAGAATTGGAATAGTCTATACCGTTTTTGACATGATAAGTTACCATATATTCATTCACCCCCGATACATTTACTAGGTCATCCGCGATTCTCAAAGTGATGAGGCCACTTAAAGAATCAATAGTAGTTGTATAGTATCGGTTTTTTCCGGAAAAGTCAGTAACAGAAGAAATAACTATTGGCGTAAAGATAATATTACCCTGATCGCTTAGATAGCGAGTAGGTAAAACTCTAAAGATACCGTGTTTGTCATATACATCGCCAATATCTGCGGTAATTTTCTCCGTAATGTCTAATGATGAGTCCTGATTTACTATAATATTGGTCTCAAAATTCTGTACGTACCACTCGGTGATGTTGGTGCGGCGAGGTGGTATCGATAACTCATTAAAGGTTAAATTGTCTGTGTTTAAGCTATCAGCTGTGAAACTATTTAGGGTCTGAGCTGATACGGTGATTGGAAACAATAATAAAGTTAAGAATATAAAAATTTTCTTCATAAATATATCTTACACTTTATTGAAATTATTTAATACTAAAGTATAAAATCTTAATTAAAATAATCTTTACAGTAATTCAGAAAGCGTTAAAAACTAAGCTTATGAGATTATTCTTCTTTGCTTTCGATTTCCGCAGCTGCCTTGATGGCTATCATGGTTTTCCAGAGATCTTGTAATGTGCTTAAGCCCTCGGTATGGCTAAGTGCGGCCTGACTCGGTTTGCTTATTTCGACGAAACCGGCTTTACCGATAATCTCAGGGACAAAACCTTGTGAGTCATCATTAATCGGTTTCTCATAGTCAGTCCACGGGTCTACAAAGGCTACTTCCATGTGTTTTTCGGTCGGCATTATCTCAACAAATTTTGTATGATCTTCACCGACACCATCCTTGGTTTTACCAAAAAATCGTAATGTTACTCCACCGAGAGATTCCTGTCTTCTGTTTAAAAAGTTGTAAAGACACTCGAGAGATCGGGGTGCTCTTCTAGTAGATTCATCCATAAATAAAGCTCTTCCTCCAAGCATTGAAATCATTTTGAGGAATGTGAGATACTCATCGATCCCCTCTGGCTCATCTTTACTGGCGTTAGAAAGACTAGAAGGAATTTTCGTGCCATATATTGGTATTATAAGCTCATCGTCATATCCAATAGCTTCTTTTGCCTCTGTAATTAATGTTTCGTCTAAGGCGCCAGTTTGTTCATACTCTTCAAAGGCGGCTTCAATCCGATCTTTATTTGCTCGTACAAAATTGCGAATATCATCGGTACGAAGCTCTTGGAGTATTTTTCTTTCTTTAGCAAACTGTTCTGGTAAGTATTCGGCTGCTACATCGGCAGGACCAGTCCTCTCATTGGCAAGCAAAAAAACAGGGCTTTCTGGATTTTCTCTTTGATATAACAGAGCCGTATTCCAAGTAGTGACTGATGACTCAATATTATGTTCCATAGTTTCTATCAATTGCTCTGGAGTAAAATTTGATTTTCTACGATTTCTACCTTTTTTGTCTTCTAGTGAACCAAGCTGTTCGTAAAAAATATCTCCAGTAGTATAGGCTGAACCCTTTTCTATAATTTTTTGTGCGATATATTTTGCCATTTCTACCAGTGGTATTGCATTAGGATGTTCTCTTTTTATCTTCACAAATTCTCTTAGAAACTCAACAGGCATCTTAAAATTCTTTGGCTTAATATTTAGATCGCTGACAATCTCATCGTAGATCTTTCTGATGTGTATATAATCGGAGGAAAAACGGTCAATCTGTGCTGCATCTTGGGAAAAAGGAACAAAACCTTCCTTGAAACCATCCAAAGAGGCTTCTAGCTTACTCTGTATCTGCTCTACAGTATCATCTAGGGTTACTTGGTCTTCTGTCAGCCACCTAAGTGCCCGTGAAATTATTTGAAATCTATCGGCGTCAGAATAATTTTCTAGTTCCCTTGTTAGTATTTGTAGTTTTATTGGGTTATCAAACTGTTTATAACAGGAAATGTCCAGTAGTATCTGTGTGGCTTCTTTTCCCTCTGCAAACAAAGATGCTGTCAACTGTCCCAACTCAGAATTTTTTGTTTCCTCTAGGTCAGATATTCTTTCGTCGGAAATATTCGTAATGTTATCCACAAAAGTCATAAAAGAATCAAGTAATAGTTCTCGATTTTCTTTTTTGATACTACCGCTTTCTATAGTGTCTTGGTAAACGTCTATAAAATACCAGAAATTATCAAGACCGGTTTTGTCGATCACTTTACTAAAAAATTCTATATCATCATCTCCGCTAAATAATTCGGGATTCGACACAAGATATTCGCAAAGCCTTGTATAATTTATTGCTTCAGTGTGATCTGTGGCAGACCCCAATATTTTATTTATAAAATCCTTGAAACCAGGCTTTTCGGCAAGAATAAAGACATTCGGCAAAGCCTCTTCGGATAAATATAGGTCATAAAATAATTCATTATTTGCCCTTAAGTCTGTTATGTATGCGACATATTCGCTAGCTGCAGTCACCTGCTCTTTTGTAACTCCATGTACCTGTCCATATAATTCGAACCCAGACTCGGAAATTTTGTCAGAAAGGAAAAGAGCATCCAATAACATTTTTGCAGTATTTTTGCTTTTCCCAAGCCTTTCGTAATTGTTCAACAATACAAGGATAGCAGTCCTAACATATTCTAAATCTCCTTTATAGGTAAATTCTTGGAAGATTTCCACTAAAGAAGCTATAACTCTTGGGTTGGTAGCGGTTTGAAGTGCTTGGTCGAGCTCGTTTAGATGATCAGCTTTTGCTTGCTCTACATTCTCACTACCATCTTTATCTTTTTCTGGAAAATCTTCCATAATCCCAATGATAAAAAATCGCTCTTCTTCAGTTCCATTGTTGGCAAAATATAGTGCAGTTTGCCTTAAAAGGCGGCGAAATTCACGGTCATTGTCAAAATTACTTTTTTCTCCACTGTCTTGATACCAAAGTTGCAGGGTATTCGGATTGGCCTTGATGAAAAGTATAAAATCCAGAAGCTCTTTGGGGAGCTCTATTAGGTTTCTCAAGTCATCAGATGAAAGTGACTCTAGATATCCGGGTAACTGATCAATATATGGCCAACCTCCAGAATAACCTACCTCTCTAAAGGCATTTAGGACATTAATCTTTACGGCCTCGGGATCTTTAAAAGAAAGAAGCATAGAGCTACATCTCACCGAAAGGTCTGAATGGTCGTTTATTACTGTCATTTCATCGATAATTGATCTTTTTATTTTAGTACGGATTATATCGACTAGGGTTTCTCCAAAAATATCTGACAAACCAGGGGCTTCTATTAAGAATTTGATTAAATCACGTTTTTGATTAAGAAAATCACCATCAATTTCAGTTATTAATCGTTTTAGCATTGTGGTATCTGCAATTGAGTCTTTTTGAGGGTTGCTTTCGACTTGTCGTATGCGTTTTCTTATCAATTCGGCTAGATCATTGTATTTATCGAATTCTGTAAAAATAGTAACGGCATCTGCAATATTATTTCTACTAATATTCATTGATTTCCTGATCTCAGAGGCTAAATCATGGCCACCGATCTCCCTAATTTTTTCTTCAGTCTCTGAAAAGTCACCGTCTTGGTAAAATTCTAAAAGGGGTACTCTCGCTTTTTCTAAGTTTTCATCAGAAAGTGCTTTTATTTGTTTGACCAGATAGTCGCGATAAGGCCAGACAATCAATTCTTTTTCTGCTTCTTCTCGTGTCTTCCGAGCTTCTTGAACAAAGTATTCATAGAAGGAAAGACCCATCTTCTTTTGTAATTCTACCCCTGGATCTAACTCATCTTTTTCGGTTAGGATGCTATTTACGGCTTGTTTCATCTCGTCGATCTCTTCCCAACCGACAGACATAGATGGTTCTGCGATACTAATGATTGAACTTATAGTTAGCGCGCCATTAAAATTATAATATTCTGGTTGTACGGGGCTAGTAATATTTGAAGATTCTTTAAGTCTTGGGAGGTTATTTTGTAAAACCTTGATTCTAACGTTATTTTCTCTGATGGAAATGCTCAGCTGGACAATTTCTGTGATGATTGTTTCTAGTTCTTGATTTGTATTATCTTTAGATAATATCTCTCTCAATTGAGACATTAATGTGAATAATTTTTCATCAAACCTGCCGTTCATTTCCACCCAAATTTTAAGAGACTTGCATAGTTCTTCATACTCCGTCACATCAATTTGTTCTTTCGACTCTAGTTCCATCTTATAGTCTACGATAGAGGGCAAAAGCGGTTTTGTAATGTCAATATATAGACGAGAAAGTAGTTCGTTCTTGTCAATGCGTTTTTCTAATCTTTGATAAGGCGTTTCCGGGAACTCTGTATTCTCATGTTCTATTTCTTGGCTCATAAAGTAATATTAATATTATTTAAGCTTTATTACAAGAAACTATTATCATTGAGATTCTTATTTCCTAGATATATGACATGGGTCTATTTTGTATATATGTTATAAAACTTTTAATTCTTTCGCACGCTTTATTTGAGAAATATCTTCTGGTATTTTCCCAGCTAGAGAGTTTCCTTTAAATGATTGAATAATCCTAACTTCTTCAATATCAATATCGACTCGACTGGTAGAGGCTAATACCAGTCCTGGTTCTCTGATTGTGCCTTTTGACGGACCACCCGTGATAAAGCATTTTCTAGCATCCATAATGATGAGATCTGGTGTATAGATAGTATTCATCTCAGCGACTTTCTCGGATACTTTGCCGAGATGTAGACTGATTCTCTCTGTTGGCTTCATAAAGCCAATAATAATCTTCAGTGCACCGGTAAAGTCAGCGATAAAGTGGGTTTTGCAGCAGGGCAAGAGAATAATCTTGTCTACTTCATCCATGATCTTTGGCACTGATACTTTCTTTAGATATTTTCCTTCTGGGATTTGTTTTGTCACCCACTGATGGTCATCAAAAATGTATATATCCGGTGGTGTCTTGGATTTCTGCAGGTCATAGACACATGCCTTGCACAATGTCTTTTCTGTTGATATAGAGTGATTACTGATAGTAAAAGTTGAGCTCTCGCCCACTATCACCCTTTTGGCTCCAGCTGCGAAGACGAGCTCGACAGTAGCTGCCAAGAAGTCTGGTGCTGTCGATGCCGGTGATTCATCCGCGGTATTGTAGTTGGGCTTTATTAGTACAGTCTCACCTTTTTTAACGAAATTATCAAAACCACCAATTTCATCAACTGCTTTTTGAATTGATGGCTTAATATCTTTTTCTGCTTTTACCTTGGCTATATGCATCATAATTTTTTTATCCTTATCTGATTATGTCTTCCATCCCATGTTTTAAAAGTAATCTAATGAACTCCCCAGAGGTAAATATCTTTGCGAAGTTTGGTCCACTAGCGGTAAGGTCCGCACCTTCTTTTTCTGAGAGCAGCTTAAGTAGCGCTTCGGCTTCTTCTGGGTCAACGATATTTTCTACTGAGTGTGAGCTTTTCCCTCCGATTTGAATAGCTGATTTTCTTCTTTGTTTTCTTGTTTCTGACATGTAATAATCAGTCATAAATTTATCATAGTCTGGGTCCATCATAGATACCTCTCGATAGATTCCTTCATTGGTTAACTCAGTCATTTCTTCATTTATCTCATATCCGGTCATCATGACAGTGTCGCCTTCACTATTATCTATCCTGATTCTCCCACCCAAAATCTTAACAGCATATCCGTCTTTTAGTGTTCCGTCTGGTTTTAGTAGCCTTTCTTTGTAAAAGTTTTCAACTCTAGTCTTGAACTCGGCATTCTGCTTATAATGATTGTTATTTTTGATAAAACTGTTTATCAGCTGTCTTTCGAAATTAGCTATTATCACTTTTGCTAGTCTATCTTTTTCTTCTGGGTCGGTTACTAACTCTGGCTTTGACTCTAGGTGAATATATTCATGAGACAGTGTATGTGATACATCAAGTAGCTTCATTTGTCGTATTTGCTCTGGTGTATGAATAGCTGTGATCTCTGGGCTCTCAAACTGATATGAAAATTCCTGCATATTCTTTTTTACGTCTGCATAAGTCATATATGCCTTACCGTCCTCGACGAAGCTAGTAGTGGCAAATACATAATCTTTTCCTGGTTCTAGGTACATGGTGAATTCAAATTCGTCCTTAAGAATCTTTTGTAGATCTTTTGTTTCAGTAGAACGACTGTCAGATTCTTTCTTTTCTATTACTTCGCCGTCCACTATTTCGAATAAATCGGCTGAGAAATCTGCTGCGATATCTGGGACAATTTTTTCCATTGCTTGTTTTACAGATATAGATGCTTCAGCTATCAATGATTGCATAACAGGGATAATCTCTGCCTTTTCTTTCTCAATATCTCGGGTCATCTCATTAGCTTCATTTATTTGATCAATACTGTCTTGAGACCCCTTGGGGTCGTTCTCACGGTGTTTTGTAAAAAATCCCTCTGCTCTTGAGTAATCTTCTGTGCTAGGCAATGTAACATTGCGATCACTCGCTATTGCTTCTGCAATTTTCTTTACTACGAGTCCTTCTTTGTAGGCTTCGTCGTTGCTAAGTCTTTCTGGTGTCATATTATTCTTCCCTTATTATCAAATATTACCTCAGTTAGTTGTTGTAAACAACCTTAGTTTACAAAAGTTCGGAGCCCAAGATCGGGCCCCATTAGGGTGCCGTCCATGGGCTCATATTGTTCTACTTACTTCTTCTCGAAGGCTGGTGGTTTTACCCACACACCTCTTTTGCGAAGTAGCTTATAGAAACCTTTTAGGATATCTTGGTATTCCGACTCTACAGTCGAAATGTTGAGCTGTTGCCAAGCCTCCTTTAGTTCTCGATACGAGATGTTGCTCGCTAGTGACTTCCACTGGTCTTGAGCCCCAAAGTAGAAGATATAGCTACTAGGGCCGCATCGCTTTCCGGTGATGTGTATCACTATTTCTCGACGACGATTCGACTTGCATAAATAGACTTTGACACAGTTGTGTCGAAAGCATCTGCCGATAAAGCCAAGCTTACTCACGATGGGTCCTCCTCTCACTAGGGGCAGATTGTGCGACTACTCTAGCTGCGGTGCTTCTTCTTCCCTTTTCTTGGGTGAGCAGCAGTTACGGCCTTGCCACAACCTCTGGCGCAACATTTCCTGCAACGCCGCAGATCCTTTTCGTTACAGATTCGCATGCTCGCTCCCCCCGATAGTAATGGATACCAGACTAGGTGATAATATACTAAAATATTTGTCAGAGCAAGGTAAATCTGCTCAAAATTAATTAATAATTGTAAATATATTTTGTAATATGCGGCCATTTTCTTTGCATAAAGCCACAAAGGTTCTCTCAGCTTTTGCTCAGATTTGATGTATACAATATAGATGTCATTTAAACAAGGAAGGAGATGAATGACAAAACCTGGCGAGTAGTGATCGCCGCTATCAAGACTTGGCGCCACTGGAGGACACGAATTTCACAAAGAGTTGGTGCTAGTGTGTCGCAAAAGTCGGATAGCAAATACAGTTCAGGGCTAGAAGTACATATTCTCAGCTCGGGCAGGGTCACGAAAACCACCACAACTAAATATATATTTTTCATTCCACTCAAAATAATAGAGGCCATCCCCCGGCCTCTATTATTATTAATATCAATAATGCAAAAAGCCATCGTTTGGGAACGATAGCTTCCATAGGCATTCCTCTCTGTTGTTGGAATAATAGATGGTTTGCTGTTTGGTCGAAGTCCTCTGCGATATTACTCGCTCTCTCACCTACTGGTGAGACCCATGGGCTCCATTGTTGCGGTGTTGACTAGCTTGGGAATTTGATTCGCTTGCCAATTTTTTCGGCTCTTACTGCCTTAAGGAATTCTTCGGGTTCTATCCCAAAGTGCTCCGAGAGCCAGTTTTGAACCTCACAGAGGGCGTAGTTGCGTTCCCACAACGTATCTCCTCTAAAGGACTGTGAAGCCAAAGCGATAACCTCCGCTCTGCTAAAACTGTCATAACCGTCTTTGTTGGTACTGTTACTCCCTTTCTTCATGATTGTCTCCAATCGCTAAACGCTGGTTTGATCCAACGCTGTCGTCTTATGAACGACAAGAACTGATAGGACTTAACACAAACGATATTATAGTCATTTAACGGGGTTTTGTCAATAAGCATCAATAATAAAGCCGAGGTGATCTTTCCCCCTCGGTTTTATTTAATGGTAATTATTTTGCTACTTTGCCGTCGACTATCGTGATCGTACGAGTGCAGAGTTTGGCCACTTCTGGATTATGGGTAACAATTATAAATGTCTGCCCGTGCTGATTGAGTCGAACTATAAGATCCATTATTTCTTTGGTCATTTTGATATCTAGTTCTCCTGTAAGCTCATCACCAAATATAATTGCTGGTTTATTTACTAGAGAGCGAGCTATTGCTACTCTCTGCCGTTGACCGCCCGAAAGTTCGTTTGGAGTGTGAGTAAGTCTATCTCCAAGCCCCACAAGCCTTAACGATTTTTCTGCAAGTGCCCTTCGTTCGTTTCTCGGAGTTTTTCCATAACGGAGTGGTAGCATCACATTTTCTATGGCTGTCAGCGTTGGAATCAGATTGAAAGATTGAAAGACAAAGCCGAGCTCGCTAGATCGGACTTCTGGTAGTTTGTTTTGACTAATTCCAGTAACATTGACGCCTCGTAGAAATATCTGCCCAGTCGTTGGCTCGTCTAGAAGGCCTAGCATATTTAAAAGAGTTGATTTCCCAGAACCAGATGGTCCCATAATAGCAACCATCTCCCCCTTTTTAATATCTATGTCCACGCCATTTAGGGCATGGACAACAACCCCTTTTTCATTTTTGCCTTCTTTTATTTTTTTACCCGTTAGAAAATGATAAGTTTCGACGTATTTTTCTTTATCAAATAAATCTTGTGCTTTTTCTAGTCTTATCTCAATTTCAGAAATTTTTTCAGTATTATTCTTTGAAACTGCTTTTTCATAAGCATGATGAAGTTTGTGGATTGCTTCCTGGGCCTTTATTGCCACCTTCTTATTCCCCATAATGTAAACCTTGCGAAGGTTATTAAGCTTTAGAATAGTATCGGCCATGATTATTCCTCCCTCAGTGATTTAACAATACTGATTTTCACCGCATAGTAAGCGGGGTAAATACCCGCAATTACGCCGATGGCGAGCGAGAATATCATTGAACCGATAAGTAACCTAGGAGTGAGTAAAAATATCTTGTCCCCAGTCTGCTCCATATAATAGTTCACTAAATATACAATAACAGCTCCAAGGGCTATCCCGATGGCGCCACCAAAAAATCCGATAACGCCAGCTTCTGTAAGATATTCGAGTAATATATTGCGGTTTTTTGCCCCTAGAGCTTTCTTTATCCCTATTTCCTTAGTTCTTTCTGAAATTGACATCGTCATGGTATTGACTATTGATAGCGTGCCAACAAGAAGTGAGATGATACAAATTCCGTAAATAATTGAGTTAAAAGTTTGCATTGTAGATGCTATTTGGTCTTGAAATTGTTTCGGTCCAAGAGTATCAACGCCTTTGACCTCTTTCTTTATTTTTTCTGATAATTTATTTGGGTCTACACCTTTTTTAGGATAGGCAATAAAGCCATAAACCAGATCGTCTGGTTTCGTAGTATTTCTAAGTAATTCGGGTAATTCATTGTACATTATTTCTCTACCATCATGTAAAGAGACGGATATTTGAGTATCAGGTAGAGTGAAAGTTTTTTCGGCAATGCCAACAACTTCAAAATTTTTACCTCTAATTTTGATATTTTCTCCCACCTTGGCTTTTAGTTTTTTTACTAGGTCTGCGCCGACCAATGCCTTGTTACGGTCTGAAGCAGTAATAGCTCGCCCACTAGTAAGTCTAATTTTAAAGCTTTCGTAATCGTTGGATTTTTCGTCAATGCTAATAATGTTTGCTAGTGGTCCAAGACTAGCAGTGATGTTATCACTAAGTAGTGAATAAGTTTCGGCCGCTACATATGCGACGCCATCGACTTTTTCTATTTCTTTTTTCTTATCAATCTTTAATGGGCTACTATATGTACTTATTTTGGCAGATATTTCTACTTTGTCCTTATAATATTCTGCCCCTCCATCTACAAGCAAACTCAGTTTCTCGGCGATAGCTCCCATAACCACAAGGGCCAGGATACCGATGGCGATACCAAAAACCGTCAGTAGTGTTCTGGTTTTTCGTCTCCACATATTTTTTAAGATTTCAAACATTTAATTCCTTATGATTATGAAAATATTTTAACATAATTATGAATGATAAATAATAAAAAGAAAAGGCCCGCACTAGGGTAGGTGTGAACCTTCTCTTTGCGGGCCGTTGTGTCTTGTTTAGAACAGGGAGGGCTGGTCTTTCCCAGCAGCATCAGACGTATCTGATACTTGCAGTTTGTCGATAGGTCCCTTTGGAAACCTCTCGACAAACTCCTCGAGATTACTGTCTTGCACCAACCAGCTCTGTTCTATCTTGCGATTGAACTTCCTACTCAGTGCATTGCTGATGATGTGTGAGAAGTTCACAGTAGTAGTGAACTCCCGGGGACGAGCGTGCCACGCGTCGTGTTGCTTCTGCGTGACATAGATACCGACACTCAAGCCGGCGACCTTGAATACCCCGATGTAGGGGCAATTGGGTCTGGTGACCTTCATTTTTGTTACATCTGTAGTGCTAGTGCGTTTGGCCAAGCCAAACACCCCCTTCAGTTTAGTGAGATGTACAGGTCGGTTCTTGCTCTTTCAGGTTCGTGCCGGGCTGCCATAAAGAGTAAAACAATCGCTCTTCTGCTGGCCAAAACCAGTGTTTCAGGATCTTTGGTTGTTGGGCCGAAGCAACCGCTTTCGATGTACTCGATCTGATCGCCGATAATCTCAGCAATCGTGATCATGTCATCGGGCACTTGATAATGTGCCGCGAAGTTTAGTACCGCCTCTCTTTGGACAGAAGCCGTTAACAGTACAGTAATACTGAGTTCAGGCTCGAGACCTAGATCTTCACAGCGTTGAACTAGCATGTCTTGGACTGCCCCAAGTATTAGTGTGCTTAAAGCCGCCATTGACAATCCCCTCGTTTCTAGACGAATTGTGTAGGTACAATGTAAATTACTATACCACTTTATGGTATATTTGTAAAGCATGATTTACGCAAAAAACAGCCCTAAGTCGGGGCTGTTTGTAATAAATTGCAGGTTGAGCCGCACTGTAGGGTAACAGTAGTGCGCGGCTTTGCCCATAGGCGAATCCTCTCTCATGAAGGGTTGTGGTATCTTACTTGAGTTATTGAGATTGACCTAATCCCAGAATCAAACTGTTTCCAGTTACCCTTGATTCTGAGTGCAGAGTTTTGGGTTATCTTTTTTGGAAGAAGACTTTGCGACCAAGGTCCTGTGGTTTACAAACGGCCCAGAAAAGACTAAGTCCCATCTCGGATAAACCAAGAAGGTCATCTAGTAATTCTGGGTTATTCCATCGAACCTCTTTGCCGGCATACTTCTTGAGTAGTTCGTCGACGTCCCTGATATTTTGGTCTCTTTCGATTTCACGCCGTTGTTCTTCAAGGTCTACTAAGACCTCAATGTGATACCCATTACGCTGCAGAGCTTGTAAAAGAGCTAATTGAGTCATAAAGACTCCCTTCGTTTGACAGCACTTCGCAATATTGCGGAGTAACTGCATCATCACGTTGCCGCGACTCATGTGCGGTATTATACTCTTTTTTACCTATATGTCAAGATAATTTACTGTTACAAGTTTTTGTTATAGGAATAGGTTGCTTTAGTTGAATTTAACTTCTGCGACCTTTGAGATATCGCTAAGTTTATGACCCTGAATCATCGAATCCGAAATTGTGTACAAAATGTCACCAATATATAAAATTCTAGATATTGTACTGTTGGCTGCATAGTCGTAAGAATAATTATTTTTTGAGTTTTCGTTAGTTGTTTTGTGTGTGATGCGATCGCGGAACTGGAATCCTTTTTCTAAGTCCACTTTGTAAACATAGGCTCCTTGGAAAGTATCCGTACCATATGTATTTGCCTCTGCCCCAGTACTCGCCTTTTGTTCTGGTGTTAGCTCGGCAAGAGATATTGGTAACGATAATAGGCTTTTTGCTTTATCAAACAGAAACGCCTTTGGGTCTGTAAGGACTGGTGAATCAGTCCCTCGGTCACCTATTACCGTCTTGAACATTTCTTTTGGATTGGTAACATCTGTAACATCAAATATAGCCATCTTTACGCCCTGGTACCAAGCGAAGTCCAAATTTCTGCTTTCGATCGCTTCGGTGGAGGCGTCGATAGCTTCTTTTCCGATGCCGATAATGTGGTTTTCGTCATATGGATGTAAATAGTCAGAGTATCCCGGTATCTTTAGGTATCCAAGAACAGCGGGTTTCTCGGGATCCTTAAGGTCAATAACATAAAAAGGATCTACTTTTTTGAAAGTGACAAGGTACCCTCTATCTCCCATAAATCTGGCGGAATATATCTCTTCTCCTGGCGCAAGATCTTCTAGGGCGCCAACTTGTTTCATGTCACCATTAAAAACATAAATATTATTTGTCGATTTATTGACTGTATCAGTAATACTTCCCTTGGTAGCGGCTACTCTAAAAAATCCATTGCTCTCGTCCATAGAATATTGATTAAGCGCACTACCCTCTATCGAAGCCGAACTAAGATATTCAGAATTGTTACCTACTAGTTTAAATTTGTGGAACTGTGTTTTTGAGACAGTGTTCCTGGTATAGTTTGTATAAATTGGTTGTTCAAGACTGGCAAGATACAGGTTTTGGCTGGATGCATATACAATGTCTGAATTTCCGATAATTGTCCGTCTATTGATTTCCTTGGTTTCGTCTTTGATCGATAGACTCACAACACTTACAAAGGTGTTATTGGTCTTATCTTCTATATTATTAACGTTTTTGAAATATTCCACATCGGCACAGCCACAAGTGGGTTTATAAACTGCTTTGGCAGAACCTTGAACATCAGAATATTTAGGAAGTAGAGATAGGGCATCTGTTTGGGGTGTAATGACATTATAATTTGGATATGTATTAAGAACTAAGTGAACATTGTCACCAATCATTCTGCCAGCACTATAATTACCTTCATACTCAACACTTCTAGTGAGTTTTGGGTTTGTCTTATTGCTAGTATCCCAGATTTTGATAAAAGTATAGGTGGTAGAGGGATTATAGGGTTTTGTAAACCTTTCGATAATACTATTATTTGTAGAGGTCTCTTTTGTAACTGTTTTATTGCCGATGGCTAATAACCTATTTTTCGCGATAAATAATTGACTAACATTTCCATAATCGCTACCCGTATATTCTTCAGGCATTATAGAGGAAGGGCTAGCATCGGTATTGTTACTTTCTACTACCTTGATTGTTTTTACAAGTTTGGCATCTTCGGCGGGATAAGCTTTAACGATGTCAATGTTACCTTGCCTGACAGTATAGATATATTCACCATCATTCTTAACAGTATCAGCTTCGTCAACTCCCTCAACTTGCACATTCGTTTTAGAATAATCACTACTACCTCCTGTAGTATCTGCGGTAGTGGCTTCACCGGCCTCTATACTCATGCCAAGCGGGGCATTAACGCCTATGTTTTTTGTTTGTACATCTCTTGCGAGCATTTTAGTAATATCTCCGCAGGATTTTGCAGTTCCAATGTACGTATTATTAACTTTGATAGCGCTTTTCGATGTATTTCTTACGCGATAATACCAGCCCAAGGCGATAATTGAAAATAAGAATATAATTGCTATAGATCCAAAGAAAATTTTCATAAAGACAGGGCTTTTGTAAAAATTATTTTTTATAGAGTCCTTTTTTGTTATATCCATATCATCTCCTTTAATATACATTATTATTAATACTTTACACTTTACAATTTCTTTTGAAAAGTAACATCTGTTTCCGTAAGGCCCATTTTGGTATAAAAGTTTCTGCCAAAACTATTATTGTAAGACGCAGTAATAGTCATTAGATTTGAATCTTGCGCTATGGCCCATTTTTCAATCATCGTATACAACTGTTCACCGATACCCATTCTGCGGTATTCTTTTTTGATGAAGGTGTTTTCAACTTCTGCTAATTTTAGGTCCTTTCGCATATGGTCGGGAGTTTCTGTCAAATGTGCAATCATGTACCCAATAATCTTTTCGTCAGTTTCAACTACAAGAACTAGCGAGTCGCTTATGTTTATTCTTTTTTCGAAATAGTCTCTACCCCACTGAGAATCTGGCCAGGCAACATCCAATGTATCGTCAAAAACATAATCGTGTTCAAATAGCGCGGTATTTAAGTTTACGATAGTATCGATATCTTTTGTTGTAGCTTTTCTTATATTGGTATTCATATAAAAATCCGTTAGTAGACCATTTTATAGGTTATTCTAACCTAACTTCGAGATAATGCAAAATTACGTTTTTTTTGTATAATTAATAAGCTCAAAATATTATCTATCCGAGAGCACAAATAAATATATTATAGTATTATTTCTCGGCTTGAACTGAAGAAGTAATTTGAATACCTTTAGGCTTTTTTGCCTGCTTTGGTTTCTTGGTATTCTTTTGTGAATTTTTTCCTTTAGCCATTTTTCCTCCTTGTAGCATTATACATTTTTATGTGGATTATGATTAGGACAATCTTTGCTAGAACAACGCTCTGGGATAGTTTTGGTCCCTTCCATCATCAGAGAGCCGCATTCTTTACATATATTACCTGTCGGTTTCGCTTTAATAGCGTATTTGCATTTTGGATAATTGTTACAAGAATAGAATATTCCGAAACGACCTTTTCTTTCAGCCATTTCACCTTTTTTGCAGACTGGGCACTTTACGCCAGTACCATTATCGATTACAGCCGTTTCGTCTTTTCTGATATATTTGCATTTCGGATAATTTGAACAAGAAATGAATTTGCCGTATTTTCCCTCACGTTCAATAAGATCTCCGCCACATTCGGGGCAGGGTTCACCGATTGGTTTCGGCCCTTCCATCTCTTCGCCTTCCATAGTAAGTGCACCCTGGCATTCTGGATACTTGGAGCAACTAAGAAATTTACCGTTCTTCCCAAGCTTTATTATCATACTACTTTTGCATTTTGGGCATTTGAATTTTGGATCCGCAGGTTCTGGTTTTACTGGTTCTTTGAGCTCTGTTTTTACTTTTTTGATAAATGGACCATAAAATTCTGACAGTATTTGGACATACTTGGCTTTTCCGTTAGCTATAAGGTCAAGTTCATCTTCCATTTCAGCAGTAAAGGTGTCGCTGATGTATTCGGCAAAATATTTTTCAAGAAAGGTACTAACAACATCGCCGGTATCTGTAGGAATGAGTGTTCGACCCTCTTTTGTAACATAGCCACGATCTTCTAGTGTTTTCATAATGGAAGCATAAGTACTAGGTCTGCCGATACCTCTTTTCTCTAATTCCTTAATCAGGCCAGCTTCCGTGTATCTGGTTGGAGGTTCGGTCTGTTTGGCAGTAGTAACAAAATCTATCAGTGTTAGCTCGTCACCGATATTAACTTTTGGTAGGTTGACTTCTTCGCCTGCCACTGCCGGATCAGCTGAAAGCCAGCCGGCGAATAGTTGATGACTACCATTGGCTGTAAATAAAGGAAATTTGTTGTCATCGTAATACTTGGCAGTTATCTTGCTTCGAAGAAGTTTGGCATCAGCCATCTGACTTGCCACTGTTCTGCCCCATATCAGCTTGTAGAGTTTCTTTTGTTCGTCATTGTGACCAGCATTGTCATGTTCAAAATTTGTGGGACGGATTGCCTCATGAGCTTCCTGGGCATTTTTACTCGTAGTTTTGTATTTATGAGGGGATAAATATTCTTTGCCGTACTTACTCGTCACCACTTGGTTTATTTGTTCTAGCGCTGTCTCTGAAAGATTAGTACTATCGGTACGCATATAACTGATTAAACCTGCTTCATATAGTTTCTGTGCTACTCCCATGGTTCGTGATGGCGAGAATCCTAGTCTAGTGCTCGCTGTCTGCTGTAGTGTAGATGTAGTAAATGGTGGTTTTGGTGCTCTTTTTGCTTCTGTACTTGTGACATTGGCAACTATCCATTGTCCATTTTTGGCAACGGTTTCTATTTCGGTTAATCGTTCTATATTTTTTGGCTCTTCGGTACAGGTAAGCGAAAGATTATCTTTGCCCAGAGTCTTTGTTTCGGCAACTAGTGTCCAAAAATCTTCACTGACAAAAGCTCGTCTTTCTCTTTCTCTTTCCATAATAATTCTAAGTGCAGGAGATTGTACTCGGCCTGCAGATAGACCATATCGAACCTTTTTCCAGATGACTCCAGAAAGGTCATAGCCAACAAGACGGTCTAGGACACGCCTAGCCTGTTGTGCATCTACTAAGTCAATATTTATCTTGCGTGGATTATTGGCGGCATGTTCAACTGCGCTTTTGGTGATTTCATGAAATTCAATCCTGTCATAATCGCTTTCTTTTAGCTTCAACGCTTGGGCCAAGTGCCACGAAATTGCTTCACCTTCACGATCAGGATCAGTCGCCAGTAGTACTTGGTCGGCTTTCACTGCTACCGCTCGTAGATCACTGATAATTTTTTTACCACGGGGAGTAATAATGTATTTTGGTTTAAACCCGTGTTCGATATCTACGGCGTCTTTATTGCTTTTTGGTAGATCTCGCACATGTCCAAAAGAAGCCATTACTTTGTGGCCTGGACCTAAATATTTTTCTATTGTCTTCCCTTTTGCGGGAGACTCTACAATTACAAGTTTCATAACTAAGTGTTAATGTTATTTTAATTAGTGCTATGTGTCAATCTTTTCCATTCATGGCTGCCGGTAAAGCTATTCTTTGTTTAGCCATGGAAACATTTTGACGAGCTCTATGTTTCTTTCGTCATTTTTTTCTAACGAGGCAAGGTTAAATAGTTTTTCTTTGCCAAATTCGGACATGATCAAATTGACCATAGTTATACCCACTTGATATTTATCACCGTTTTGGGTGTAGCTAAGTTTATTCAGTAACTGTATATTTATATCTTCTTGGGTCCAAGTACTACTTTGGCCAGCAACGTATCCGCAGACACCTTCTATTAACCATCCTGGCGTATGCTTATTGCTGACAGGGCGTAAATATTTATGAACCAGTTCGTGTTTTAAAACTTTCTGAAATCTGATGTGACCTGGATCCTTTTGCGGGGGCATTCCATTTGGACCAATAATGTAAATATGGTTTTGGGGAGAAAAGCCAACGAGGTAGTCTGGGGCTGGGATATCATCATTTCTGTTTTTGTCATAAAAAGTAATAATATCTTTTTGACTATCAAACAAAACAACGTCTATATCTTTTAGTGGTTTGGTGCCGAAAAAGTCTGCCACTTCCTGATTGTACCTTTGGGCTAGATCGTTTGTATCCATATTATCTCCTTAAATATTTTAATTGATTCTATATACCATACCACCAATATGCTTAATTTTGCCAGATATTTCCATAATGGTTATAGCAGAGCTTATTTCACTTTGGGAGAGCCCGGCTTTTTTTGAAATCTCGTCAATGTGTTTTGGTTCTAGTCTTAGCACTTCGATAATTGTTTTTTCTGTTTTATTGCTACCAACTGCTTGGCGCATCTCGGAAACTACTTCAGGGCAAGAAAACCCAAATTCATCATAGACGTCTTGAACACTGGTAAGGACATGAGCTCCAGATTTGATCAGGTTGTTTGTTCCAATACTGGCTAAACTAAATATATTTCCAGGAACGGCAAAAACTTCTCTGTTCTGGTTCAGTGCCGAAAGCGCAGTGATGAGGCTTCCAGAGCTCTCTGCTGCTTCGGTAACGATGAGACCCTGAGATATACCGCTAATGATTCGGTTTCTGGCTGGGAAGTTTTGTTTTAATGGAGGAGTGTCGAATGGATATTCAGAGATTATTGCTCCGTTACCGATGATTTCGCGAGATAATCTAAAGTTGCTGCTCGGATAGATCTGATTCAGGCCGCAGCCGATAACCGCAATAGTCTGCCCACCGCCAGATAGGGCTCCTTTGTGAGCGGCAGTATCGATGCCAATTGCTAGCCCACTAACGACTGTCACACCTCCCATGGCAAGTTCGCTGGTAATCTTTTCTGTGACGCGGAGGCCATAGTCAGAGGGTCTTCTACTGCCTACTACGCCGATACATAACTGATTTAGCTTGGCTGTGCCCTTTTTGTATAGAATAAATGGAGGATCGTAAATCTGTTTCAACAGTTCGGGGTAGTCATTTTCAAAAATAAAGACAGGCTCTATATTATTTTGTTTAAGTTCGTGGAGAACGTTTTCTGGTTTGTAGTTCTCTTTTGAGAATATGAATTCTTTGAGACATCGCTTGCTTAGTTTGAGAGCTCTTAGCTTGCTATCGGGTAGCTCGAACAAATTATTTATGGGAGCGTCTAAGGCGAAAACCTCAAGAAACAGAGAGGCAGTGAATCGAGCATTTCTACCTAGTGTAAGCCAATATATGTAGTCTTCAATATTCTTTTCCACAACCCCTCCAAAAAACACTTGACAAAAGTAGCCAACAGTGCTAGAATAAATAGTCAACCTAAATCAGGATGACATTTGACAATAAGTTTCTCTAGGTAAACGCCAGTTATGGCGAGTGTCCTATCAATGAGTAAGGCCTTAAACACCCTCCTTTAAGCTTACTTGTTGGTAGGGTTCTCCCCGTAACCGCCAGCCAATATTTTGGGCTAGGTAAAGTCTTCGGATCGAGTTACACTAACGGGAGAACTTTGAAACAAAAGTAAGGGAGTCGTATTTATACGGCTCCCTTACTTTATTATATTTAAGTGTTTATGACTAGTGGACAAGGAAAAATTAACTATTCTTTAACTATTTTCACAACATTAATTTTCGGGGTTACTTTTACCACTACAGGTTGCTTTATTTTTGGTAGGCTCACATCACTTCCCTCTCGCACTTCAGCTGTGGCAAAGATGTTATTAGATTCTTTCGGTAATACTCTCTCTCGGATAAACGCCAGTCTTTCTGGGTCTAAAGAGTCAGGATCTACAATTGCTGCTACCATACTGTCACAAAAATCTTCAGCAGCAGAATGGATTGCATATTCGCTGATACACCTTGATGGATCTTTGGGTTTAAAATACAAAGTAAGGCCACCAGGTGTTGTTATGCCTTCTGGGACGTGTTCCCAGCCAAAATCTTTCTGCCATTTATCTAGTTGTTTAGAGGCCAAACTGTGAGAAAGCTCATGAATTAATGTCCCTTCAAAGTTTGATGTAGCCGATATTCGGTGTTGTTTGTCTTCTAACGCAGGAGGATAAAGCTTAATTGCACCTTCGCCTGTTTCTGCGTAACCATTTAGTGGCTCATTAGTGTATTTATTAATCTCGTTTTTGTCATCAATTAGAATATATTTAACGGTATTAAGAGCTTCGCCACCTAAGATATTAGAGAATTTCTCTAATATGGATTTTAGCTGAAATATTCTCTTGTCTTCTATTTTTTGACTAAAACTGTATAATTCAAGGCTGTACTCACCTACTTTAATCGATACTTGTTGTTCTGGTATGCCTTTTTCTCTCCACTTATCCTGTAACCACCAATTATTACTAATAATTTCTTCTTTTGCTTTTTCTTCAATATTTTCTTGAGAAACTGTAATATCTGCCACTCGATCACTACCATCTTCTAGAAATTCAAATTTAATGTCGTTTATTTTTTCATACTCTCGATCTTTCGGTAATTGGAATTCAGAAGCCTTGATATTAGAAATAATTTTGTGACTTTCTTTTTTCATTTCTTGAAAATCTACTAGTTGTTTTTCCATATAAACCCTTAATCTTTTACTATTGCTGGATACTGTTATTTAAATACTAATATGCTCTATGCCTTCTGCGAGGGCTTTTTCTATTTCTGACACTGTTTTTGTGACAACTTCTTGTGCAAGGGCCTCTTCATCTTTAGTAAATTTCTGTAACACAAAAGCTTCTGTGGGTATATTATCACATTCTTTTGTTTTGATTCCCATTCGAAACCTGGCAAATTCATCAGTGCCGATACACTCTATGATAGATTTAACACCTTTGTGTCCCGCAGAGCTACCACCTTGTCTGACTCTGACTACACCAAGCTCGAGATCGATATCGTCATAAGCGACCCAGAGATGTTCAGTATTAATATTAAAATAACTCATTACAGATTGTATAGCTTCTCCAGATAGGTTCATAAAAGTCTGAGGTTTAAGAAGTTTGATCTTTTCGCCACTTACTATTATTTCGCAGATCTCAGCCTTGAACTTTTTCTCAAGCTTAAAATCACCGTCATATTTATCTGCTAGGTTATCAACCGTAGCGAAGCCGAAATTATGGCGTGTGCCGATATATTCTTTTCCCGGATTACCAAGTCCAACGATTAGTTTCATGGTTTATGTACTTTCCCCCGTCATGCTGAATTTATTTCAGTATCCCGAGATCCTGAATCGAGTTCAGGAAGACGCAAAGAGGTGTGCGACGAGTGTAGTTATTTTTTCTTTTTACTTTTCTTATTATACTCAGCATTTTTCTTTTTGAAAACCAGTCTTATGGCCGTACCTGAGAAATCCCAGTGGTCGCGAATTCGATTTTCGAGATATCTTTTGTAAGAAAAGTGAATATGTTCTGGGTGACTTGAGAAGAAAATAAATGTCGGTGGATTGATATCGGCTTGAGTGATGTAGTTGATTTTGGGTAATACATTCTTCTTTGCTGGTGGTGATTTTTTCAAGATGTCCGCACCTATAAGTAGGTTTAGCTCGGATGTTGGGATTCGGCGGGCACGTGCTTCTGTTACTTCGAAGACTACATCGGGGATTTTCTCGATATTTTTACTTGTTTTTGCTGAAACGAATACAACTGGAGCAAAAGGTAGGAATGAAATCTTGTTATGAAGATAGGCAAGATAGTTTTGCATGTCGGTTTCGTCTTTATCAATTGCGTCCCATTTGTTAACAACTATTACAACACCTTTTGCTTGATCGGCGGCGAATCCTGCGATGTGTAGGTCTTGTGATGTAAGTCCTTCTGTTGGATCTATAAGTATTAGCACGATATCAGCGTCTTCAACGGCACGGAATGAACGAAGGACTGAGTATTTCTCTATTTTACCTTCTTCATATTTGGTTCCTAGATCTCCAACTTTACCTCTTCTTCGGATTCCAGCAGTATCGATAAAGTTTATTTTTCCTCTTTCGTCTTCGAAACTCGAAATAGTAAAGTCTCTGGTGGTGCCAGCAATATCAGAGATAATTGCTAGCTTTTTGCCGATGAGAGCATTGAAAAGGCTTGATTTGCCGACGTTCGGACGACCCGCAATAGCGACGTTTATTCCTTCTTCGTTGTCTATGACCACTTTTCTTTGTGGTTCGATATCTTTTAGATTTGTGACAATACCGTCCATAAGATCGCCCATATTGCGGCCTGTGAGCGCAGATATCGGTGTTATTTCACTTGCGCCAAGGCGGTGAAGCTCTGATAAATTTGAAAGATATTTTTCACTATCATATTTGTTGGCAGCAACAATAAACGGTTTTTTTGCTTTTTGTACCATTCTAATGGCATTGTCATCGTCTTTAGTCGGTCCGACAGAGGCATCAACGATAAATACTATTAGATCTGCTTCATCGAGTGCTACTAATACCTGTTCTTTGACATCTTCATCGAGAACTGTGTAAGCAGTTCCTTCTGATTCTATTCCTGCGGTATCAACTAATATAAATTCGGTACTATTCCAGGTTGTCCTTGCATATAGACGGTCTCTAGTCGTTCCAGCCCAGTCGGCAGTAACTGCTTGTTGTTTTCCTAAGATACGATTAAAAAGAGTCGATTTTCCGACATTCGGTCTGCCCACAATGGCAATAACTGGGATATTAGCATTTTCTGACATATTTTCTCTTTGGTTTACTTAACGATGTATTTTACCACACAAAGTGGGTAAAAATCCATGAGTTTATGTTATAAGATTCAGAAAATCTACTCGCTGAGCCGATCACTGCCGTCAGAACCTCGTGGCCATCTTGCTTTTCTAGGGATATTAGGCACTCTCCTGCCCCAAAAGTATAACCGGTTTTGACACCGAAATATTTCTTTCCATCGAGCAAGATATTTGTATTCGTGAGATAGATCGGTCTTCCGGCCGTGGTGTAGACCACCTTTTGTGTTGTCGCCACTGTTTCTGCGAAGAAATTATTTCTGAGTAATATTCGGCTTAGCTCTAACATGTCTTTGGCGCTAGAATAGTTGCCTGCATCGTCCCAACCTACAGGATTGGCAAAATGAGTATTTGATAGGTTTAGGCTCTCTGCTGCTAGATTCATTTTTGTCACAAAACCATCAACGCTCCCAGCATCTAGAGTCGCTAGCGAGGTAGCGGCGTCAGAGCCAGAATTCAACAGCATTCCAGTAAGTAGATCGCGCTTAGATATTTCCTCGCCTTTACTTATGCCCATCAGGGCGTCGCCAGCTTGAGTGATGTAATCTGGGATTGTAACTTTCTCGTCTAGGTTTGGGCTGTCTTTTAGGACTACATATGCCGTCATTAGCTTCGTTAGGCTGGCAATCTGAAGCTTTTCGTCTTTGTTGCTCTCGTTTAGAGCTGTGTTGCTGCCAAGATCAATACTATAAACTGATTTCGCCAAATTTTGGTATTCTGCATCAACGCTAGATAAAGTAGGACCGCTTACAATCTCCGGCAATTTTGTAACTACAGTTTCTTTTTGAGGGGATGGCTTCAAAAAATTATCAAGATAAGCCCTTGGTCCGTCGAAAATATGCCAACCGGGTGTCAGTAATAGTAGTATTAAGGCTATTTCACGCATCTAGAAGGCTCCTGAGCTCTTTTTCTGTTAGATTGCGATATTCACCCATCTTCAAATTACCTAGTTCTAGTGGGCCTACTTTGGCCCTGTGAAGCTTGGTAATGTTTTTACCAAAGTGCTCAATAGAACGCCGAATCAGTCTATTTCGGCCCTCGTGGACTCTAACCAGATATTTACCCTGAGAAAGCACTTCTAGGTGATCTGGTTTAAACTCGCCATCTTCTAGGGCAATCCCCTTTTTCATCTTCGCTAATTCTACATCAGAGAGCGGTCTATCTACTGAAAAACTATATTCTTTGAGTTTTTGATGGCTCGGATGTGTAATCTTTTGGGTTAGGTCTCCGTCATTTGTCATAATAATCAGACCCGAGGTGTTTTTGTCTAGTCTACCAACAGGCCAAACGCTGGGACTTCCTGGGACGAGCTCGGTAATAAGAAGATCGGCGTGTCTGTCTGAGACCGTAGAAGTATAGCCAACGGGCTTATTTAGCAGATAATACACCTTATTGCTTATCTGCACTTCTTTACCATCAAGTAATATCTTATCTACTTCAGACACAGAAAAAGCAGGATCGATAATGTTTGTACCGTTTACTGTAACTCTGCCAGACTGAATAATGTCTTCACTTTTTCTTCTCGAAGAAACCCCGGTAGATGCTAAATATTTAGCTAGCCTCATCGTTTTTCTCAAAAAGATTTAATTCTTCCATCTTGGGTAGTGCATTTTCGTTTTCTAGACCACAATATTGGATAAATTCCATAGTAGTACCGTAAAGTATCGGTTTACCGACACTTTCTTTGCGGCCTATTTCGGCTATAAGCCCTCGAACCATTAGATTTCGAACTATCTGGTCGGAGTTTACTCCTCGGATTTCTTCGATTTCGGCTTTTGTCAGGGGCTGTTTGTAGGTAATTATAGCTAGTGTCTCTAGAGCTGCTTGTGATAAATCGTGTCTGAGCTCTTCGTTGAGTAGTCTGCTTACTTCCTTTGAATTTTCAGGAGCCGAGATAAGGGCAAAATATTCACCTTTATTTATGAGGCTTATTCCCCTATTTTTGTAATCAGCTTCAAGCTCTTTTAGCGATTTCTGTATCTCCGAAACTGGGATGCCGATCGCTTCGGCGATTTCTAGTAGAGAAAGTGGTTTTTCGGCAACAAAAAGTAAGCTTTCTACGATAGATTTGATATTAATATTTTTTGTTTCTATTCCGCTCATAGCTTTATTTTAAACCCATTATAAGGATATCCGCAAAGGATTCTTTTTGGATGACCCCTATTTCTTTCTGTTTTATCATTTCTAATATTGCCAAAAAGGTCACAATAACCTCGGTTTTATTCTTTGCACCAGCTAATATTTCTTTGAATCTAATAGTTTTTTTCTTTTTAGTTAGGGAATAAATAATCTTTTTTTTGTCTTCTATGGTAATTTTTTGCTCAGGTGAATCTGTAATAACTCTTTCCTCTATTTGCTCTGGTAATTTGTTTAGAGTTTCTTGGAAAATCGCGAAAAGCATTTGATGATTAATGTCCTGTGGAGGTAAAAAGATTATTTCTGACTCTGATTTTGCGCGTCTGGAATAGCCTCTTTGGCCGTCTATAAGGATAGATTCTAAATTTGCTGCCGCTTTTTTGTAAATACTATACTCGCGGAGTTTGGCTTCTAGATCCTCGATTTCTTCTTCCTCTTCGTCTGATTTTATGTCAGGAAGTAACTCTTTTGATTTGAGATACAAAAGCTTGGCCGCCACCACTAGAAAATCTGCCATTTCCGAGCTTGTGCCCTGCATATTTTCGATTTGCTCTAAGTAGGCGGAGGTAATCTTGGAAAGTGAAACCGTAGTTATCTCTAGTTTTTCTTTTTCAATCAACTGCAAAAGTAAATCGAGAGGTCCTTCAAATTGATCATTTGAAACAGCGTACATTATGGGCGTAAGCGATTAATGTCTCTTGGAAATAGACTTGCTTCTTTGACGTTATCGAGCCCAAGCATTTTAGCAGTGATTCTCTCGCAGCCTATGGCTAGTCCACCATGAGTCGGCATGCCATATTTAAAGACAGTTAGATAATCGGAGAAATCTTCGATATTCATTTTCCTGGCTTTCATGGTGTCGATGTAGTCTTGGTACAAGTGGAACCTCTGTCCGCCGGTAGTAATCTCGACACCTCTAAACAAAAGATCAAAACTCAATGTTTCCTTGGGACTTTTGGGATCATTGTGAGTATAAAATGGACGTTTTGACGCTGGATAGTGTGTAACAAAGACAAATTCACTACCTAGGTTCTTGGCCGCGTATTCGCATATTTGTCTTTCATGGATAGGTTCTAGGTCTGGCTCTCCGAGACATTTTTCTTTATATTCTTTCTCAAGTATTGTTTGCACTTCACTGAGCTTAAGTCGTGGTATAGCTTTCGGTATTTTCGGTAGGGTCGCACCAAGAAGGATGAATTCTTCCTGACATTCAGTTTCTAATTTGTTAATAATATAGGCCATCATCTTTTCTTCTAGGTCCATAATATCTGTCCATGAATCTATGAATCCCATTTCGAGATCGAGACTGAGATATTCATTTATATGTCTGGAGGTACTGTGTTTTTCGGCTCGATAGATAAAGGCAGTTTCAAAGACGCGCTCAAAAACACCTACCATTATTTGTTTATACATTTGTGGGCTTTGTGAAAGAAAGGCTTTTTTGCCAAAGTATTTGAATTCAAACATCTCTGCCCCGCCAGTTTCTAGCCCAGCTTCGACAATCTTCGGAGTATTTATCTCGGTAAAATCTTCGTTCATGACAAATTCACGGAAGGCGGAAATGATAACCCCCTGAACTTTGAAAATCGCTCTTTGGGCAGGTGCTCTCAGGGTGAGTGGTCGATTATCTAGAAGCGTATCTAGATTAACGTTCAATTCTTTTTTATTTAGAGATATTGGGACATCTTCTGTTACTGGAGAAATAATTTCGATCTTTTCAATATGAAGCTCAGCGCCAAAGGGTGCTCTTTCTTCTGCGACAACCTTGCCAGTGATGTTGGCAACAGTTTCTGTAGTAAGTCCTGTAAGCTTATCATTTTCATCACCAGCGTCAGCAATTGCTTGGGCTAAACCGTTTTTGTCTCTAATAACCAAAAAGCTTATCGCCCCAAGTTTTCTAAGTTTATGTACCCAGCCGGATAATGTAATTGTTTCCCCGATGTGTTTGGCGATATCAGATGTGTATACTCTTTTCATATTTAAAGCTCCTCTATCTGGTGTCATTCCTGGTCGCGAACCCAGGAATCTCTTGCGTATCCTCTGAAGTAGATCCTCGGACAAGCCAAGGATGACATCGGGAGGTTTAGATTCCAGCATTCACTAGAATGACAAAATTATACAATATATCTGTAGCTATATTAACAAATAAACCGTTATAAGTAAAAAAAATCCCCGGAATTTCCGAGGATTTTTACCCAACTTTACTAGCGAGCCAGCACTTGTTTCGCTTTTGAAATAACGTCTGTTAGTGTTACTTGTGATTTTACTAGGTATTCATCTGCACCGAGAGTATTCCCTTTTTCTACGTCGGATTCCTGGGAAAGAGCGGTCATCATAATTACTTTAGTATTTTTTGTTTCTGGAGTCGCGCGGAGTATGTCTAGGACATCGAAGCCACTGATCTTTGGCATCATTACATCTAATATAATTAAGCTTGGCTTTTCTCTCACGGCCTGTGTTAGCGCCATTTCTCCGTCAGAGGCTGTCACCACATCATAACCTTCAGCCATAAATCTAGCTGAATATATATCCCTAAGTGCTACGTCGTCTTCTACTAATAATACTTTTACTGCCATATTCCCCTCTAACTCTAAACTTTAATTTATTATATACCTTATTAAATATTAATCCAAACTTCTTGGTACTGTAAAGTAGAACTTTGTTCCTTTTCCTACTTGGCTCTCAAGCCAAATGCTACCACCGAACATTTCTATAATAGACCTAGTAATAAAAAGACCCAGACCCGTCCCGCCGACTTCCCGCGTTGCAGTATTATCATAACGATAAAATTTCTCAAACATGTGTATTTGTCCGTCTGCGGGTATTCCGTCTCCTGTGTCTATAATACAAGTAGTCGCAAAGTCTTTATCATATGTAATACTAACACTTACACCGCCCTTACTTGTGAATTTTAAGCCATTTTCCACTAGGTTATAGAATACTTCTCGAATTTGCTCTTTGTCGGCAACTACATCAATCGATCTACCAATGGCATGCTCCCCGCGTATTTTTGAATTTGGGGCATCTATAATGGTGATGTATAGTTGTTTGTTTTTTGCGGATGGTTCTAGTGCTTCAACAACCTCCGCAGCAAGTTCATGAATGCTGAATTTAGTTATATTGGTTTGTATCTTACCCTCTTCTATTTTGGTAACGGTAAGAAGATTTTTCACCAGGTTGGACATACCCATTGCAGTATTTCTTGCTTTGGTTAAATATTCTCTAGCCTTATCGTCTACGGTACATATCTTCTCGTTTTCTATTAGCTCCATATACCCTTCCATGGCGGTGATAGGAGTTCTGAGTTCATGCGATGCGGTAGAAACAAACTCACTTCTTAATCTTTCTACTTTCTTGCGATCAGTCACATCTCTAAAAACACAAATAGCACCTGCGTTTACACCATTTTTATCTTTAATGGGAGCATAAGAACTTGAAATTTGTATTTTTTTATTACCTCTTTTGGCGATAAAACAAGTATCGTCTCTTAGTATGTTTTCACCGGTATTCCAGACATTTAGCGCTGGGCAGTCTTTTTGGCAAACAGAAATATCTGTTTCGTTTTTCAGATTCATTACAGTCCAACATTTTAAGCCGATGGACTCTTCTGCTTTCCAGCCTGTTATTCCTTCAGCCGCTGTATTAAACATCGTAAGATTTCGTTCCATATCTACAACATATACACCATCAGCTATACCTGCCAGTAGTGCTTCTTCTTTGTTTTGGCCAGCAGATAGCTGAACATTTGAATATTCGAGTTCATTTTTTTCTTTTAAAACTTGACGGTATATAGAGCCAATATAATAAAAAATTACTGAAAAAAGCAGACTTATTGAAGTTACTATCAGTCCTAGTCCGACTGATAAATTCTCAAAAATAATACTGATTAAAAGATAAATCAATATTATAGCTTCTGTCCCGATTCCCCATAAAACGCCAAATAAAAATCCTACAATAAGCAGAGGGAATATTAAAAATACAAAGGGAGAGCCTATCCCCCCTAATAAATCCAATATAAACACAGACAATACGGAAGAAAAAACTAATAAAATCCCGACTGCTATTTCTTCATTTTGTTCCCTTATCTTTTTGAAAAAAAATGAATAAATTAGACTAGCACTAATTACAACTATCGAATACATAAAGCTTATTTCTTTATTTACCGGCGATAAAGTAAAAATTACGATATATAAATAGCCAATGAATAAAAGTCCGTTAAGTATTACGGAACCGATAAGTATCTTATCCTGATTATCTTTGCTAAGAATTAGCACATTCCCTCCGAATCTCTATATAAAGAATAATATATTAATTGCTAGGATTCAAGAAAAAACCTTGTTCTAGCATAGAGGTTGCGTCATATGTCAGCGAATATGCATTGAAATATACAATAATAATTCTTCGGCCTTCACGGCTAGCTACTCCTATATAAGTATTCCCTGCTTCATAAGTGAAGCCAGTTTTGGCTCCCTCCATACCGGGGAAAGTTTTAATAAGGGTGCTAAGCTGATAGTACGAATGGGGCTCATTGTGCTCTGTGGCCGGAACACTATAATCTTCTATGCGCCCCATATATTTCAAAAAGTCTGGTTGGGTACGAATGGCATATTCGGTGATCGTAGCCATATCAAAGGCACTAGAGTAGTGTTTTGGATCATCGAGTCCATTTGGCGTTACAAAGTGGCTGTCTGTAAGTCCTAGTTCTTTTACCTTCTCATTCATTTTGGAAATGAAGGCAGATCTGCCGCCGGGGTCGCATTCTGCAAGTACTTCTGCGGCGTCATTTGCTGATATCATCATCATTCCGTATAACAAGTCTTTGACTGACATCTTTTCTCCAGGACTCATCACAATTTTAAAAGCTTCAGTATCCGCAGCTTTCTGAGAAACTGTACATAGTTTATCGATATTGTAGTTTTCTAAGGCCACGACGGCTGTTAGTACCTTGGTAATGCTAGCCGGTGGCAACTGTGTGTGCATATTGTTATCGAGAAGGACTTGGCGGGTATTATAATCCAGAATAACAGCCCCTTTTGAGGAAACTTGCAGACTCTGTGGATTTTTTGTCAACCAGTCTGTCTTGGGATAATATTTTTCTTTGTTTTCTTTAATTGTCTTTTGTAATTGATCAGTAGAAACTGTAATACCTTTGGCGGTAACGCTTTTGGGGTTTCCCGTTGTCTCGATAATTGCTGTCGCAGATACGATAATAATAATTAGGACGAATAGCGTTATTGCCTTGGCTCTTACACTACTGAAGATATTTGAGAACCTGTTTTTGTTTATTTGCATGCTTTCTATAATAATAAATATATAGAGTTTGGTAAAGATTATAATTTATAGCTGTCTGTTTAACCAAATCTATAATGTATAGTTAGTATATTTTAGATTACTATATCCGCAGAGATCGAGTATGTCAGAATTGACTGGAGTGATAAAATAATTGTATAAATAAAATATTAAAAAATAAACCAAGGAGAGTTATGTCTGAACAAGAGCAATATGTACCAGATGTTGAATTAGCAAGAGTCGGCGCAGAGGCAGAAGATAAATATAGAGATAGCGTTTATGCAAAAATAGACAAGGTTCAAGATGTTGTGGAGGGAACTATCGACAAGGTAATGCCGGGATTTGCGCCAGAGAAAAAAACATTAGACTATATGGCCGATAAAGCCGGCGAGCACGCTATGGACAAAGAAGTGATGACTAGAAATGAGCAAAATTTACCGGAATCAATTTCTGTTGATACTGTCGAAAATGATTCTGAAAAAAATAGTATTTCTCCAGAGAGCCAGGAGGCTACAGCCGAAAAACAAGGCCCATTAAAAGTTACTTTAGAATACGTTTTGGTTGCTGGTAATGGTAACGAAGAGAGCAAGTCTTTTGTATATGAGGGAACTTCTCAAGATATTTTGAGCCAAGTAACTCAAGAAATAGCTAAAGCAGAATGGAACGCCGAAGATCCAATGGCAACTGCGCAAAAATCTATAGTAACAATGCCAAATGGAGAGAAGATAGACGCGGGAAGGTTTATCTCAATGCAACCACAAGAAATCGAAAATCTTTAGATATCTAGGGCTATATTAAAAAAGTTCCAACATTTAATACCTTGATTTGATAGTTTTAGGTTTATCTATTTTGATATATTGTTAAAGCCTAGTATATTAACGATTTAAGGTTAAGTTATTTCTTGAATCGCCAGATCGTGTTTTCTTTGTTCTGCTTGTTTTTCCCAGCGTTCTTTCTCAATTTCTTGTTGGTGTCTGGTGTTTTCAGCAGATTCTATGCGCTGTTCATCTGCCAAGACTCTTGAGTGCCTTTGGTCTTCAACCTGGGTTTTTAGAGCTTTTTCAGCTTTTATCTCTGCGTGTCTATGCTCTTCATCTATAACAAATTGTGCTCGCTTTTGTGCTTCTTCTTCTTGGCTGTCCATAGGTTCTCCTTTTGAAATTAGTATACCATAAAGATGGTAGCCGCTGAATCACTATCTGGATATTATGTGGAGCGTTGAACATTCGACTAGGACAATAACTGTTTAACGATTATAAAAATCTATTTTACCATTGTCATCTTCACTAAAGGTAAAATTTTGACCATAATAGTTATTTAACATTTCATAAGATCCTGTGTAAAAATAACCGGTTCTTTTCTCTTTGCAGGGAAAGTATACTTCGCCACAATTACCATAAGTCGGGTTTGCTTGGATATTGCGCAAGCCAGTAATTTGATAGTTGGGATATTTTTCTTGAATGACCGTTAAAAGTTCGTACTCTGTTCGGGGTTTTTTTAAGTCTGGTAAAAATCCAGACCAAAGGTTAAAAGTTAGCGATCCCAGTAATAAGAATGTAATTATAGTAATTAACATATAAATCAAGCACTTATTATGTTTATTGAACACGGCGGATCCTTTCTAATTAAAAATAAATCTATTAAGCGCTCATTTTTAAAATGCAAAAATCAAAAAAACTTTGATACGTTATAAGTAGCTTTGAACCCAAGTAGTTATTTCGTCTTTAGAAAGCTGGCCAGACTTGGTATCTACTTTTTTCCCATCTTTATAAATCCAAATTGTAGGATAGCTTTCTAAACCATTTTTTACTGCGAAATCAAAATTTGATTTTACCGCAGGATCTTGATTGTTTGCATTCATTTTTCCAACTTTTACTTTTCCTGCCATTTCGTTAGCATAGGCGGCTACTATCGGTGCCATTTTTTGACAATGAGGGCACCATGGGGCATAGACTTCAACCACTACCACGCCTTTAGCATCAATAACTTCGTTTTGAAAATTAGCTGATGATATCTCTGTTACATTCGCGCTAATTGTTGTTGTAACGCTCTCAACATCACTTGTAGCTGCACCTGTGCTTGTATCAATTACCTCCGATGTTGGTGTCGGCGTAGGGGTAGAAATTGGCGTGGGGCTTGGCGTAATCTCGGCTTTTATTTCCAATTCAGCAATTTGGGTTTCTAGCGATTCGACCTGCCTAGCGTTGTCGTCGTCTATTTTTTGATTTTGTTGATCCATATAGTACCAAACACTAGTACCTGCCATACTGGCAGTAATTATTGTTACGCCTAACGTGACGGCTATTATAGGCCAACTTATCTTTTTCTTTTCTATGTCCATTATTCTCCCTCATAAAATTGTGTTATTTGATTGTTTGAGGATAGATTAAATGTTTTAGTCGTATTTACTGTAGGACAGCATGACGGGTCGTCTTTACCGAAATCTACCATTGATACAGTTACGACTTTCTTGATGGAGCCTCCATCACCTGTTTTCAGATCTACGCTTTTAATTTGAACTCTGTCACCAAGTGAGATGTTTGCAACAGATTTAGCTTCCCCGCCCTGACTTTCAAGAATAACTAAATATTTGAAGAAACCAGTACCTCCGGTATTCTTCTTTATTACAGCAGCTACCGTCTTGCCATCTGTTAATAATGAGGAACGACTAGACGAAAGAGGTGTTTCGAATTCATATTTATCTGTTCCCTCGGTGTAGACACCATTGATCATTTTGAAAGTTTTATCACCTACTGTGTAGGTTCCATTAGCAATGAGAGCCTCATTTAAATCTCTTTCAACAACATTGCCTGTAGTTGGCGTTGGTGTTGGTGTTAACGTAGGTGTTGGGTTAACCGTTGATTTCTCTAATTTCGTAATTCGTTTTTGTAATAACTCTACTTGCTTATCATTATCATCGGCCAGCTTCTGATTTTGTTGATCCATATAATACCAAACACCAAAACCTATTGCTCCAGCAGTAACTAGGGCAATGCCAACAGTTATAGCTATTATCCGCCAATCTATTTTTTTAAGTCTTTCTTTCATTTTCCCTCCAATACTATTTAATTTAGTCTATTATTACAAAAAGCGCAAAAAATTCTTATTTTGGGTTTCGGCAAACCTCTGTTAGTCCTCTGTTGCCGCATTCACCTTTATTTTGTTCCTGGGTAACATTTTTATTGTAAACAAACATAAGAAAAATAGAAAATATAAATACAATTAAAATAGCAATCAACATAGGATTTATTGTAATTTTACTAGGTTTTCCTTTATTGTTTTTAGTTATCTTTGTTTGGGAAATAACTTTTCTATTATTTTTTAGTAAAATTTTTTTAAACCCATCTATGACAAAACAAACAATTATCCAGAATATAATGTCAAATATAAAGGCCCAAAGCAGAAATTCTGGGTCCCTAGGTTTGCTAGAGAAACATCCAATGCACGTTGGAATGTAGTCAAATTGTTTGAAAAAAGAAAAGGGAAAGCCATTCCAAAAAAAGAAAAGGGGAAAATTTATTATTAAAGAGAAAATAGAATACATAAATAATTTTATCAGATATTTAATCATATAACCTCAATTATTATTATAATCAGTCTAATATTATTCTTATAAAAAAGCAAAAATCACACACAGATAGTGTGATCTAAGCGTGGTAGAACGAGTCACTTTGAATTGGAACTCAATACTTAAAGACCTAGAATATTTATCTAGTCTCAAGTTCCTAGTCGAGAGTATTTGATTACCAGTGTTTATTAGAACTAAATTAATAGGAATAAATATAGCCCCATAATTTTTATAAGGATTTATAGGATGCAAGAATTGCAGTTATGTCCAGGTTCATTTGGTCTTCAGTCATCCCAGAAGGGTTTGTAATTCCGTTCGTTCTCATTGATGCAAAAACAAATTTACTATTTCTACCTATTTCGGTTGGTCTGGGTCCAGAAGTTGGTTGCTTAGACCATTGATCAGGCGTGAAAACATATATGTCGAAAACATAATTGTAGTAACAGTGAAAGTCATCGTTTGCATATTGAGAATTAATAGTTTTGGTCGGTAAGTAGAAGGTAATTACTCCTTGGTTACCCAGCGTGTATTGACTGTCATAGTTTTTGTCGCTTAAATCAGTAATCGAATAGTCTGTCCATGTATCTGGAATCGTTAATTGAAAACCATCTTTATTATTTTGATAAACACCCTTTGTAGATTTATCAGCTGTTGTAGCTGTGGCTGTTGGACTGGTTGTCTTTTTAGATAATTCATCAATCTCTTTCCGTAATGCATCTTTTGATTTAGTATTTGAATCAGTGATACTTTCCGCATTCTGGTCCATATAATACCAAACACCCCCGCCTATTGCGCCCGCGGTTACTAATGCGATTACTACAGTTATGGCAATTATCCGCCAATCGATATTTTTCTTTTCGGTGTCCACTTTTTCTCCAATATTATTATAACTAGTCTAATATTATTCTTACAAAAAAGCAAAAACCACACTAGAAAAGTGTGATTTAAATCTGGCTTGTCATTCGTAGCTCTTGTCCCTTCCGTAGCTGAAGGTGACTTGTGCGCCGTAACCTTGCGTGAAGGCTGTAAGGAGGATTGGTGAAGAATGGTAGATCGATGTATTTCAATTGGAACTCTATGCTTAAAGACTTTGAGTACATATCTAGTCTCAAGGTCTTAGTTGAGTTTATATGATTGCCAGTGTTTAATAGAACTAGTTAAATTTAACTGACCTTATGATTGAATCAAGCATTGTTGAGTAACTCGGGTCTGGTGCCATAATTGCAATGGAGTACTTTTTGCCCACTATGGTGTCTACGATATTTTTTGAGATATAACCAGTTCCATAAGCAGTTGCCACATACCCAGAGTAATCGCCATATTTAACTACAGTTTTGCTATTAGAGGTATCTCCCATGGATGACAGCACTTTGTCCATATCTGTTGATTCAAGAATATTTACGAAAATGTTTACTCCATCTTTAGTAAGATAGAGAGTCGCCTTTGTAAAATCCGAGTGATAATATAAAGATGAATCTCCCGGAGAGCCAATCTTTGTACTTGACTGGTCAACTAACGTATAGTCCTTGGGGTAAGAAAAAGAAACATTTGTAGTACTGTTAGTGTAACTTGTAGTAGTGCCTGAATCACTAGAGGTTGAAGTAGTTGCTGGCGTAGTCGTTGTTGTGATTATTTGCGTTTTTTGTAGGTCAGTAACCTGCTTTTGCAAATCAGACACTTGTTTGTCAGCGTTCGCTTTGTCGGTCTTTGCTTTCTGGTTCATAACATACCATACGGTTCCACCAACTACAGCTGCAGTTATTATCACAATCCCAATAGTGATAAGTAATCTGCCGGGATTAATTTTTTCTTTAGGTTCTTCCACTTTTCCTCCAATATTATAATTTAGTTATAGTCTACTATTATTCTTACAAAAAAGCAAAAATGACAAAAATAAATGGAGCATATATTCGCTAAGAATATATGCTCCATTTGGTAGTCCCCCTCCTTCACTCTTCGAGTTACGGGCGGGCAGGCAAGGGTCCTCCTTCGCTATCCAGGCTTCGCATTAAGCTACGCCGGACGTGAAGCTACGGACGGATAAAGAATCCCGCCAGAGGCGGGTAAACTCCGACTCTCTTTTGATTATCAAAAGAAAAAGCACCACCTTTCTGGTGATGCGTTTTCCTTGGTAGTCCCAAGGGGAATCGAACCCCTGTTTCCTCCGTGAGAGGGAGATGTCCTAACCGCTAGACGATGGGACCCAAAGTACCGATAGATTATAGCAAAATTTGGCTATTTCTTCAATAAATAAACTCCCCATCACTGAGGAGTCTATATTTGTAAATTGTAATTAATTACTATTTACCAAGAATTTTGTACATACCAGTGCCACATGTTGGGCAAACACCCTTCATAGCACGTCGGCCATTTTTCATGGTAACTTCCTGAGCTTCGCTCATTTCACGTTTTGCTTTGCATTTAACGCAATATCCTTCTGCCATAATCGTCCACCTCCTTCCAACTAAATTGTGCGTAGCACTAGCTATAATGTAAACCCAATAAATATTTTGTCAAGCACGTTTTGTGCATAAAGTATTTTTAAACGTGCTCAAATGTGTAAAATTTGCCTATATAAAGGTAATAACTATTTTTCAGATTTCTTCGCTAAAAAGACACTATATGTGGCTACTGCTCCCTCGGAGGCAGCGACGATAATCTGTTTTAGTTTACCGTTTTTAGTCGTTATATCCCCCGCTGCCCAGACCCCATCGACATTAGTTTTTTGGTTATCATCGACTACTACATAGCCCTTTTCGTCGGTAGCGAGGCCTAGCTGTCCGATAATCGCAGCCCCTGGTGTTGTGCCGATTTCTACAAAAACGCCGTCTAGAGAGAGTGTATCTCCGTTGTCGAGCTTAAGGCCGGTAACTTTAGTGTCGCCAACTACTTCTAGTGGATTTGCGTTTAAGATAACTTCTATATTCTTATTCTTTTTTACCTCTTCTACCCATGCAGGTTCAGCTCTTAGCTCGCCTTGTCTATATATTAGATATACCTTCTCGGCAATGTCTGAGAGCATCAGAGATCCTGTACAAGCACTGTCGCTACCACCGATAACCGCTACAGTTTTACCGCGGAAGAAAAAAGCGTCACAAGTAGTGCAATACGATACCCCCTTGCCCAAAAATTCGTCTTCTCCCTTTATTCCCAGTTTGTTTCGTTCTGTTCCTAGGGCGATTATAATTCTTTTTGCCTTAAGGTTGTCCTTGTCTGTAACGATATCGAAGCCTTCTTTTGTCTTTATGACACCTTTGACCCCATGTGTATTTATATCAATATCTAGTGATTTTACATGCTTTAAAAATCTGGCAGAAAGCTCTCCCCCACTTATACTTATATCCCCGAGCCAATTTTCTACCAAGTGTGCTTCGTTTACATAGCCACCAGGAAACATTCCGATCATGGCTACTTTCATTTTGTATCTGGCTGCATAGACCGCTGCAGACATGCCCGCAGGTCCTGCGCCGATAATTACTAAGTCGTACATTAATACCCCTGTTTCTTGCTTATAATAACTTGACTATTTTACCACAAAATAAGCGGTAATATTAGTCTTGTTGTAGCGTGCTTGACTGGTCTGCTGTACTAGTAGATCTATAAAAAGTTTTTTCCAAAAGTACTATAAGCTCGTCGGCGGTGATCAGACCGTTTCTGTAGCTTTCCAGTAACTTTCGAATGCTTTCTTTTTGCATTTTAAGCCTCCTTCTTAATAATATTTTTTGCATTAAAAAAGAGAGAGTCGTGCTCTCCCCCGCAATTTATTATGTAGGTGTAGTTGCTTATTACGATGAAAAAGTGTTTTTGTTTCATCTGTATTCTTATTTAGTTATTAAAGCTATCATCGTACTATTAAAATATATTGTCAATATGCCAAGTGTGCACAAGTTGTGGATAAGTAATTATATACACATAGGCATCTCGGAGCACGTTTTGTGCTAAAAGCGACAGTATTAATACTTCAGGATCTTTCCCTCGCCATCTCATAACATCCACTGTCATCCCTGGTCGCAAACCCAGGGATCTCCTATTTATTGTTTGAATTTCAGTAGTTTTGTCTTGAGAGCTATTATTTATTGTTCATTTCTTCTTGATAAGAAACGAACCAAAGAATCAAGAAAAATCGAACTCCTTCTTTTCGGCAAGAAATTCGCTATAGTCGTAATTTCTTGACCTCGTAGATAGTCGGGTACACGGTACCAAAGCGATTTTTCGTAAAGTATTAACGGCGTAATAACTCCCCCCTCATCATCTCTGACCCCACATTGTCATCCTTGGCTTGACCAAGGATCTCCTTCGGTCTATTTGAAGAAATACCTGCCTGTGGCAGGTATACTCACTTTCGTAAGGATGGCAATTGATAGAGCATTTTCGAACTGATGGTTGGAACAGAAAGCTATTCGAGTAAATTTACAAAGGATATTCTAGTTCAATTTCATCTCGTATTGGTATACCATAGCTACCGAGCTCAGGAATGCTTTGTTTAAGTTGACGACTCTTTTCTATTGCGTTTTTGTGAACCGCAGTAAAGAGAAAACCCCTTTTTTGGTAAAATCTCATCGCATTTATATTGTCGTTTGTCGTCATCAACCAAAGTCTAGATACATCCGCCTTGACAGCTTTATTAATTATTTCTGCGACGAGCGTTGTACCGATTCCTTGATATCGTAAAAGTGCGTCTAGTGACACTATTTCACATTCATTATTTTCGATATGATAAGTTAGCAGTCCGATAATATTTTCGTCTTCTAGTATCATAAAACCGGGCAGATCCTTGCCACAAAGTATTTTTCCATCCGAAACAATAAAATCATCGCCCCAGTTGTTTATAAGAAACTCAGCTACACGTGCGTCTCTTTCAAATGATATAATTTGACGTTTCTTGGCTGTCATGGCTTTTATCTTACTACCGCAATATTGATAAAGAGTAATATGAATGCGAGACAATTAATGAGGAGCGCAGAACGGAACTCGAACATGTGTTTCTTGCTCTTATGGAGACCGCATCTGCGTAACTCTATGCCGTCAAAGACGATAAGGGCGAAGAGTATCGCCCATATCAAGAAGAACGGAATATTACTATCCGAAATCGGTCCTAATATATTTACGCTAGGCTCTGTCTTTGCACCAAGAACTAGTGGTGTGTTTACTGCTGGTTCAGCTGCTACAAGCTTTTGTTTACCGAACATCTCGACGGTGACGGTCGCCGGCTTGCCATCTAGATTCACTATTCCCGAAGCAATTCCCACTTCGTTAAAATTACCATTGAGAACATTGGCCCTGTGGCTAGCCGAATTCATCCATGCTGTGACCACCGTGTCAGCATTTACAAAGCCCTTTGCGAGGTTTTCGCCTGCAAATGAGTAATCATAGCCCTCTGTAGTAATAAAGTCCCATGGCTCACGTCCGTCTGGTGAGACGTGCTCCCAATAGCTCTTTGCCTGCATGTCCGCTAGCTTTGCCGCTGCGGCTGCGTTTAGTACAGTATTTTCCTTGAGCGGAGCTATGTTTATTTCTGCTCTATTGGCATTGGATATTTGAATTATTTCTGCTTCATCTGGGACCCGAGGTGCAATACTGCTATTCGGATCTGCTAGTAGTCCCCCGGCGAAAAGCTGAGTGACTGCTAGTGCGCCAGAAAGTATGGCTGCCATTTTATGACGTACTTTCACGGTTTTACGTTTAATAAAACGGGCAGTTTGTACCTCGTCTTTTTTTATTGTTTTCAGAATTGATTTCACAAATACATTATACCAATCGTGGAAGAAAAGAAAAGAGGTCAAAGAATTGTCACTTTTTTGTCATCTTAACTTTGATATAGGGTTTCCTCCTTATTGTTCGAGAGCAATCGAGAACTATTATTATTTTTATGTTCATTTCTCCTTGATAAGAAACGAACCAAAGAATCAAGAAAAATCGAACTCCTTCTACTTGGCTCGTAATTTTGTAATCAATAATTACTCGACCTCGTTGATGGTCGGGGCTATGAGCCCAAAGCGATTTTTCGTAAGAATTGAAACATAAAAGACACCCCCCTTTGTCATCCCTGGTCGCAAACCCAGGGATCTCTCTCGTACCCTCCGAAAGTGAGCTTGCCTGCGGCAGGCAGGGATCTCTTGTTATTGTTCTATTGTCAGCTTATAAAAAAGAGGCCCCTTATTGGGACCTCTTTTATGTCTAGACTATATTATTACTTGTTTTCAGCTTTACGTTTCTTGCCTAGGATAAACCACCAGTATCCCGCGAGAGCAAGTGCTAGGAATAATAGCCATCCCCAGACCCATCTGGAAACACCTAGTACTTGTACTCCCCACCAGTCTGTATCGTCGGTTACTGCTCTTGTTTCTCCTTTTACTTCAGGGGTTTCTTCGGTAGGTTTAACTGTAGGAGTTACGCTTGGCGTCGGTGTAGGCGTTGTAGAAACTCCAGCCACTTCTGGGACTTCTGTTCCGGTAACAAATGTTGTTGCTAGAACAGGTGCTGCAACAACATTAACAGTTCTGGTCACTGGTGATCCTACGTTACCGGCCGTATCGGCGGCGTTGTAGGTAATAATATAGTTACCAACAACCGCTGTATTTACTGATCCTGTTGGTGTTACTACTGAGCCGTCATCTGCAGTAGCTCCTAGCTCGGTGTATGTTCCACCAACAGTAATATTTGGTGTTACACCATTGAGAGTAATTACAGGGGCTACTAGATCTATATTGGTTACTGTGGCAACGGCAGTCCCTTTGTTCCCAGCAGCATCTTCAAATTCAAATGTAAATGTGCCATTATCTTCGAAGACATAAGTTGATAGGCCGAAATTATTAGTTATAGTAACTGGACCAATATTATCGTCAGTAGTAAGCGTTGCTATCACATCTTTGTTTGTTGGGGCGATGGTGTTATATGCTATTGCCCCAGTTGGGTTAGTAGTATCAATTGTAAAGTCCCACTCTGTCGGAACGGATAAGTTACCAGCAATATCTCTTACTTGGAGTTCAACCTTGTGTAAGCCGTCAGATAAATCTAAAGTACTGGTTGTACAATTGAAATCAAGTAATGAATTGTTTAATCCGCTAATAGTTATACAGCTCGGATCTGCAATCACTTCTACGTCGTCAATTTTGTAAGTAACTTTGTTAATTAACTGTTCGTTTGAACCTAAATTTGTCTGAAATCCTGACCCACTTGTGTCTGTAAAGCCTAATCTTATCACTGGATTATTAATACCTATTAAACCAGTTGGGCTTGGGGCTCCTGAAACAATCGGCTCGGTGCTATCCCAAGTAAACGAATCTGCGCCTCCAATAGATTTATTACTTACATTATCAGATATCTCCATTGGAGTTACTGTGTATGTTATACCATCAGTAAAGTTCGACTCAAGGATTGAGTAGTTCCAGTCTGTAGTTCCCACAGCGGTTACGGTAGGGTACCAACCGAACCACCACCATTGCGGTGAAGACCAAGATGAGCCATTCCAATATTTATTATCTGAACTTTTAATTTTAAGTTCTACTTTTTTGACACCACTAGTTCCATCAGACGCAGTTCCTTTTATAAAACCGTCATAATCAGTATTCGGTCCGTAATAAGCATTGTCAATTAACGTAGTCCCAGTAGGGTGGTCTATATCCGCAGTTCTTGTAACTGGAACTCCCTCACTGATGTTACCTGCCTTATCCGCAACACGGAAGCTAATACTTAATACTTGGCCGTTGCTAGCAGTGAGATTATTTTTGTAGCAAGTCCCTAGTAAGTAATTCGCTGCGTACCAATTCGTACCGTCTAGCGTGTATTTACAGCTACTAGTGTTAATTCCAGATGAATTAATATCACGTACCTCTGCTGATATATCGAAGCTATGGCCATTAACGAAAGGAATATAATCAGCGTTGACTTGGGCTTGCTTTACTACTGGGTAGATATTATCAACATAAACACTTTCTTCAACAACTTTTCCATACCATTTAGTTGGTTGAGTCTCAATATTGCCAGCGTTATCAGTAGCAACTGTGTAGAAATCGTAATACCCATTTTCATCTGCAGAATTACTATCAAAGATGATAGGACTTGAAGTAAAGTCAGTAGCGTATTTCTTCCAACTACCTAGGTTATATCTATAATATAGGGAAACGCTCGATACTCCGCTAAGATTATCACTAGAGTTGTAGGGAATTGTCACTAGGTAGTTATTTGAATAATCAGGAACTCCATACGCCGAAGATGTGGGCGCTACTTTATCGATCCATGTGACGTTTGCTGTGGCTGACCCTGTATTCCCGGCAAGATCATAGAATTCGAAAGTGAAAGAGCTATTAGCTGAAAATACTTTAGTTGTCAGACTACTATTATTCGTAATTGTAATCGTTTCACTTGGGACGATGGTTGCCGTTACATTTCCATTTGTCCATGAGGAAGGTAAATAAGTGAAGTCGGCAGTAGGATGAGTAGTGTCTACGGTGAATGATCTGCTATCGGACCAGGCACTATCGGCGAATCCGTCATTTGCCTTAACTCTCCAATAATAGATTCCGTCTGGGAGGACCTCTCCTGAAAGAATCTGATATCCTAATTCTGTAGTATTTTTTAGTAATGTAGGAGTTAAAGAAAAATCACTTGCTGTGCCTATTTCCAAGACATAATTAATGGGATAACCTTCAGTGTCAGCAGATGCATTCCAAGAAAGATAAGGATTATTGTAATTTAGAATACCGGTGTTTGGTGGAGAGACCAGCGTCGGAATTGTAGGTGCTACGTTTTCTGTGTAATAAACTTTTGCAGCTACGTAATCAATGTACAAATTCAGTAAAGCAGACGTAGCATCTAGCTTTAATCTGAAATTATCATTGGAAAATTCAGAATAATTCCAAGATGCTTTTGCCCATTTATCTACCGAAGAACCATAGTATTTAGTGCCCTCGCCAGTAATACCTAATACCGAATATGGAAGCTCTGTAGTTTTAAAACCAGACCAAACCGATCCTGCATCCCCAGATAGTGAAATGTCTGCTTGTCTATCTCCATCAAAAAGATCTGTTGCGTTACGATATCCCTCGATTTTTACTTCGATACCGTTAATTGTGGCGCCATCTGGTATACCGAAGTTAAAATTACCATATTGAATAACATCATTTTTATTATCAGCTTTAGCGCGATTATTATCTGATGTATAAACATTATTGGGTGACTCCCAACCAGTATTTTGGATAACAGCTGACGGAGGATGAAAATCAGTATCAGCGTCTGCCAACGCCGGTGTCGCTCCCAATAAAAACATTTGTAAAACCAGTGACGCTATCGCCACAATTGAAAAGTTTTTCTTTAATCTATCCAGAATCTTCATCAGACTCTCCTTTCTTATCCTGCATTGCTCGAGAAGAGCGAAGCCGGAACCCTCCAACTAAATATTTATTTTACTTTACTTATTAAATTAGGCACAAACTTAATAGAAGAAGTCATATACTTCCTCCCATAAGCCTATGCCCATAGAAGTACCTAATTTTTACTTTTTACCCAAGAAATATATTTGTATTTGTTTTATGAGCCCTTATCGAAATGACAAAAACTTAATTACATTATACTACTATAATGCAAGGGGTCAAGATTTTTTAAGATAAAAGGTCTTGAGCGATTTTGTTTACTGGCCCGGCGCCAATGGTCAGAATCAAGTCATTACTAGCCGTGTTGTCCAAAAGATACTTTTTTGCACCATCAAGACTATCAAAATATACTGCTTTTCCGTGATATTTCTCGTTAATTTTTTCTACCACATCTATAGACGAAACGGAGGCAATATCTTCCGCGGTGTCTCTGACCGCATATATTTCTGGCATTATTACTTTATCTGCATCGAGAAATGCATCAGCAAAATCATTGAGTAATAGTCGGGTGCGACTGTGTTGATGGGGTTGAAAAACTGCCACTATTCTCTTCTCTGGGTAACGTTCTCTAGCGGCTCTGAGAGTTGCTTTTACCTCTGTTGGATGATGTGCATAGTCGTCTATAACTGGTACGCCCTTGAAATTACCAAGTAGTTGAAAGCGACGATCAGCGCCTTTGAAATCTAGTAAGCTTTTTGTCACTGCTTCCTTGTCGGCCCCCGTTTCTACCCCAGCTGCTATAACGGCGAGAGCATTTAATATGTTGTGTCTTCCTGGTACCGAGAGAGTGTAATCCCCTAGTTGCTTAACCTTAAAGGTAGTCGTTATAAGTCCGATTATGATGTCGGTCGCAATGTAATCATTAGTATTCTTAAAACCATAAGAGATTTTATGTCCTTTATAATTAGCAGCAATCTCTTTTGTGTTTGCATCGTCACCACAATATATTAGAAAGCCTTTTGGATCTATCTGCGAGACGAATTGTTTAAATGCCATCTTGATATCATTGATATCTTTATAGCAATCTAGGTGGTCGGCATCTATATTCGTTATGATGGCCGCGTAAGGATGAATATCAAAAAAAGCTCTTTGATATTCACAAACCTCAGCAACCGAATATTCACCACCACCGTTTCTGGCATTACTGCCGATGCTTTCTACTTCGGCTCCGATGACTACTAGAGGGTCTTTGTCGGCCGCTATTAACGCCTCGGATAGCATGCTAGAAGTTGTTGTTTTGCCGTGGGTTCCGGTGACCGCTATTGCTTTATGTGCATTAATTATTTCATTTAACAACATCGGTCTTTTGATAATATTAAGTCCCATAGACTTGGCTTTTTGGAGTTCGGGGTTGTTATCAGGGATTGCAGCAGTAGCCACCACAAAATCTATGTCAGAAGTGATATTGTCTGCCAATTGTTCCTTGTTGATTGTTACACCCATGGTTTCTAGCGCTCTAGTTTCTTTGTTTGTATTCGGATCAGAACCCGAAATATCAAAATCATTTTCTGTCATAATTTTGGCCAGCCCACTCATTCCGATTCCGCCAATACCGATAAAGTAATATTTAGTCATCCTAAGCTCCTAATATATAAATAATAGCCAATGCGCCATGAATAAACGCGAGAGCCAAGATGGTGAGTCCAAGCGTCTTGTGATATTTTATACCCGTTTTGATAATTCTTGCGCCAATCAATACCTGTAAGGTTACAAGTATTAAAACAGTAATACCGCCCCAAGCCACAACGGGTAGACCTAGAATTTTATAAGCTAAAAACTGCATATACTATGAATTTAGTATCATTTCTTGGCCACAACAAATCAAAGTACCGCCGCCAACGATTGTTACTACGACTTCGTTACCACATATTGGGCAAAGAAATTTTTCCCCTATACTTCCAACTGCCATTTTGACTCCTTTTTTATATTGTCATCCCTGACAATAAGCCCAGCCTGCCCGAGTTCGACACTTATGTCGGCCAGGAGGATCTCTTTCGTTCTCTCCGGCTTGTCCAGCGAAGCCTTGGTGAAGATGGAAGGAGATCCTCGCTTTCGTAAGGATGACAACGTTTTAATTATTATTTATTTATCATATTATACCGCAACAATATATTAAATTATAGATAGTAAATATACATATATTCTATACATTGCGAAAGTATCGAGCTCGCAGTAAACAAGTAAGTTTTTATATATTTCTTGTCTTTTTGTCTCAGCCATTTCTTTAGCAACAGATTCATACCATCTAAGTGTGGCGATGCCACCATTCTGGATATCTTCGAGATTTTTGTAGCTGAGATCTGGTGCCAAAACCGGTAATACATACTTTATCGAAACACTCCCATGATAATCTGGGTGGACATGGAGCTGTGTCGAGAATATTTCCATTAAGTCATACACTCTTTCGTTTACGCCGAGTAGGAAGTTTTTGTACTCTGGATAATCTTTTGCTATTTCTTTGTTTCTTGCCATCTCGAAACCTTTATTCCAAACAATCACACTACCCGTGGGGCCGATATCTTTTTTCATTTGTGCAAGTAGCCCGGGGATCGGATGGCCGTCTTTCTTTTGCGCCAAATATTCGTAGTGTCGTGGCTCGGTTTCCGGGCTGCCTTGTATGTGCAGCGAATATTGGAAGGCTACTTGTTGATATGGCCAGGTATTGTCGAATATTGGTATCGCAGTACTGACAGTTTCATAGTCGAGGAAGTATAGAGGAAAATTTAACTTGTTTAATTCTTCTGCAATCCGCTCTTTATCTACTAGGGCACTTTTGATTAAGTGCGCTGTTACTTGGTTTTGCTGTTTTTCGGTAAGTTCAAAATCATCGGGAATGTCATCTAGTTCAAAGACATCCATATCCACGAGGGAATTAACTTTCTTTTCGCTGACTCTTGTCAGATTGTAGATAGAGTATTCTGGTATATCGGGATTGAAATAGGTAAAAGTTGGACAGTGGTTTGATTTTGTTTTGTGCCTACAGCTACATGTTTTTGGTTCATCATGTTTATGTACATATTCGAGTGCATCTGTTGTCATTAGCTCTATTTCTGATTTAATTTCACGAAGTTTGTTGGTGATATCTTCTGTTGTAAAAAGATTCTTTGCGACGATTTTGCCATGTCGCCGATAAGATTTATTTAAATACACAATATGCATTTTTGATATCTTAAAACCGGCGTTTTCAAAAGCAACGAGTTGAAAGGCCGAGTCTATGAGATGTTCTTTCTTAATTTTCGTAGTGGATTTTACTTCATAAATATTCCACGAGTCGCCTTCTCTTTCCAGAATATCTGCCATCGCTAGCAGTCCTTTATCGGTTATGGCAGTTGCTTGGAAAATAACATTTGCGCCTTTTTTAATCAGTTCTGTGGTTTTGTCTTTTGCTTGTTCTAGTTTCGCATCGATCAACGTGCCATCTGGAAATAACAATCTGGCATAATTTTCGACCTCATTTCCCTGTTCGATACGTCTTTCAATCTCTTCTGGATTGTCCTGGGGTACCACTTCTCGTTTGTTCTTCCATAGCCAAAGATAGCCAGGGCAGGTCTGGTATTTGAGAAAGTCAGATTTTGTAAGATAGTGTTTTTTGATAAACATATTTTATCACAATCTGTTATAATAAAATCGTAAATTAACCTAGTTCTGCGGTTGCAAAACTAGAAAAAGGAGTAATATGAAAAAAATATTAATGCTTATCGCTGTAGCGATATTGGCTGTCCCTATGTTTGTTTCGGCAGCTGAAGTGAAAATGTCCGACAAAGTAAACGCCAAGGATAATCCAAAAAATCTCTACACTGCCGGAGAAAATGCCACGATCGATGCGGCTATCTCTGGAGATTTAGTCGTAGCCGGAGGCACTGTTATTGTAAATGGAGACGTTGAAAACGGTGTTATCGCAGCTGGTGGCGATGTAACGATAAATGGCTTTGTGGGTCAAAGCATCCGTGTGGCAGGCGGCAACGTAACTATTAAAGGCAATGTAGGAAGCGATCTAGTCGTCTTTGGTGGAACGGTTGTTTTAGATTCAAATTCAACAATCGATGGAGACGTAATCGTCTATGCCGGTTCTTTGAATATAAAGGGTCAGATTGTGGGGGATATCAAAAATAGTAGTGTCGGTAATGTCATTATTTCAGGAACTGTCGCTGGAAAGGCGGATTTGGGTGAAATAAACACACTAAAGATTGAAAAAGGCGCAGAAATAGGCGGCATGCTCACTTACAGCGCACAGAGTAAGGGGATAATTTCTGATGACGCAATAGTCGGAGAGGTAAAATATACCCAATCAGCTGGTCCAAGTACCGAGGGATTAGGATTCCAAATTGATTGGTTGGGCGTGTTATTGGGCATGATTGGTATGGCTGCCACTTGTCTACTTTTTGTTGTTTTGATGCCAGTGTTTACAAAAAATGTTGTGAATAATCTAGTAATTAATCCTTGGGCGAATCTCGGGATAGGCCTTGGTACTGTTTTAGTAACCCCAGTGGTATTATTGATTACTTTAATCATTACATTGTTCAGTCTGGGAATAAGCTTCGGTATTTTTGGTTACATCGGCCTTATTTATGTGGCTTTCCTGTCTTTGTCCGGAACAATTACAGCCCTTGCTGTTGGCTCTTTTGTGTGGAAATATCTGAAAAAAGAAAGCGATTTATCAATAAACTGGAAAACAGCATTAGTCGGCGTTGTTATTGTGACATTTGTAAATTCGATTCCTTATATTGGTTTCATTGGCTCAATTGCCACATCCATAGTGTCTTTGATGATTTTTGGAGTTCTCACTATAATGGCATTTAGTTTTCTCAAGCAACAACGGACGGTATAATTTAGACATGTTTTAACAAAAGAGTCTTTCGGGGCTCTTTTGTTATGATAGCGAACGCCCACAACCGTGATTGCTCAATAGCGAGCAAATCATAATTGTGGGCGTTTTGTTTCCCTTCTGGGAATTAGGACAAGTCCTGAAGAGTTCGCACTGTTGGCCAGTTGCAGGTGGCATCCCAGATGAACCCCTGCAGGTTTGGCTCATCGCCGTTTGTCATTCTTTCGAAAAGCGTCTCATCTTCACGGCCGTAGAACGGTCGATTGAAGAGAGCAAGAACCTCCTCGTCGCTTGTGTGAATGCGACGCATTCGTGCAACGAAATTCGGGTTTAGAAACATTTGCAGTTCCTGAATCGAACTTGCCTTTTTGTGTACTGAAGTATCCCCCATTTGTATCACCTCTTCCTTTGGAATTGTTGACGGTGTAACAAGATATTACGGGACTGCTCTAGCAACCTTTGACGTCTCGCTGCAACTGCTCTGCGGAGTGTTCTTAGCTTGAAGTTCAAGGGCTTGTCTTCTTGGTACTTCTTACCCACGTAATATTCCTCCTAAAAGGGCTTCATCTTGGGTAAGGACACTTAATTATATACTTAAATAGTACTTTTGTCGAGGTTTGGTAAATCTTAAAAAAGTTAATTAATCATAAAACTATAGTATAGGGGCATTAGTACCATTAGTACCATGACACCAACCATAAATATCGAAACAACAGAAAGTATCGCGATGTGAACTTTCTTGTGATGAGGGTGATGGTGCCACTTGTGATAAAGCTCTGATTTGGAGCATAAATAGTTATGTAGGCCAGATAGTGGCTTAAAGCTAGGTTCGGAACAGTTTTTGTCTTTACAGTAGCTCATATTATTCTTTCATTTAAATAATTCTTTAATATCTGTAATTTTGGTTCGGGAGGAGGGATTCGAACCCCCGAATGCTGGTACCAGAAACCAGTGCCTTACCACTTGGCGACTCCCGATTAACGTGCTAAATATTAACTTAAATTAGCTATATTTTCAATATAATTATTTTTATTTAAGCTCTTAATTAGTATTGACAATTATTCAGCCCGGGTGTAATGTAACCACCAAATTGAGACGTAAATCACGGCTCATACGTTCCTTTACAGGAGGTGTTTACGGTGGCTTATGGAGATAAAACGGAAGTCAAGGACATGTTCGGTAACGTTACTCACGTAGAGGTTGAAAACTTCAGCGGTTCGAAAGATGTATATGAAAGCAACATTTTTGGGGGTGCTGGTGACAAAGTCGGTACTGTTTCAACCGGCATGTTCGGTGGTGCATCATTCGAGTCAACTAATGGTAATTCGACAAGTGTTAACTCACCACTTTTTGACTCTCGTAGTAATTCGGATTATGCCTCGAGCCGGGACGGAATTAACGCAGGCATCAGAGGGACGCAAAAGCCAGCGGCTCAATCAACCCCGGGTTCTTCTAGCGGAGGTGGCTATGGCGGTTCCTCGTATGGTTCCGGTGGTGGATCGTATTCGGGTGGATCTAGCGCCGCATCTCTTAGGGATAGTCATAAGAGCACTCCGTCTACTCGGCCTAAAGAAAGGTGGGAATTGGCCAACGAGAGGTTCGAACGATATACAGGGGAAGGTATCACTCGCCAGAGTGTTACAAATCGTTCTCCTTCTACATTTTGGTCTGAGGACAACCCCGTCGTTCTGTTCTTGATCACCGTGGCTGCCACTCTGGTTCTGATACTCCTTTGTATTGGATTCGGCTATCTCGTGGATGGGTTGATGAAATTCATGGCGAGTTAGGGCCGGCTGGAGCTCATCCGAGCAATGTTTAACGATCTACTACGTAAGATGAAAAACGATCTTATGGAGTAGGTCGTTTTTCTATATATTGTAGACTGGGTTTTCCTTGACAGGAAGAACTAGTAATGTATAACTGTCTTATTTATTATCCGGTCCTGGTGTTTGAGATAAATCGGGAGCTATACTTTCTGTAGAGGGAGTACTATTTATTTCAGGTGTTTCTGGGGCCGTTGGTGTTGTGGGTACCGGCGGTGGTGTTACGGGGGGTGTTGTAATACCTGTGCCCCCAAAATTAAAAACCGACCCAACGAAGTTCTTTTTAATTTCTTCCATTATAGTTTTGAAATTAGTGTCTTCTGGCAATCCGGCTGCCAATTTTCGGCCCTCTCTTAAAAGTTTCCAACCGAATATAATACTGATCAAACGAATAGCGAAAGTAAAGGCACTTGTAATGATCACAAACACACCTGCCCAGAAGAATATCATAAGAAAGAGGCTGACTGTCTTTACATCATATGCCCAAGATCCGGGCTCGTTGGGGTTATAGTTTATCGTTACTGTTTGTCCCGTGGACAATGAGCAATTGCTGGAAGACGACATTGAAGATCCTTTTGTATATTCAGTCCCGGCGACGTTATAACTAACCGTGAGAGAGCAAGTGCTCCCACCATCATTCGCGGTAGATGTATTTTCACCAACTGAAACAACTGTTGCAGTAGTAGTGGCTGTCATATTATTAGTGCCCGATATATTGCCAAAAAAAGTAGGGATTAACAGGAATATGATACCCATAGTTATGCCACCCAAGGTTCCAAATATCCCAGGGCGTTTGTTCCCGCCTAGCGGGCTATCGATGCCTATCAGACCATCGGTTATTAAAACAGCTCCCACGGCCTGTTCAGCAGCGGCATAGGTTGCAGGACTTTGTTGTTTGTATTGTTCAAGAAAACTTGTTGCTTGTTGTTTAAGACTAGAAAATAATTTCATGTCCCTCCTTATTATTTATATATTATATAAAGCTTATCTTATCTGCTAAAAAAGTAAAAGTAGATTAATATGGACAACGAGGCCTTCCCATTAGGAAAGACCTCGTATTGTCCGCAACGTGTTGACGATATTAGCCAGCCGTAAAGGCAAAGCCATCCATCGACCCATTTTCGTTGTAGTAATCCCACATGTCGTTGAAGGCACATGTGAGTGACATAAACTGAACGAGGCAAAGAAGACAGATGTCTTTGATTTCCCACTGCGCGTGCGTCGTTAGACGCCGGAAAAATATCCAGCGCCACTCGGCGACATTGGCAGTGAGAACGATCTCGCTCTGAACGGCGTTTGGAAGGATGAAACGGGCATCTTCGTTGACCTTACGGTCGCTAGACAGAATCCCCTTTGCCTTAGCGGCCTTGAGATCTTCTTGAATACCCAAATAGAGTTGATGGCAGATAGCCATCGCCTCGGTGTACTTGTCAACCATCCCCGCTTCTTCGATCGAAGGCGGTACCACATAGCCAAAATCACCTTCGTCGCAATAACGCTGTGATTCTTGTGAAATAGCGACATGACGATGACGTACCAGTTGATGCGTCATGGCTCTGCTGCCACCTCTGATACGAACAGTGATGCTGGCGTGCTCTAGAACGCTTAGATGGCCCATCTTAACGAGACGGGTCACCAGCCGCTTGTTCTTCTCTTGCAATGAAAGAGTTTCCTCGTCTGCAGGAAACTTCTGATAGCAAGTGCGCCCAGCATCAGCAATGATGCCATCGATCCCAAGTTCAGCATCGATGACAAGCAGTCCATCGTCTCCTATTTTAATAGGAAGACTGATGCCGACGACCTCGATTTCTGCGTACATCGGTGTAATGCCTGTAGTATCCTGAGGCCTGCTTTGTTTCATCAAATTCCCCTTTCTGTCATGATCAGCGGTCCTGCGTGCTTCCAGATACGCGTGCTGACTTCTTCTGGAGTACCAAGACCGCTTACGCGGACAACATTTGGAATTGCCCTTGAATAGAACACCTTTCTGTAGGCACTTCCTATCTGTTTCATGGTCTCGGGATCTTCGAAATGTTCTGTTAGCCCCAGCCTTTTCCTTTTTCGGCGGATAGCTTCCTTGGCCGGTATGGTAATCCAAATTACCAGATCAGGTGGAGGTAGAAGCTCGTGCCATGCTGCCATTTCTTCTATCTTGAGACCGAAAGCATAGCCGTAAGCATAAGTGCTCATCCGCTCTCGGTCACAGATGACTATCTTACCTGCCCTCAAGGCCGGTAAGATCACTTTAGCCCAATGAGTGAAGCGATCACAGATGTACAGGGTTTGGAATTGTTCTGCCAGTAGCTTACCGTCGCCTGGGTTTACCTCTTTTGGTATTCCCAGGTTGTCGGCGTTAAGAATCCTGTCAATCCATAGCCCGTTAGGGCTTTTGAGATTGCGCCAAGGTTCCTCGGTGACGATCATTCTGCCGGGTCCATGGTGCTGTCTAGTACGGCTTAGTAGCATTTTGATTTGCTTACCCTTGCCGGTACAGTCTCCCCCTTCTAGAACAATTAACTTACCAGGATAGTCTACTTCTAGTTTCATCTTTCCATCCTTTCAGATGTTGTCAACGGTGCGGATACAAAAAGGACGAGAATTACTCCTCCTCCTTTTTGTTATATTAATCTAAGCTATTTTGAAGAAGATGTAAATGTTAAAATACCATTATGAAAAGTAATAATGAAAAATTGTTTACAGAACTTAGGTCTTTACGCTTACCACTCGATGAATATATTGTCGTGGCCAGTGGTCCAATGGGCATTCGTGGCCTTCGGACTATGAAAGATGTTGATATCTTGGTATCAGACGATTTGTGGGAAGAGCTTGAAAATAAATATGATATATTCTATGAACATGACGCTGTTAAAATTAGACTTTCAGAAAATGTCGAGGCTATGTGTCAAGCTTCCTTTGGTGGCGTTATCCGCGGGTCTTTTACCTCTGCTCAACAAATAGCCGAAAAAGAGATTATCGGGGGGCTTCCATTCCAGAATATACAGACTACTTTGTATTTTAAAAAACAAGGAACTCGTGATAAAGACAAAAATGACGTTCACCTCATAGAAGAGTGGCTAGAAAATAATATCTCTTAGGTTACAATTTCTGATAATTGTGTTGTAATATATGTTTATTTGTGCTAAAATCCAACAGCAACAAAGTTGAGTACCGTTCAAACCTAGGGAGGTTTAGAAATGTCGAGAATCTATCCGAAATGTATTCGTAAGGAGTCTGGCTGTTATAACAATGTTTATGATGAAGCCGTAGAGTTTGCGGCACACGTCGAAGCTAGGCTTGGTCGTCCGGTCTACGAGGGCTGGTGCGATAGGTGTATCAAGTCGGATATTGTCCGACGGTATCATCTTTCACTGGCAGAAAGTGCCAAACTGGCTGCTGACGAATATCGTGAGAAGACGGCCAAAAAAGCCGAAACCTTGCGAGCGATCGCAACAGACGATGTACACCTGTCAAGCATTATGGATAGGAGGACCGTCGCTGCGAAGATCGGGATCCGCCCCGAATCCGTCTCTAGGTTGGTTGATTGCGGCCTTCTCGAGAAATCGGTTGGCCCTCAAGTAAGGGCGATCTATGTCACAAAAGCCTCAGTCCAAGCCTATGTGATAGAAATATTGCTAGGTAGGGCCGATCTTGATTTTCTCACCAACAAAGAGATTTCGACACTCGAACGAAACAAGGTTGTGCTTGCAAGCGAGCTCAACAACGGCGCCTTTAATTAGGCGCCGCTTTCTTTTTATATTTAGTCTTTTTAATTGAATAATTTAAAAAAAATTCAGAAGCTTTTACTCCGATGAAAAAAGATATAGGGGTGAAACCCAAAATCAGGATAAAAAAAGATGTTAGACCAAATACATCCAAGTACGATTCTGGATGAAAGAGCATGGAAAATATAGAAAACATACACATTACAAAAACAAAAATAGACAGAAATATCGAAATAATTCTAATTGGGTAGAATTTTATTGCAGAAACATTTGAATATTTTGTTGGCTTCTTAATGAAAAACAAGACGGGCCAGAAAATTGCTATTAATAGAAATGGTCCACCATTTTCTGAAAGTACGAAATTAGAAAATACATACATAAATAAAATGATATATAGTGGGATTGATAGAAATTTTAATAATGGTTTGAAATCATTCATTATACTACAACTCCACGAATTCTTTTTAGCGACTCGTCTCTACCTAGAGCCCATAGAAATTCGGCAGGACTGGCGGAACGCTCGGATCCAGAAAGAGCAACGCGTATCGGCCAAAAAACGTCCGCATTGTTTAACCCATTTTTTACCACAATATCGGTCATAAATTCGTTCCACGCTTCTACTGTTTTTTCTGACCAGCTTGTTTCGGTAAAGTCAGAAACAGCAGAGATAAAAGCTCCTAGGCCCTTCTTGGTGGCCTCTGGTGAGCTTTTTTTAAAAACGAGCATATCTTTATTATATTCAGGCAATTGCCAGTATGGGGCAGATATCTCACCGAACTCGGCTAGTGTTTTAATTCTTGTTTGTTCAACTACGACTACTCTATTAAAAAAATCATTTTTAATCTTTTTGTAACTAGGTTCATACGAAATAAGCCTATCAGCAAGATTCTCAATACTTAGGCTTCTAATATAAAGTCCGTTTATCCAATTAAGCCGTTCAATATCGAAAATAGCTTGTGACTTCCCTACTCTATCTATAGAGAATATATGTTCAAGTTCCTTTAGGGTGAATATTTCATCCGTTGTTCCTGGGTTCCAGCCCAGAAATGCGAGAAAGTTTACAACCGCTTCTGGCAGATAGCCATTTGCTATATATTCGTCTAATGATACATCGCCGTTTCTTTTAGATAATTTTTTATGATCATGGCCAATGATCTCTGGAACATGAGCATACTCTGGATGTTCCCACCCAAGTGCCTTATGAACCAAGATATATTTTGGGGTAGAGGGAACAAACTCTTGCCCCCTGATTACGAGTGTTACGTCCTGTTCATGATCATCGACGATATGCGCCAAATTGTAAGTAGGCCAACCGTCGGATTTGATCATAATGAAGTCTTCAAGGATGTTGGTTGGGAAGGTTACTGTGCCTCTAATTTTATCTATCCAAGTAATTTCCGTAGGCGAAGAAGGTATTTTGAATCTAACCACATACTTATCGCCATCTTTTTCTTTTTGAGCTACTTCTTCTTTCGAAAGTCCCAAGCATATTCGATTATATATAAAAGGCTTACCATTTGCTTCCATTTCCTTTTTTTGATTACTTAAATATTCTGAAGTACAGAAGCATTTGTAGGCAAATCCTTTGGAAATTAATTCTTCGCTTATTTTCTGGTATATTGGTAGTCGTTCAGATTGATATACGACCCCCCTGTCGTATTTGATACCTAGCCAAACCAAACCACTATGAAAATTCTCGACGGAGCCTTCAACAAATCTGGCTCTATCGGTATCTTCTATACGTAGCAAAAATTGTCCGCCAGAAGCTTTTGCTGCGAGATAATCAAAAAGTGCGGTCCTGGCACTTCCGATATGAAGCTTTCCTGTAGGGCTTGGAGCAAAACGAGTAATGTATTTCATAAAATGATTATAACAAAAATAAGTTTATTCTTCGAGAGCAATTGTAGCTACGAAGATATTTAGTTCTTACCGAAAAAACGTCTTTTCTTTGGTATTTCTGGTTTAGGCTCATTATTAATTGCGTTTATAATGTCCCCTTCTAGACTACTAGTAGCTTCTGGAGCAACGGGGGTAATCTTGCCTGGAGTTACGGCAGTCTGCGACTTCGGTTGACGATTATTCGTAACTGCCGGAGACTGGGTCTTTGGCATTGGTTTTTTGAAATTAAGAAGATATCGCTCTGGCTCCAAGTCCATATCAACAAAATCATCCGATTCCTCTATAAGTTTCGCAGAAGTTGAACGGCCGAATGACATTACTTCTGCACGACAGCCCTCAGTCTTTGCCTGATGCATTAGTATTTGGAAATCACCATCACCAGAGCAAAGGATAATGGCATCTAACTTCGGGGCCATATTTAAAATGTCAACGGCGATTCCGACGTCCCAGTCGGCTTTTTTTTGTCCACTGACAAATGTTTGCAGGTCTTTTGTTTTGACTTCTAGGCCAGCTTTTTCGAGTGCATCAAAAAAGCTTTGTTCTTCTGGCATTTCTGCTTTTACCGCATATGCTATTGCTCTTATCAACTTTCTACCAGCAGTTGCAGTGCGGACTATTTCTCCAAAGTTTACTTTTGTGCCATATAGGGCTCGTGCAGAATAATAAAGATTTTGTACGTCTATAAATATTCCTACTCTTTGATCTGTATTTTTTACTGTCATTTAGTTTCTCCTTTTAATTCATATTCTATGTTAAATATATTATTTGTAAAGTTGGTATTAATTGTTTTGGCGTATTTGTTAAAATTATTGTCTAGTAAACCATTCGAAGTATTATTAACTCCTGTCATTATAAAATCCGGTATAGGCACTATTCCGGATTTCCCGTTGCTAAAATCCGCATGAAGTGCATTGTTATCAATCTTCGGAGTCACAGAAAGGTTAATCGTATTGCCGAAAGCGAATTTCGCCCTGCCTTCCAATATCATTAGATTGTTTGTAAAGGTACATGTCGGCCCAGTTATGTAATTGCTAAGATAATCATTTATTAAACTGCAGACTTGCTCCTCGCTAAAATTTTGGGAATATTTCCCACTTACAGAATTAGGTAATTTGAGAAAGCTATCGTTTGAGATAATAATCTGCGGCGTTTCGAATTTAAAAATATTCGAAAGATTAACTTTTTTGACTTGGAAAATAATTAAAATGATTATAGTAACCACTGCTATAAAGGTAAGAATAATAGTAAAGGGGTTGAGAGGTGAAATCTTCTTGTTTGTCAAAGGGTGAAGTTCCCTGATTTTAGGTCTATTTCTTGCCAATCATCCGCGTCTGCAATATATCTAAAAACCTTTAAAAAACTAGTAGTTTCGTCGGGTGACAGAACATATTCTAAATTAGCGCGGTTGCCACCGGTGTGATTGTAGTGTGCTTTTTTGTCTAAAATTATTGGCCTGGTATGTCTTTCGATGCGTAAATCATTTTCAGAGATTGTCGTTTCGACGAATTCAACCTTTGTTACAAGCTCATTTCCCAAATCATCTGTTCGAATGTCTTCGCGTATCTGAATAGAAACCCCTTCTGGCGAGTTTTCGAGTTTTGCGATTAAATTGTCCCAGAGTGCATTATTCATATTATTTCACAGACTGTGCCATTTGATATAAAAGGTCTATAGAGAGATTGTAGTTCTCTGCCTTTATTGTAAAAACAAAACCGTTATTTGTCCATACAAGAGTATTTCCATCTATTTCCCTATATTCGGTTCCGCCAACTGTCTTTACTACATAACTAAGGCCAGCTTTCTCCATTATGCCCTTTAGATAGGTGTTGGTATCCTTCGGTCTTGCTTGCGTAAAGGTAATTATTTTTTGACTCTCTTCTGTAAAAAGATACTCAACTGTAAAAAGACCTGTTACTGTATCGTTTTTACTACCAGACATCTTGTAACCTTCGATAATATATGTAGGCTCGTTTGTTTTAAACGTGGCCTTTGTGGTTGCTACTTTATGCTGACTGCTTGGATTTTCTTGATTATAATAATAAATAGTTGCAAATGCCAAGCCAACTATTATGGCGACTGCCAGAATAGACAGCGAAACAAAGAGTAGCGCCTTTTTCGATTTAAATATATCGAATATAGTTTTTTTCTTATCTGCAGCAAGGATATTGTCATTTGTGGTTTTGGATTTATTTAATCCTAACTTTGATTTGAAATATTCAGCTAATATTTCAGGTTTTTTAGTGTTATTGACTTTAATATTACTTGGCAGAGAATCGACATCATAATCACTTGCTTCAGATTCAGTAATTTCCATTTCCTGAGGCTTGGCTTCACTTATTTTCTTTTCGATCGTATCTAGGCTTTCGAGACCTTTGTCTTCGAGACCTTTGTCTTCGAGACCTTTGTCTTCGAGACCTTTGTCTATTTCATCGTAAATGTCTACTACTTCGGTAGATTCGTTATCGGAAAAGATTGATTTAACATGGTCAGCTATCTTCGCTTGCTCCTCAGCAGATATGGGTACGATATCGTTGATTTGCTTATTGACTTGCTGGTAATCAGAATTATCGGGATTTATAGGAAGCTCAGTCTCTACGTTATTTATAGCGTTTATTTCAGGGAATTCAACGGGGTTTTGTGGTAAATCCTTTAGGACCCCTGCCTTAAAAAAATTATTTTTAAATTTGTTGGCAACAAGTTTATGAAATTTATCTTTAGGTAATTTTTCTATATTATCGGATTCGTCAATTTCTTCACTGTCCGCTTGGTTAATTTCTTTTTCTTTATTGTCTGAGATGCTGATATTTTTTTCAGTTTCACGCGACTTTTCTTTGTCTTCCAATATATCTAACAGAATTTCGCTTGCACCTAATGTGTCAATTTGTTTAACCTGGGCTGAAAATTTGTCTTCTTGTGACTCGTTTTTTGGTGTGTGGTCAAAATCTGTTTCCGACGGTATGTCCAAATTGTTTATTTGGCTCTTATCTTGGTTGTCTGAAACATTAGTAGAAAGGACGTTGTCGGAAAGTTCTGATTCTGACAAGTTTGTATGATAATAATCATTGTTTTCTTCCTGCTGTTCATCTGGAACAACTGGTGTTTCTGGAACAACTGGTGTCTCTGGAACAACTGGTGTCTCTGGAACAACTGGTGTCTCTGGAACAACTGGTGTCTCTGGAACAACTGGTGTCTCTGGAACAACTGGTGTCTCTGGAACAACTGGTGTCTCTGGGATAGATGAATCATCGGAGTTCACTTGTAGTTTTGCGAATCTTGGTGAAGATTGAGCCTGTTCGGTTGTTTGACTTTGACTATCAACGCTAGCCGCAGTGTCGCTAGTGTTAGGAATCTCCTCGCTGGTGCCATCTTCATTATTAGACATTAGGCCTAGTTCTTTTTTTGTTTGGTCAGTTATTGGAGTAGTGGGAACATTAGTGTTGACGGCTGGGGTATTTTGGACTTCTGCCTCTTGACTGGCTGTATTTTGTTCTTCTGTCTTGTCGTTAAAATTAAAAATTTTACTGTCGACATCTCCTGAAGCACTATCGCCAGTTATTAAACCACAATTCGAACAAAAAACCTTTCCATTAAGATTTATTGGTTCCATATCTGTATTGCAATATTGACAGATCAAATTCCCCTCCAAAATATATCTAAAATTATTATACTACTAAAATGGAATATCTTCATTAAGAAGATTGTCTAGATATGGCGAACGATATAATTCTACGCCTAATTGCTTATGATATGGCGCAAATTCTGTTCCTTCTTCAAGCGAATGAATAACGTTGTAAGCTGCATTAATTTTTGTTGAACTGTTATCGAGATAATATAGTGCCACAGCTTCCGTGGTCTTTGGCTTTATAGGACTACCAAACTCTAGCTCTCCTTGGTGGGACAAAATTAAATGGATAACTTCGTCTAGTAAATCGGCAGGAATGTCTTTTGGCGCATGAGATTTCACATAATCAGCACCCATAAATATATGACCAAGCAATTTACCCTCTTTTGTAACGCTGATGCTTGTTGCAAGCGAATATTCAAAAACTTTCCCTAGGTCATGGAATATAATACCCGTGACTAAAAGATCCTTGTTCATTTTGGGATATCTAGCGATAACGGATTCGCTCATTTTGAGCATATCCAAAGTATGCTCTAGTAACCCATGCTTATATGCGTGATGAATGTAATACGCTGCTGGCGACTCTAGATATTTTTCATAAAATTCGCCATTAAGGACGGCATCTACTAGTTTTACTAAGTGAGTATTTTTTATGCTGTTTTTAAATGTCTCAAATTCTTTTTGCATCTCTGCTTTAGTATAGGAAGAACTGGGAACAAAATCATCTTTGTTGTAATCAATAGCCTCTGTTGCACTTGTAACATTTAGTTGCAATCCGAACTGGTCGTCTGAAACTCCCGCATCGATAGAGTATACTTTGCCTTCAGTTAGATCCCCTACTGCAGGTATTGCTTCTGACCAGACTTTCCCTTTTATGCTACCAGTTTTATCTCCGAATTCGATATCTAAATACGGTTTGCCATTTCTGGTAATCGCTTTCTTTAGTTTTTTTAATGCAAAGTCTTCGGCAAAAAGGCTCATACCCGATTTTAATTCGTTAAAATAAATATTTTTCATTATTTCGCCAATACACTACGTTTATAATCATCGAGATTCTCAAGTGCGACCCCCGTACCTTTCGCTACACAGAAAAGAGCATCGTCTGCTACATAACTAGGTATACCTGTTGCTTTCGTGAGCAGTTTATCAAGATTTCTAAGTAAAGAGCCACCGCCCGTCATGACCATACCTCTATCGATAACGTCACTAGATAGCTCGGGTGGGGTTTGGCCCAGCACGTTTCTTACAGCCAGAACAATCTTTTCTATTTCGTTTTGCATCGCCTCGGTGACTTCGTTAGAAGAAATGCTAATTGTTTTAGGCAACCCTGCAATCATGTCTCTACCGTTAATTTCCATAGACTTTTCTTTTTCTGCAGGCAGTGCACTCCCTATTTTAATTTTAATGTTCTCAGCGGTTCGGTCGCCGATAGCAAGGCCATATTTTTTTCGGATATAGTCGGAGATGGCTTGATCAAGTTTGTCTCCGCCAACCCTGACGGAAGTCGCCGCTACTATACCGCCAAGCGAAATTACCGCGACTTCAGTCGTGCCGCCACCGATATCGACAATTAAGTTGCCAGCAGCAGAATCTATTGGAACATCAGCTCCAATGGCCGCAGCAACTGGTTCTGGTATAATATAAACTTCTTTTGCCCCAGCTGCTTTAGTGGCATCAATTACTGCTCTTTTTTCAGTTGAGCTGACTCCAGCGGGAACGCAAACCATAACTTCGGGCCTGAAGAGCCGTATATTGCCACTCACTTTGTTAATAAAATAGTGGATCATAGCCTCAGTCACTCGGTAGTCTGCGATAACACCATCGCGGAGTGGGCGGTATGCAGTAATAGTATCAGGAGTTCTGCCGACCATTTCTTTTGCTTCATTACCGACAGCAAGTACTTTATTATCTTCAGATACAGCAACAACCGAAGGTTCGTTAATAACAATCCCTCTTTTTGGCACATATACTAAGATGTTCGCTGTGCCTAGATCAATTCCAATTCTGTTTTTTAACATTTCGAACAAATTTTAGCACGAAACGGTCTTTTAAACAAGTCGTCTAGCTATTAATCCTTTGAATGCTAGCACCGATATTATTGAGTCTAATATCTATATTTTCATAACCTCTATCAATAATTTGAGCATTTTCAATAGTGCTTTCTCCTTCGGCAATAAAAGCGGCAATAAGCAATGTGGCACCAGCTCTCAAATCAAGACTTTCTATAACGGAACCAAATAAAGGTGTGGGGCCAGTAATGGTTGCCTCATGTGAGTTTTTTATAAAACAGTCTGCACCCATTTTATTAAGTTCATTTAGATAATTTAGTCTACCTTCAAACATTGTTTCAAAAATTGAGCTAGTTCCTTCGGCCTGAGTCATGAGTATTCCCATTGGTGCTTGTAAATCAGATGCGAAATTTGGATAAATGTCAGTGCGTATTTTATTGATTGGAAAGATGGATTTTATTGGTTTAATTCTTATTGTATTATTATTAAGTATTTCGTAGCGTACGTTAGCTTCATCAAAAAGTTTTAATAATATATAGTGATGTTCTATTATAAAACCAGATATCGTCAAGTCTCCTCTAGATGCCGCTGCGGCAATAGCGAAAGTCCCCGCCTCTATTTGGTCTGGAATAATGGTGTAATCGATGGCATTCAATCTTTTGGTGCCCACGACAGAAAGTGTATGTGTGCCGATGCCAGAAATATTTGCCCCCATCTTTACAAGAAAATTACAAAAATCTTCGATATGGGGTTCACAGGCAGCTAAATTAATTTTAGTATTCCCCGTCGCAAGTACAGCAGCCATAAGTATATTTTCTGTGGCTGTAACGCTTATCTCATTTAGTGTTATTTCACTGCCAACTATATTATTGCAAATGATTTCGTAACTATCTTCATTCTCAATAATTTTTGAACCAAGTTTTTTTAAAGCGTCAAAATGAGTTTTTACTGGTCTCGAACCTATAAAACAGCCACCTGGTTGAGCTATCTTTACTTTACCAAATCTCGAGAGAAGTGGTCCTATAAGCAATATGGAGGCGCGTATATTTTTGACTATTTTGCTGTCTGGTTCTAAATCTTTCATTTTTGTATTGTCTATAAGAAGCGTGTTATTTGTAAATGTATATTCAGAACCAAGACTTTTTAATATTAATAACATGTTTTGAATATCTGTAATCATCGGAACATTTGATATTCGGAATTTACCTTTTGCCAAAATTGTTGCGGTAATAATCGGTAGGGCGGCATTTTTCGAACCGGATACGTCTATTTCGCCGTGTAAACTGCACGGTCCTTGAATTACAAATTTGCTCATAGCTGGTATTTTACCAATATTATTGCATCTGGGCAACCATATAATTATGTTGTATAATCTATTACCGAAATGACTAAAAAAATACACAAAAACGAACCGTCAAGATTAATTAGATTTGTCTTCTATCCAAGTGTGGCAATCTTGTTCGTTTTATCTTTAGCAACAGTTCTTGTTCTCGCCAATGGCTATAAACCGAATTTTCGTTTCGGAAAAATATCATTAGAGAAAATTGGCATGTTTATTATTGGCTCTCATCCAAGCGACGCCCAAGTATTCTTGAACGGTAAATATCAGTTAAATACTGGCTATTATTTATTCCCTAGCAAGATCACGGGTTTATTGCCAGGAAAGTATAATTTAACAGTTAAGAAGTCTGGCTACAAAGAATGGAAAAATAATTTTGAAATAGTGCCAGGATTGGTTTCCTGGGCAAATTATATATTATTGTTTCCAGAAAAATTAAATATCAAGCAGGTAATATTGCCGAATAAAGTTCCGATTGCTAAGAGTCAGAATAATGACTACTGGCTTTTCGACGAATCTATTCCTGAAAAAACTATTTATAATCTTTATAAGTTATCAGATGGAAGTGTAAAAAATATGTGGCCTGAAAGTCAGGCAGGTCTTCTGCTATGGCAATCTAAACCACTTTTATCTTCCGCTACAATCAGCCCCTCGTCTGATCGAGTAATTTATGCAATAAAAAATGGCGAAATCACTAATTATATTATGACAGATGGGTCCGGAAAAAATCTTAAACTCATTGATATCAACGCTCAATTTACGCAGTCACCCGATCAGGTGGTGTGGGACAACTTCGACAATAATAAAATATTTATCAAAGTAAAAACAGATTTATACAAAGTTAATACTAGTTCGAACTCGCTAGGTCATGCTATACAAACAGGGGTTAATAGTTTTTACGAAGATATAAATGGACAAATATATTTAGTGGTTACCCAATTAGGGCGAAGCTCAATAAGTAAAACAGATACAGACGGAAACAATTTGGTTGTTTTGGCCGATTCTATAGATCCACAAACGAGCTATATTTTTGCTGCATCAACAAAAGTTGATGCTCTCGCCTATATTAATACAGCCACAAATGAGCTTTGGCTAATGTCCCCTACCAGTAATGATAAAACCATAATTACTAAAATCGCCAAGGGAGCTAAGGGAATAATATGGCATAAGGACGGGAAAAAACTAGGTATCTGGGGAGATAAATACTATGCCAGGTATGACTTTGAAAGGAAAAAATTGGTATCGGTAAGCAGTGCTAACGATATATCATCATTGGGTTGGTATTACGATGACAGCCATTTTATAGTCAGCGAAAAAGGCGCTTTATATATTTCAGAGTTTGATGGTAACTATCGGGTGGTCCTCTCGGATTCGGCAAAACTAATTTCTACGTTAGGTCGAGTGAACAACGACATAATTTTTGGCAAAGAAGAAAACAATACGTTATATAGTAGGTTTGTAAGTCCTTATTAGGCCGTTATAACCTATATCCCTAACAATTTACCAATGAAATCTATAAAAGTGTTTGAGTCGCTCTTTGGCAAAGTTGTCGTCGTGGTTGTCGGACTTTTTGTTGGTGCAGACGAAGGAGTTATTTTAATTGGTTCTGATATATATTCGGGCGAAATCTGGTCAAAAGAAACTATAAGCCTTTTCCAACTTGTTCCTGGGGGAGTACAGGTCATTAGAGTAAGAGTGGGTTTGATGGTTTGGTTAAGTACACTCATTTCGGTAGCTTCTACAATTTTTTTGCTAGCTACTTGATATAAATATTTATTACCTTGATAAAATATCTTTGCCTGGTCCCCTATCTCTAATTTATCAAGATTTGCAAAAACGTAATTGTATGATCCTTTGTCCCACCAATAATTTGAACTATGGCCCGTAATAAAGCTATTCCCAACCTTCCCAGGCTCTGCAGTTTGAAAATAGTGAACAACGCCACTTTGAAGGCCAGTTTGTATTTGTGCTTCGTCAGCGCTGTTTATAAAAACGATTGGAGCGGTAACATTTATTTTAGGTACGACGAGAGTGGGGGTCGAAGGAATAGTTTCTCCGGGTTCCAATGGAGCACTCTTTGCTACAACACTTTTTTTTGTTACCGGCGCTTGAGTCGGCTCTTTGCGGTAACTGAGATGCTGTGTTTTGGCAAAATATAAAGGCAAGTTAGTTATTATAAAAATTATCATGAAGGTTGAAACAAGAATCACTGGATATTTAACATACCAGTGATGCCATATATTATTTATAGTGTGTCTTATTGGTTTCTTTTTACTTTTCTTAAATCTCGTAATTTTCTTAATTGAAGGATGCTGTTCTTTTGTAAAAACTTTTTCAATCGGGGTGATAGTTTCCGGCCTAAAGTCTCTTACAATATCTTGTGCTATTGCATTGATCTCGGCGTCTGAGCCCCCTTGTAGCCGAAATGATTTTAGTAGTTGTTCGATTTGATGAATTGTCGGTTCTTTTAGCATATGTATATCATACTGAATATCTTGACCTTTTGCCACCATTTGGGCTATAATAATGAGGTTGCTGGCAAGTGTTAGCTAAACTAAGGTGGAAAATATTGCCGCTGTGGCGGAACTGGTATACGCGCACGACTCAAAATCGTGTGGGGCAACCCATGTCGGTTCGATCCCGACCAGCGGCACCAATGTCGAGATACTAGATATCTTCGGCTTTTTTTATTCCCGCAGAAAGGAATCTAATAATTGTTGAACCCGAAATATTATTAGTGTCACCGCTGCTTTCGTTTATTGCCAACAGCATAGCGGATTCAAATATGTAAATTGCCGTAACAATTGATTGAAATATATTTTTAGGGTTTTGGCCCATAAATGAGCCTATAACACCAGCTAGAACAGAAATTTGACTTGAAGAAAGATTCTGAGGTGTTAATTTGATTTTATTAACCACGGTAACTCCATCTGGGCTAGAAATAGCAAGTGGTGATGCCGCTAATATAATTGTAAAACCAAGTGCTCTAGACAAAGTAGATAAATGAGCATATATATTTGAAGAAATTTCTTTGTCATTTAATTTATCAATATCCAAAAGATCTAGAAGTTTTCTTACTTCTGATAAAGACATAATAATCACCCTGTTGGGTAATTTATCTAAAATTATATTTTTAATATAGTCTACCGACTCTTTGCGCCTTATGACTTCTAGGCCCTTGCAAAACGAGCTTAGACCCTCCTCGGCAATTACTAGCGGTATGCTAATAGTTGTAATAACCTCCCAAATAACTTGCACGGTCTCTGGGTTCATTGATAAACCGGGACCAATAATTGCAGCGTCGCATGGTGAGGAGCTTTCTATGATATCATTCAAGGAATTACTGCTTAAGGTTACTTGATTTGTTTGTGGTAAGGGCAGGGACATTGATTCTGGTAAAATACCTTTAAAATCGTTTTTAAGCCCTTCTGGGAACCCAAGCAGTAAAATACCCGTACCTGAACGAAAAACCGCTTCACAGACTATTAGGGCCCTTCCAGACATACCTTTAGAGCCGGAGATAATAAATATTTTTCCTGCGTTGGCCTTATATTGATGAATAGGTCGATTCCAGAGTATTTTAGGGTAAAGTGGTTTTTCTTGGAAGATTGGTTTAATTATATCCATAGCGCTCTTACAGAATCGACTATTTCTCGTCCGGCTTCACCTGATTTAATCTCGGGCGTCTCCATAACAAAGGGAATATTCCTTAATTTTGGATGATTAATAATCCTAGTCAAAGCATCTTTTCCAATTTTGCCTTCACCGAAGGTTTCGTGTCGGTCTTTATTGCTACCGCATTCAGTCATTGAATCATTAAGATGTATCGCTTTTAGTCTATCTAGCCCAACATTATCTTCTATTTCTTTAATTAAAGACTCTAATCCTTCTGCTGTATTTATTTTATATCCATATTCAAATGCGTGTGCCGTATCAAGGCAAACTCCAAGGCGCGGTGAATTTACTTTGTTGATAATATTTCCCAGTTCGACAAAGGTCTTACCTACTAGATTGCCAGCACCCGCAGTATTTTCTAAAAGTAAATTGGCACAACAAGTAGAATCTCCAAGAACTTGACCCAATGAATAGACCACTCTTTCTGTAGCTATATCTATTCCGTCTCCTTGATGTGAACCAACATGAGTGACAAGAGAGTCTAATCCTAGTTTCTCGGTGTTGATTAACCCCGATATCAAAGATTCTATCCCCTGCTCTCTCAAATATTCATTTGGAGAAGCAAGATTTATTAGGTATATACTATGCGCAAATGCATTCTGCATTTGCGCTTTATCGTACTTGGTCTTGAAAAGTTCAGCATGTTCGGCAGATATGATTGTCGGTTTCCAGCCCCTTGGATTTGAAACAAATATTTGGAAAGTATTGCAACCTAAAGATACGGCCCTATCGACCGCTTGGTCAATTTGCCCCGCCGCAGATACATGTACTCCTAGTTTCATATCTAGATTATAACATTATATATATAGAATAAAAAAAGGCTATCAGTGTTGATAGCCTTTGTAGTATAAATTTATTTTATTAATCCTCTAGCGATTTTACCAACAATTGGTAGTTCCCATTCTTCTCCCTGATACGCCTTAACCATAAGCATAATCCAAAGGATAAAAGCGCCTAGGCCTAAGACAGGGAATATAAAAGCGAGTAAAAAACTAAAACCAAATGTGATGAAGGCTAGCATGGCTATTACCATCCATATCGCCCAATAACCAACCATTAAAGCTACGCTTAAAACTATGGATTGCATCGCTGCAAAGCGAACTTTCTTATCATCTTTTTCAATAAGATAAAGAATTAGTCCTGATACCCAGCCAAACATATAGGCAAGCATTGCTGCTATGTTTGGCTCAAGGCCTGTACCCGACTTGTTTGTACTATTTTTTTAGGCGCCTCGACTGGCTCTGTTTTTGTTTCTTCTGCCATAACTATCTCCTTTATGACTTAATATTATATAAACTATACACTGGTTACTTTTTGCTTGCAAGCAGGTGTCTTTCGAGAATATTGTAAGCGGCAATGCCTGTTGCAGTTGCTACATTTAGTGATTCTTTCTCTCCGAGCATCGGCAAATATATTACTTTATCACATAGTCGCAATTGATCATCTGGTATCCCGTGTATCTCATTCCCAACTATTAGGGCTATAGGAAAGTCAAGATCTGCGTCCCATATTTGTTCCGCGGTACTTGTATGTTCAAGGCCAATTATTTGGTAACCAAGATTTTTTAAATCATTAATTATTATCTTAGTATCTTTATTATACTCCCAAGGTACAGTTTTTTCAGCACCTATGGCTGTTTTTACTACTTTCGGATGCTTTGGAGTGGCGCTATAGCCACTTAAATATATTTTATCGACACCAACTGCATCGGCCGTACGAAAAATAGCGCCGATATTCATCGCGCTTCTAATGTTTGGAAGAATTATTACCAAAGGAGTTTTAGAATTTTTCATATAGGTATTATATCACTCTTCTGTCATTCCTGGTCGCAAGCCAGGAACCCAACCAATAACGAATTGTGTATACTAGTTATTTGCCACCTTCTCTTAAAAGAAGGTGGCGCCAACCTGCCTGCCGCAGGCGGGGTTAAAGAAAAATCCTCCTACGCACCCGAGCTTCCAACGTCGCTAAAGCTATGCTGGACAAATCGGGCGGACAGGTCGAACTTCTTCTACTCAGCTCGTAATTTTGTAAAGAATAATTATTCGACCTTGTAGATAGTCGGGGCTACGAGCCTAAAGCGATTTTTCGTAAGGTCCCTACGTAATCCAACCATCAGTTCGAAAAGAAAGAAAGTAAAGTAATGAACATATAATAAATAACTTCCGGTATCGGCTTGTTGTTATTTATTATATTTGAGTTACTGTAACGAATGGTACTTTGAGAATCTGCAGGTTGGGCTTTTTGCACCATCCATTCGGATTCGTTCAGGACAGGAATTGTACTAAAAAATTGGTAGATAAATATAGCCATACAAAGGTTATAAATATAAACTATCAAAAAAAGGCCCCTCAGGGCCTTTGTAAGATATTACTCAGTTATTGGGTCTACGTTTACGACGGTTTTTCTTGTCCGATGACCAGTAAATTTGACAACTCGTTTTTGAGTATAACGAATAACACCAGCTACTTTTGAATAAAGCGTGTCATCTTTACCTTTAGCGACATTTTCGCCTGGTTCCCATTTGAGTCCGCGCTGACGAATAATAATCTGTCCAGCGTTTGTTGTTTGTCCGCCGAATAGTTTAACACCTAATCTTTTTGAATTTGAATCGCGGCCATTTCTTGTAGAACCGCCGGCCTTTGTATGTGCCATTTTCTAAGCTCCTAAAATACTAAAAAATTATAATCTAAAAGTGACATTTAGTCAATATTATTGTACTTATTATTAAACGGCTCTAACAACTTTTACTTTAACAGTCGCATGTATTCCGTGGCCGAGCTTAGCCAGTACTTCATGTTCACCAAGCTCATGTATTGGAAATTGTATTTCGATATCATGCTTATCTATATCTATCTTTTTTTCTTTCAGGGCATCTGTAATATCCCTATTTGTAACCGCGCCAAAAAGCTTGTCTTCCTCGCCAGCTTGAGCAGATATAGTTAGCTTTAAGCTTTCTATTTTTCCTTGTAAGATTATTAGTTTAGATATTGTTTCATCTTCTTCTTTTTTAATTTTATCTATTTTGCTCTGAAGATTTTTGATATTGTCTTCGTTTGCTACCACGGCGACACCCTTTTTTAAAAGGTAATTTCTAGCATAACCATCTGGCACTTCTTTGATATCACCAACTTTGTTGTGTTCTAGTGTTTGTAAAAATATTACTTTCATGTTTCTCTCTTCCTTGTGTCATCCCTGGGTTTGCAAAGATGACAAAATTAATCAATTTATTTTAACTTATCTTTTATATACTGTAACGCCCTATCAAGCTGAGGATCTTTTTGGTTTGCCATATCATCTTCGGTTATCTTGACTTCTATGTCAGGTTTTATACCTTCCTTGCTAATGTTTACACCGTTTGGGGTGAACCAATGGGCAATGGTTATGCGTATGCTTGAGCTATCAGCTAGAGACTGTACTGTCTGGACAGAGCCCTTGCCAAATGTTTTTTCGCCGATAAGAATACCCCGCTTATTGTCCTGTATTGCACCGGCTACAATTTCTGATGCAGAGGCGGATCCACCATTAGTTAAAACAACTACTGGAATAGAGGTGTCTAGTAGAGTCCCCTTGCCGCTAGCATAATATTTTTGTTGTATAGTATCTTTTTCTATAGATTTCTCTGAAACTACTAAACCACTCTTAATAAATTCACTACTTACTTCAACTGCTGAATCCAAGTATCCTCCGGGGTTATTTCTGAGATCGAGGACTATTCCTTTGACGCCCTTCTCTTTGAATTCGCTGTTAGCCTGTTTTACTAAGCTTGTAGTATTGCTATCAAAACGAGTTATTTCTATATAGCCGATCTTATTGTCTTTAACAGACCAGATAACACTTTTTGTATCAATTTTAGCCCTAATAACTTCATATTCTAGTTGTTTTCCGACCCTTTCGATATTGAGCTTAACTTTGCTACCAACCTCGCCTCGTATCTTTGATACCGCTGTTGCTAGATCCATGCCCGTTGTGTCTATGCCATCAATGGCTAGTACGATATCATTTGCCATGATTCCCGCTTTTTCCGCGGGTGATTCGCTAATCGGTGAAATAATAATAACTTTGCTGTCCTTTATTCCAACTTCTGCCCCGATACCGTTTATACTTCCTTCGAGTTCTTGGTCAAAGGACTTTGTTTGTTCTGGAGTCATATATAATGTGTATGGGTCCCCAACAGATGCAACCATGCCGTTTATAGCCCCTTGGACCATTTTCTGATAATCGACTTTGCCGTCATAAGTAGTAACGACCTTATCCCAAACATCCCAAAAAATACCAAAGTCAACATTTGCTGATTTGGAAGTTTTGTTAGTAATGTTATTCGATGTGCATGAGGTCGGCTGAATATCTAAATGACCAAAAGCCCAGCCGAAAATAAAAGCCAATAGTATTAGGGCTCCTACAAGTAGCTTATTGTTTTGTTGCATCTTGCTGGCAATAGTTTTTATAGCATTCTTTCAGATTAAAAATTTGCTTAATTGAATAATAAGCAAATTATATTGTATCTTAAATACGCTTATGGAGCAAATTTTATCTCATGTGACCGTATAGGGTGTACATACCATTTGTATGTCGAATTATTACATAATTGCCATAAACTACCTGGCCAGTAGAATAGTAGGTATTTCCCCAACCGGTTTCTCTTGCGACTATATCGCCGTCCGCAGCCGCTTGTATCGGTGTACCCGCACCGCCATCTGCCTTGTCTATACCTGTATGAAACCAGTTGTAGAAATATGCATCGCTAATTCCATAGGGTACATTTATGGGAACTGATGGCGCCGGATCAGAAAAATATCCATTTCCAATGTAGTTAGAAGGATTGAGGTGGTTATTACCGTTATCTCTAACTTCGAAATGAAGATGAGCGCCTGTTGAGTATCCAGTATTTCCAATATATCCGATAATATCGCCCTTATTGACTTTACCTTGGCTTACAAAATTTTTCCTCCAGGTATCCTCATTATTCTTATTTATCTGTTCTTGCAGGTTTTTAATAAGGCTCTGGTAGGTTGCCTCATCTCCTTTAGATTTGTCTAGCAGACTATCTTTTAATGATCTTTGGCTTTGGGCGGCTCCCTGTCTTGCCAGCTGTTCTTCTTTAACAACTTTCACAGAGTCTTCGTCTTTAAGCAATTGAGTCTTTGTGGCGTCTAACTCTTTGTTGGTTTCAATAAGTTCGTCGCTAGCTTCTTTGACACTATCGCTCATCGTTGATAGGTATTGGCTTTTATCAACAAATTCTGAAAAACTACCAGATGTTAATATTAATTGCACCTGGGAAGCTTGCCCATTTATATAAAGTTGTCGTAGATACTCACCCATTACGATCTTCTTTTTTTCAAGCTCAATCTTTAGTGATTCAATCTTTGAGTTAGTCGCTGATATATCTTGTGCGAGTTGGTCTAATCTGGCCTGTGAAGCGTTTATTTCACTTTGAATGCCATTTATTTGTTCATCAAATGCAGCAACCTGTGAAATCAAGGTATTTTTTTCACTAGTAGCTTGGTTTTTATTATTTAAGGCATCCTGTTTTTGCTTTTCCAAAGTAGCATTGTCGGTTGCGAATGAGGTATAGCTTAAAAACAAAAAAAACAAAGCTAATACAGAAAATATTTTTCTAATTGCTTTGATTGTAACTATGCTTCGAATTTTCCGAGAAATATTCATATTTTTTGGTTCTTCCCTCTTTCTTTATTCTAACACGAAATACTCTTGTGTCAAGGCTAGCCAATCTTGAGATGTTTCCTGATAGCAAGCCAGCTTGAGAATACTCCGATAATAAGGCCGACCAAAAACTCTATGATGGCGATATATATCAGATTATCTGTTAAATAATTACTCATGCTAGTCCCAGCATCGCTAAAGTAACTAACAAGTGAAGGGCTGGCGAAGTAAACAAATGACGCCATCATTACGATTGACAAGACTGTGGCAAAAAAACCATATATCGCACCCTCGATGAGAAAAGGACCTTTGATAAAGCCGGGCGTGGCCCCCACTAGTTTCATTATTTCTATTTCTTCCATTCGGGAATATATTGCGATACGTATAGTGTTAAAGATAATAATGAGAGAAATAAGACTGAATACAAGCGTAATACCGATTCCTGCGGCTTTCATATAGTTTGTCGCTCTTAGCAGTGACTGGATAACACTTTTGTTATCTTGGTAACTGATTTTATCAATTATATCTTTATACTTTTTCTGGGATAATTCAGTATTGATAGTATCTAATTTGTCAGGATTATAAACCTTGATATCAAAACTAGCTGGTAGAGAATTGCCAATACTGGCCACAGAATTAAGAATTTTATCGTTCGTAGCGTATTGTATTTTAAACTTTGCCATAGCATCATCTTTAGAGATGTAGTTTACTGATTTAACGTCTTTTAGCCCCGCCAAATCATATTGCATGTCTATAACAACAGATTGTTGAATGTTTTCTTTTAGGTATACTGAAATATCAATCTTTTCTTGAATTGATTTAATTCCGGTGCTAAGTGCTACATTGATCATAAAGAACATAGAAAGTATCAAAAGAGTCAATAGCATGATTGTGATAGATGCAATAGAAAGCCAGCCATTGCGGATGAAGCTAGAGAAACCGGATTTGAACATGCGGAAAAAACTACTTATCATTTGGTACCATATCTTCCCATTTTCTCGTCCCTTACTATCTTGCCGTCGCTAAGTTTGATAACTCTTTTTTTCAGCTTATTCACGATAGTTACATTATGTGTGGTCATAATAATCGTGGTGCCCATTTCATTAATTTTAAGTAATATTTCTACTATATCCCAAGAAATCTTTGGATCTAGATTACCCGTAGGCTCGTCGGCTACAAGTATTCTTGGCTGGTGTACAAGCGCCCGAGCAATAGCGACTCTTTGTCTTTCACCACCAGAAAGTTCTCTCGGAAAACAATTAACTTTATCTGAAAGGCCCACAAGCTCGAGAATGTTTGGTACCCTTTCTTTGATATCTTTTACTTTAACTCCGGCGACTTCTAATGCATATGCGACATTCTCAAAAACCGTCTTCTTGGGAAGGAGTTTGTAGTCTTGAAAAACAACGCCTATTTTTCTTCTGAGATATGGGATATCCCTTTTTTTAAGTTTATCATAATCTAGACCACCGATAAATATTTTACCCTGGTCGGGCTTTATTTCCCTGTTTATTAACTTGATTAGGGTAGTTTTACCCGAACCCGAGTGGCCAACAATACTGACCATTTCACCTGGCTTTATATGTAGAGATATATCGTCAAGGGCCTCTGACTGAGTCCCTTCTTTTGTCTTATATAATTTCGAGACTTTCTCAAAATAAATCATTTAAATATTTACCCTCGCTTTTGTGTTTTATTACCTATATATGATATTAGATTTCACTTCTTTGGTCAAGAGGTCTTTAGCATAAATATTGCTAAATATATATTTATTTTGAGGCTGCCTTTAAATAGCCTTCAATAAATAAATCAATTTTCCCAGCCAATACGGCCTGGACATCTGCTGTTTCCACGTTAGTGCGATGATCCTTTGCTAACGTATATGGCTGGAGTACATATGAACGAATTTGGTTTCCCCATTCTGGTGAAACTTTTTCACCTTTTATTTTAGCTAGCTCTTCGTTATGCTTTTTTTCTTCTAGCACGGCAAGTTTAGATATCAAAACTTTTAATGCCAGCTCTTTGTTTTGCAGTTGGCTTCTTTCGTTTTGACAAGTAGCAGTTATTCCAGTTGGTATGTGGGTTAAGCGAACTGCAGAATCTGTAGTATTTACGCTTTGACCTCCATGTCCGCCAGAACGGAAGACGTCGATTCTTAATTCGCTTTCGTCGAGCTTGTAGTCTTCTGTCTTAATCTCTGGAACGACTTCAATTAGTGCAAAAGAGGTGTGTCTGGCTTTGTCGGCGTCGTAAGGAGAGATTCTCACCAGTCTGTGCACCCCATGTTCAGACTTTAGATTACCATAAGCATAGTTGCCACTGATTTCTATCGAGGCACTTTTGATTCCCGCCTCATCACCGGCTGTATTGTGAAGGACAGTAGCCTTGTAGCCTCTGATTTCTGCAAATTTTAAATACATCGTTAACAACATTTCAGCCCAATCCTGAGCGTCGACTCCCCCGCTACCAGCCGAAATAGAAATAATAGCATTTTCGGGATCATATTTGTCTTTAAAAAGGAGTAGAAATTCCATTTCCTCAAATTTTGTTTCTACTGCCTCTAGTTCTAACCGCGCTTCTTGGATAAAAGCTTCATCTTCGTCGCTTGTGAGCTCAACTAACCCGGCTAAATTATTGATTCTGTCGGTAATTTTGTCCCAATCTTCGATAATGTTTTTCAACGCTACAAGCTTTTGCATCAGTTCCTGGGCTTCGTCTGAGTTATCCCAAAAATCTGGTTTTTGGCTTATCTTTTCTAGATCTGCGAGTTTTGTCCTCTTTGGCTCGAGTAACAAAATAGAAAATGCTGATTCAAGTCTCTCGGCCAAGGATTTTAACCTGTTTTTTATATCATTCATTCTTAGATTATAACATTTTTGTAGAAATATTTACTATTGAATAAAGACCCTTATTCCTAAAGGTCTTTATTCGGCGAATATTATATTCTTATTTAATTTTTCTTAAAGCAGATAATAGAGCTTTTTTACTTTTTAACCAAGACCAGGCTGCACCACCAGTGAACGTGAGACCGGCTGCACCAGCCGCAGCTTCTGCGGGGCCCGTTAAGGGCATATTGCCCTTTCCGATGAGCTCTACATAAGTTGATGTTGTTGGGGTAGTTGGATCTACAGGTTGCGGTGTTGGTATTGGAGTGGGTACAGGAGTCGGAGTTGGAGTAATTACTCTTTGGTTACCAAATTCAACAGAATCATTAGCATTGCTGATAGTCACAGTTCTGACAACTGGTGTAATATTTCTCCAGCCTTCTCTGCTGCCTTCAGTGACAGTATAGGTACCAGCGAGTAGGTTTGTGA